>ERZ1034365.420-NODE-420-length-23284-cov-3.006894_pt1 | contig 23284 bp, 19 predicted proteins | sample MGYA00520615_ERZ1034365 | MGnify/ENA primary metagenome ERZ1034365 (study PRJEB33736, sample SAMEA104284505) | Azolla filiculoides | biome: Urban; feature: Water surface; material: Ditch water | place: Netherlands | collected 2015-10-28 | depth 0-0.1 m ...
CTTTCACGTCTAAAGGAACTTGAGGTCATGGACTTCTCAGGCGCGACCAAGACTGGTCTAACCAAGAAGGAACTTCTTATCCTTCGCCGCGAGAAGGACAAGCTAGAGAAGGCTCTAGGCGGTATCCGCAACATCACCAAGACTCCATCAGCGATCTGGGTTGTTGACACCAACAAGGAGCACCTAGCAATCACCGAAGCAAAGAAGCTTGGTATTCCAGTTATTGGAATCTTGGACACAAACTGTGACCCTGATGAAGTAACTATCGGTATTCCTGGAAACGACGATGCAATTCGTTCGGTTCAGTTGCTAACTCGCGTTATCGCAGATGCAGTAGCTGAGGGTCTGATCGCTCGTCACTCAAAGCCAGAAGCAGCAGCTGAGCCACTAGCTGAATGGGAGCGCGAGCTTCTAGAGCAGGGCAAGACTGAAGAAGCAACAGCTGTTGCAGTAGAGGAAGCAAAGTAAACATGGCGAACTACACCGCACAAGACGTAAAGGCCCTGCGCGAGCGCAGCGGCGCCGGCATGATGGACTGCAAGTCAGCTCTTGACGAGGCAGATGGCAACCTAGACAAGGCGATGGAAGTTCTTCGCCTTAAGGGTTTGAAGGGTGTTACCAAGCGTGAGGGACGCACAACCAGCAATGGTTTGATCGTTGCTCGCGTAAACGGTGGCACCGGATACCTTGTAGAGCTAGCTTGCGAGACAGACTTCGTAGCCAAGGCTGCAAAGTTCATCGAGCTTGCTGACAAGGTTGCTGATGCAATTGCAGCTGCAGGAGCAACCACGCTAGAGGCCGCCCTTGCAGCGGATCTAGGTGGCAAGAGTGTTCAGGATGCAATCAACGATGAAGCCGCAATCATGGGTGAAAAGGTTGAGTTGCGCAAGGTTGGTTCCCTAAAGGATGCAGCCGTAGACGCTTACATGCACCGCACCAGCAAGGATCTTCCACCACAGGTTGGCGTTTTGGTTGCTTTCTCTGGTGCAGATGCAGATACCGCGCACGACGTAGCCGTTCACATTGCAGCATTCTCACCAAGCGTTCTAAAGCGCGAAGACGTTGATGCAGATGTAGTGGCTACCGAGCGCCGTATCGCCGAAGAGACAGCACGCAACGAAGGCAAGCCTGAGGCTGCGCTTTCAAAGATCGTTGAAGGCCGCGTAACTGGCTTCTTCAAAGAGAACGTGCTTCTAGAGCAGGACTTCGCTAAAGACACCAAGCAGACTGTTTCAAAGGTGCTTGAGAACGCAGGCGTTACTGTTTCAGGCTTCCTACGTTTCCGCGTAGGCGCCTAAGCCAAATTTAGGAAAGGCTCGGCCGTTTTCGGCCGGGCCTTTTTTACTGCCACGCCTAGGATAGAAGCAGTATCCAGGGAAAATTCAGGAGGGTTCCAGTGCCACAAAAAAAGCGCCGCGTATTGCTAAAACTTTCGGGTGAAGCATTCGGTGGTGGCACCCTAGGTGTCAACCCTGACATTGTTGCTGCCATGGCAAAAGAGATTGCCGAGGGCGCAAAGCACGCTGAAGTTGCAATTGTTGTTGGTGGCGGAAATTTCTTTAGAGGTGCTGAGCTCTCGCAGCGTGGCATGGAGCGTTCTCGCGCTGACTACATGGGAATGCTTGGAACAGTGATGAACGCTCTTGCGCTTCAGGACTTTTTGGAGCAGGCCGGGGTTGATGTGCGTGTGCAGTCGGCGATCACAATGTCACAAGTTACAGAAACTTATATTCCACTCAGGGCCATTCGCCACCTTGAAAAAGGCCGCGTAGTTATTTTTGGTGCAGGTGCTGGTTTGCCTTATTTCTCTACCGACACTGTCTCGGCACAGCGTGCTCTTGAGATTAAAGCCGATGAAGTGCTGGTTGCGAAAAACGGTGTAGATGGCGTCTACACAGCGGACCCAAAGATTGACCCAAAGGCTACAAAGCTGGATTCGATCACTTATCAAGATGCTTTGGTTCAGGGACTAAAAGTTGTTGACTCTACCGCTTTTAGTTTGTGCATGGATAACCAGATGCCGATGCGTGTATTTGGCATGCAGGGTAAGGGAAACATTACCGATGCAATCAAGGGTAAGAAAATAGGTACTTTCGTAACTGCATAGTTTCGAGAGCGCAACCAGGTTTAGAAACAACAGGAGAAGAAATGATTTCGGAAATTATTGCGACTGCAAGCGAAAAGATGGCCAAGGCTGTTGATTCAGCAAAAGAAGATTTTTCTGGTGTGCGTACCGGAAGGGCAAACCCGCAATTATTTCAAAAAGTGATGGTTGATTACTACGGAACGCCAACACCGCTTGGTCAACTTGGGCAGCTTGCTAACCCAGAGGCCCGCACAATAGTGATCACCCCTTACGACAAGGGTGCTTTGAAGGCTATTGAAGCTGCACTTCGCGAGATGCCTAATCTTGATGCCAACCCACAGAATGACGGCAACCTGATTCGCGTAACTCTTCCAGACCTAACTGAAGAGCGTCGCAGGGAGTACGTGAAGCTGGTTAAGGGAAAAGCAGAAGACCACCGTGTTGTTGTTCGAAACTTGCGCCGCAAAGGAAACGACGATCTTGCGGTGCTAAAGAAAGACGGCGAGGCCGGAGATGATGACATCGCTCGCGCCGAAAAAGAGCTTGATGCTCTTACAAAGACTCATGTAGATGCCATTGATGAAGCGCTAAAGCGCAAAGAAGCAGAACTTCTAGAGGTTTAGTTTGTCTACTCCAGTTACCGCTGGCCGCAGTCTGTCAAAGTCTGTGGCCGTTGGACTACTGCTTGGCGGTTTATTTTTACTTTCCGTTTTAATTTATAAAGAACTATTTATGCTTTTGGCCGCTGCAGCTGCGGGCGTGGGGGCATGGGAGTTGTCTTCGGCGCTTCGTCTAAAAGGTTGGTACGTGCCTAGGGTTCCTGCGGTTGTAGGTTCCGTTTTGATTATGCCTGCAGCCTTTTACGGCGGGGCAGAACTGCAATGGCTTGTTGCGTTGGGCATAGTTGCTGCGCTAATTGCTTGGCGTTCGGTTCACTTGCTGTGGGAACGACGTGAAGCGCCGGCTCAAGCTTTTTTTCACACCCTTCGTGATTTTGCAGCCGCAGCTTTTGTGGTTATCTACCTACCTCTAATGACAAGTTTCACGATGCTGCTCCTGAGGCGTGAAGACGGGGCCGAGTGGGTAATCACGTTTGTGGTCACAGTCGCCATGATTGATACAGCAGGATACCTAGTTGGTCGAAAGCTAGGAAAACATAAACTTGCGCCGGGGGTGAGCCCAAAGAAAACCTGGGAGGGGCTGGTTGCTTCAGTTACTGCTGGCACAGTATCTGCCATTGTTTTTACGAGGGTCTTCTGGGAATTTCCTTGGTGGATGGGTTTCTTGTTGGCGGCAGTGCTTCTGCTGGCAGCGGTATTCGGCGATCTTGCCGAATCACTAATCAAAAGAGATCTTGGTGTCAAGGACATGAGTAGTCTGCTGCCTGGGCATGGCGGAATTATGGACCGAATGGACTCGATTCTTCCTTCGGCCCTGATCACCTACATCTTCACTCAGGTCTTTTTAGCAATCTAGACTGAACCTGTGAGTTATTCTTTTCCCTCAGCCGACGCTAAGGCTCTTGGCTATGTAAAGCCCCAAGTTGATGAATTTGTAGAGCTTGCCAGAGTGCAATTTGCAGATTCAAACCTTGAATTAGTGACCTCAAACTTGATTAGAAATACCGAATTTGATCTGACCGCTGGCGGCTATCTTGTTTCGGCGGTTGACACTGCAATGGACCGCCTTGAAGACGCGTTCGCTGCCCGTGAGGTTCAAAGACAAAAACTTTTTCGTGGTGAGTTTGCTGTAACTGACCGCTTAGATCGTGTAACCGAAATCGTTAGAGGCCGCCTACTGCGATCTAAGGGCAAGAAATTTTCTAGAGTCAACTATTTGTATCGCGGATACGACAAAAAACAAGTAGACAAGCTATGTCAGCTAATTGAAAATCACTTGAGCCAAAAAGAACCTTTGCAAATCAATACAATTCGTCGTTCAATTTTTAAGGCAAAACGCGGCGGCTACGTAGAAAGTCAAGTTGACGCATTCATTGACAGGGTCGTGGAGATTCTGCAGATTGAAAAGAACCGTTAGCCGATTCTTTACCGCCAGTTTGGTGGCGGTCTCGTTGGTTTTTGGTGCCATGCAGCCCTTAGCGCAAGCCGCTAGCCCAACCTTGGCAACGGTGGCTCTAGAACAGCTAACTGTTAAGGGCAGGGCTGCTAAAACAGGCTATGAACGTTCAAAGTTCAGCGATGGTTGGTCGTACATTGGTGTCTGCACGGTTAGAAATTACATTCTAAAGAGGGACCTTATTAGTTTGACTTTTCGCGATACCTGCGTGGTCAACACGGGGATCTTGAATGATCCATACACTGGCAAGACAATCAATTTTAAATATGGCGTTGGAACATCCATTGCGGTTCAAATTGATCACGTGGTTGCGCTTAGTGATGCCTGGCAAAAAGGCGCTCAGAAACTTTCATCGAGGCAGCGAGAATCGCTTTATAACGACCCGTTGAATCTGCTGGCGGTTGATGGCCGCACTAATTCAAGTAAAGGCGACAGTGACGCTGCCAGTTGGCTTCCGCCTAATAAATCTTTCAGATGCAATTATGTGGCTAGGCAAATTGCGGTCAAGGCTAAGTATCGCCTCTGGGTTTCCAAGGCCGAAAAAGCAACAATGAAAGGTATCCTTAGCAGCTGCAGCCAGCAGAAACTGCCTCTTGGCTAGCTATGGCGCATAAAACAAGCCCACGGTAAACTGAAGTTTTGGGTACAGGGTAATCAGGGTTTGAAAGGCGTCAAATGGGCAGGTACGAGGCTGAGAGGCCTACTCTGTCGCATCGATTTGCTGGCGCAGTAGATGAGGCGCTGGTTAATTCAAAATTCACTAGGCCTCACCTTCCAAAGCTGAAGAAGCACGCATTCCGCCCAATGTGGGGATTCCTGTTTTCAGTTGGGTTCATTCTTGTTACCGTTGTAGATCCTTATTCGGGCACTATGGCCAGCGCTAACACCATTCAGGTCTATGACCTGGACGCCGCGACTTTAGAGCAGACCTATGGTTATTCAAGCACTCAGAAGATCTCTTATTCGCGGGGTGGCTTCAACATAGTCACCGGTGATGACGCGGCAGCGATGTTCGTTGAGGAAGCCGGAATTCCAGACCCTGGCACCGCCAAGGCATACGCTTTTGGGTTGCTTGAGTCAATGGGGTTCGGCGAAGACCAATATTCATGCTTAGTGAAACTATGGAATCGCGAATCAAACTGGCGACACACTGCAAGAAATAAATCTTCAGGCGCTTACGGCATTCCTCAGTCTTTACCAGCAACAAAAATGGCCACTGAAGGACCTGACTACCTCACAAACCCTGAAACGCAGATTCGTTGGGGAGTGAAGTACATCAAGGCTCGCTATGGGTCACCATGCGGGGCGCTGGCACACTCAGACAAGCTTGGCTGGTACTAATGCCACGCAATAACCGCCCTAAGCGCGGTCAGCGTGCAACGGAACACGTGGAATTGGACTTATCGGCTCTTCGAATGGGCATTCGCAGAGAAGAAACCAAGCGAGGTGTTTCCTATACGACTCAAACCAGCATTGGGGCAAATGCCGAAGATGACAAGGCGTGGGTGTGCCCACATTGTCATTTGCAGATCACGAAGGGCGTGAACCATATTGTGGCTTGGGATTCTGTTCGCGGAGTTGAAACCAGACGTCATTTTCATAATGCGTGCTGGAAGTCATTTCAAGGACCACTGCTATGAGTGAATCAATAGAAATCCGATCTGCAGTTGAGTTACCAGCGAGCAGGGAGGCACTAACCCTTTTGACTGCTGATGGGCTTAAGTTAATTGGTGAACTTGCTCTTCCTGTGGGTAAACCCCCAGTGGCCACATTGGTGACGTTGCATCCGTTGCCTACCCATGGTGGTTTCATGGACTCGCATATTTATCGAAAGGCATCAAATAGGTTGCCTGAACTTGCAGATATAGCTGTACTTAGATTCAACACTCGAGGGACTACATCACCACACGGAACCAGCCAGGGAGTGTTTGGTGAAGGCGTCACCGAGCAACACGATCTTGAGGCGGCTGTTAATTTTGCAATCTCAAGGGGATTACCAAATATCTGGTTGGTTGGTTGGTCTTTTGGTACCGAATTAGCTTTGAAATATGGCCATGACAAAGAAGTTGTTGGTGCGATACTTTTGTCACCACCGCTTCATCGGGCGACCGAATCTGACCTAGATAAATGGGTGGGAAACTCTAGGGAATTAATTGCTCTCGTGCCAGAGCTTGACGACTACTTGCAACCACGTGAGGCACAAGAACGTTTTTCGAAAATTCAACACATGCAAGTAATTGGAGTTGACGGAGCAAAGCACTTGTGGGTTGGAGAAGGCGCAACAACCCGGGTTTTGAATGAGATCGTTAGGCGCGTGAATCCGGCGGCGTATCCGTTGCCAGATTATTGGCAACCAAACCTTTAGTTACCTTTGCTGCTTGTAGGGAACCAAAACCTGTCTAATAATCAAGATCATTGATGCCGCGATAGGAATTGCAACCAAGGCCCCTAGAACGCCTAGCAAGGCGCCTCCGGCTAATGCAGCTACAACTACCACCGCACCAGGAACTTCTACCGCTCGGCTCATAATTCGAGGGGAGATAACGTATGCCTCGATTTGCATGTAAACGATGTAAAAGACAGCAACGATTATTGCGGTAGTTGGCGAAACACTGAGCGCTACGAGAGATGCAATTGCAGCTGCTGTGATTGTTCCTACCAGTGGGATAAGTCCAAGCAGAAATGCAAGTGCAGAAATAACCAGAGCAAAAGGAACTCCGGTTACAGATAGCAAAATAAAGACCAAAGCAGACTGGATGAATCCGATTGATACTTGACCCATCACGTAGCGGCCTACAGAATTAGCAATCTGTTCTGCGATATCTGCGAATTTTTCGCGCTTGCTGTCGGCTACCAAACTGTAGAGCCACTTTTTAAAACTTGACATTGAAGCCATGAAATAAAGACTCAAAACTAAAACAATGAGGGCCCCAAAGAAACCATTGAAAATTGAAAGACCAACCTGAACTACTCCGCCAAGCATTTTTGGCCAATTGCTTGAATCGCCTAAATAGGCTCCCGCGTTTACCAGGGCGTCAGAGATGGCACCTCCGAATTGGTTATCGAGTTGCACGACCAGGGGAATATCGTTTACTCCCGAAAGAACGGTAGGTGCAGTCTTTATGAAATTTGCGGTCTGCGAAGCCAATGTGGGAAATACCGAGGCGATTAGAACTGCGATTACGGTGAGAAGCGCTGCCATCACAATTAAAATCGCAAATCGGCGACGGACGCCCAATGAAGTGATTTTTGTGACGATTGGCTCTAAGCCCAGGGCGATGAAAATTGCAGCTGCCACGTAGGTTATGACATTTGCCAAAGTGGTCACTGCGCCACCGATTAGAAGAGCTGTGAGCACTCCAAGACCGCCAAGAAGGCCAAGTTGGAACGCGTTGCTGATTCTGAAATTACCCTGCATATATGCAAACTTACCGCTTTGGGCGGCTAATTAGAGATTTTGGCTGGTATTTGACTGGCCTTGAAGTACATTTCTAAGGTTTCTCAAATAGACCTCAACCGATTCACGTTCGGCTTTTATCTTTTCTAGGTCATCTTTAGCTCGAGAGTAGCGTTGCTCTACTTCTTCTTGGGCCTTGGCATTTACGCTTCGGGCTTCCGCTTCAGCAGCCGAAATTATGGCATCTGCCTTTTTTCTGGCAGCTTCGGTGGTTTGCTGATTAATTGAAATTGCAGCGGCCTCTAGGGTTTCAGCTTCAAGTCGAGCGGCTTTGGCACGAGTTAGTGCGCTAGATAGTTGCGCGTTTGCATCGTCTAAGTAGCGCTGGGTTGCTGAAACAGCCTCTTGATGTTTTCTAAGGTATTCAGCTTCAGCCTCTTGGCGACGTGCAGTTAGTTCTAATTCAAGATCTATTCGAGCTTGTTCTGTGAGCAGCGCATTTGCTGAGTCGAAATCAAGCCCTCGTGAATTTTCGCGGAATGCGATCAATTTGCGCTCTGCCAAATCACGCTCTACGGCTGCTTTTTGAGCCTCGATTTCGCGCTTTGCGGTTGCCTTCATTCGCGCTACCTCGGTAGAAATCGCTCCTCTAATTGAGCCTGCCTCACGGATAGATTCTTCGCTGATTCGAGTTGCCTCTGAGCGGGCCTGGGAGAGCATGTCGTCGTAATCGCTGCGCGCGGCAACCAAGATGCGGTCAGCGCGGCGCTGGGCCTCTGCAACCAGGGAATCGTAGTAACCCTTAGCTTCACCTCGAAGATTATCGATTTCTTCGGTCAAAATTCTGCGCTGGCGCTCGATTTCTCTTTGGGCATCTTGGGTAAGGTTTTGGGCCTGATCTTCAGCTGTGCTCAAAATTAGCGCTGCTCTGGCTCCAACCCCTGAATAAGTAGGGTCCGCGGCCTCAGATAGGGCTGTTTTGGCTTCCAAAAGTTGGGTTTGAGCTATTTTTAGCTCATTAGCTATTTGGGCATTCTGGGCCGAAAGGTGCATTAATTCTTTGCGTAGGTCAAGAATTGCGTCGTCGACCGCGCCGCGCTCGTAGCCACGCATGACTACGGGGAATTGGGTCTCTTCGCCTGACAAAACGGGGCTCCTAGGCACTTGGTTAGAATAATGAAGGCAATCCTGCCAAGCCCAAGTTTACCCTGATTGGATATCGCATGCGCTTCTTGATTGCTGCCGCGTTATTTCTGATATCGATGGTTGGCTTATTGCTTGGGGTGGCAGAACGCACGATATGGGCCCCGCCAGCAAACTTCTCTGAGCAACTTGAAATCGAGTCTTCTAAGTCACTTTTACTTATTCCTAATGAGGTTTTAACGAAACACCCGGGCACCCCAACAATTTATTCGAATGGGGCCAAGACAGCGTTTATGGCGTCAGGCAGGGAGTCTGACATTTTGGCCTGGATTGGAACCACTGGATATTCCAAGGTTCAATTCGATGACAAGGGAAAGAACCTGGTGCAATTGGGTGTTGAAGGTTCTGAGAACCTTGATAGCCCAATTGGATCTGACCTTTGGCGATCAGAGGTCACCGTCGAGGGACTTGCCAGGATAAAAGCATCAGCACAAGAGCAGGGGGCTGTTCTTGTTGCAAGCGACGGGGTTAGGCCGGTTCCGACAAACTTGAGAATTGTTTGGCCAATTCCCCATGATCTGACTCTCTCAAACATTGCCCTTATTGTTGGGGGCGTATTTCTAATCGCAGCTTTTGTGATGAATTTTCTTGCTTACCAGCACCTGCGTAAATCACGAGGGCCAAGACGCAGAACCCCAACCCCACCAAAACCACCACGTTATAAGGTAAAGCGAAACAAGGCTAATGCTCCAGTTCGCGGGCGAAGGTCTGCTCGCAGGGCCTTTATAGCGATTCCAGTTGCAGCGTCTATTCTGCTTACTTCGGCAGGTTGTTCAAATCAGCAAACAACAACAGCAAGCCCTTCGCCTTCGGCAAGTGCTGTAACCGTGGCACCGGTAGCCCTAGTTAGCGATCAAATCAAAAAAATATTGATTGAAGTTCAACAGGTTGCGGCAGATGCTGATTTGACCTCGGACAAGAAAGTACTTGTTTCTAGATTCACCGGACCTGCACTTGAGCAGCGAACAGCCCACTACCTTCTAAGAACAAGATCAACCAAAATTGCGGCGCTTCCAAAAATTGTCGCCAGCCCGGTTTCATTTAGCCTGCCTGCTGCTACTGATACCTGGCCGCGGACGTTGATGGTTGTAACCGATGAAGCTGGCGATGATGCTTTGCCTCAAATGTTGGTCATGCAGCAGCAGACCCCACGCAGTCAGTACCTGCTTTGGTACAACATAAGACTTATGCCGGGAGCAAAGATTCCAGAGGTACCGGCCGCGGAAACAGGTGCTATTCCTGTGGAAGACGACTCACTGTTCTTAAAATTAGCGCCCAAAGACATTGTCTCTGGCTACGGCGACCTATTGAATAATGGCGCCGCAAGCTTAAGTTCTGGCCTTTTCGATATTCAAAAAGACGAGTTTTATAAACAAGTTTCTGAAAGTCAAAAGTCTCAGGTGGCCAATTTGACCACCGGAAGAATTACCTTCAGCCACTCGCTTGGTGAAAAGAACGTGATTTCGCTTGCCACAAGTACTGCTGGTGCTTTGGTAGCTATCTACATGACAGATACCTACAAGATCAAGCCGAAAAAACGCGGCTCTGCAGTTGCGGTCTCTGGGCAGGAAAAAATCATGCTTGGTGCTGATGGCTCAACCCGCGGAGTAAAAAGTATCTACGGGGACATGTTGTTGTTCTATGTTCCGGCACTAAGCGACACTGAGCGAATCAGGTTGCTTGGGGTTTCTCAGGGCCTAATCAGCGTTAGGAGCCTTTAGGGGTGTCTGATTTTTTATCAAGAGCAAATCTCTCTGGGGCAGTAGACCTATCCGGCCTTAGAAAACCAGATCCGGTGGCGCAATCTGCAAAAACCTCAACTGCTACTGATGTGCCGGCCATAAAAGTGCCTGATCTGGTTGCACTGGGCACTGAGGCAAACATCAAGAACTTTGTGACCATTAGCCAAGCCGTTCCAGTGCTGATTGATTTCTTTGCCTTAGACCTTGAACAGAGCGTGCAGTTGAGCAGCAAGCTTGAGGCAGGCGTGCGAGCCCTGCAGGGAAAGATGTTTTTGCTAAGGGTAGACACTGAAACTGCACTTACTGTGGCTCAAGCTTTTGGAGTCAAAGAAGTCCCAAGCGTCATTGCAATGATTAAAGGGCAGCCAATACCTCTATTTGAAGGTGACCAGACTGCAGAAACCATCACAACCGTCTTGGATAGATTGCTTCAGGTTGCTGCTGAAAATGGAGTTTCTGCAACACTTGATGTTTCAGAAGAGTTTTCCAACTTGGAGATTCCGGAACTTGCAGGCAAGCACAAAGAGGCGTTCGCCGCAATTGACGCCGGTGATTATCAAGCGGCTGTAGCCGCCTATGAAGCCGCACTAAAAGAGAATCCCGCAGATGCTGTTGCAATAGCCGGTTTGGCGCAATCTAAGTTGCTCGTCAGAACCAAAGATCTTGATTTTGAATCGGTCTTAGGTTCGGCGCCTTCAGATTATGAATCAACAATAAAGAAAGCCGATGCGTGTGTTGCCGTTGGCCACATGGGCGAAGGTTTTCAAACGATTTTGACCCGCTTTGCAAATGCCGACAAAGATGAGCGTGAACAGCTTCGCAAGCACCTGCTGGAACTATTTTTGGTTGCCCCGCCTGAACTTCCTGAGTTGGCTCAAGCCAGAAAAGCGTTAGCGGCGCTACTTTACTAAAGCGGTTTGAACCAAACTGCACCAAGCGGCGGAATTGAAATACTCGCAGAGTACGGCTGCCCATGAGAGCCATCAGAATTTGCATTGATTGAGCCAAAGTTGCCAACGCCTGAGCCACCAAACTCAACGGCATCGGTGTTCAAAATTTCAATCCACTTGCCCGGCTTGGGCAAGCCCAATTTAAAGTCGTGGTGAGGGTGGCCAGCAAAATTTATCACCACAGCCATAGGGGAGCCATCTTCGTCATATCTCAAGAATGTAAGTAGATTTGCATCAGCGTTTCCGCCATCTATCCATACAAAGCCCCGGTGATCGTGATCTAACTGCCACATTGCTGAGTTCTCAACGTATAGACGGTTCAAGGTCGCCACCAGATTCTGCAGACCCTGATGGCTTGGTTGGTCAAGAATCCACCATTCAAGGCCGCGTTCTTGCGACCATTCGGACTGCTGACCAAATTCAGAACCCATAAATAGCAGCTGTTTACCTGGGTGTGCCCACATGTACGCAAGGTAAGCGCGGACATTCGCTAATTGCTGCCAGCGGTCGCCAGGCATTTTGTTAAGTAAAGAACCTTTACCATGGACGACTTCATCATGGCTAATAGGCAGAATGAATTTTTCGTCATATGCGTAGAGCATTGAGAAAGTTAATTCACCGTGGTGATACTTGCGATAAGCGGGGTCTTTTTGAACGTACTGCAAAGTGTCGTTCATCCAGCCCATGTTCCACTTGAAGCCGTAGCCGAGCCCGCCGCCGTCTGTTGGGGCGCTTACGCCACCCCAGCTGGTGGATTCCTCGGCAATCATCATGATCCCTGGATTGCGACGATACGCGGTGGCGTTGGTTTCTTGCATGAACTTTATGGCGTCAAGGTTCTCGCGCCCACCAAATTCGTTTGGTAACCAGTTGTCGCCTTCGCGAGAGTAGTCAAGGTAAAGCATTGAGGCAACAGCATCTACGCGCAGCGCATCAACGTGGAATTCTTCTAGCCAATAGAGTGCATTCGCAACTAGAAAGTTCTTTACTTCATTTCTGCCGAAATCAAAGATGTAAGTTCCCCAGTCTGGGTGTTCACCGCGTCGCGCATCCTGGTGCTCGTATAGAGCCTCGCCATCGAATCTTCCCAGTGCCCACTCGTCTTTGGGAAAGTGCGCTGGAACCCAGTCAACAATTACCCCGATATCTGCAGCGTGCAATTGGTCAATCAGGTATTTTAGGTCGTCGGCAGTTCCGAATCTGGATGTTGGTGCGTAGTAACCAGTTACCTGATAGCCCCATGAAGGTGCGTAGGGGTGCTCTGCAAGCGGCATAAATTCAACGTGAGTAAAGCCCATGCGCTGAATGTACGGAATCAACTCATCGGCTAGGGTTCGATAGTTGAGGCCAAGTTTCCAGGAGCCGGCGTGTAGCTCATAGATTGACATCGGAGACTTCAGAGCATCACGCTTGCTGCGCTTGGCGAGCCAGTTTTGGTCATTCCAAACGTAGTTTGATTCTGTAACTATAGATGCCGTTGACGGCGGCACCTCTGTTGCTCGGGCCAGGGGGTCAATCTTAGTTATCCAGGTTCCAGCTTTGGTGAGAATTTCATATTTGTACTTTGCACCGGAGCCAATATTTGGAATGAAGATTTCCCAAACGCCAGAGCTTCCCATTACGCGCATGGAGTTGGCTAGGCCGTTCCAGTTATTGAAATCTCCAACAACTCTGACTGCCACTGCGTTTGGTGCCCAAACAGCGAACCTGGTACCTGAAACAGGGCCACCAATCGCATCAAGATTAACAATGTGAGAGCCCAGTGCCCGCCAAAGTTCTTCGTGACGACCTTCGCTAATTAGGTGGAGGTCAAATTGGCTAAGGGTGGGAAGATGACGGTACGGGTCGTCAACGCGCCATTCAATTTCTTGAGCATCACCTTCATACTTGGCCAAGATCCGGTAGTTTGGCACCTTTTTATCTTGGTAGGCCCCTTGCCAGATGCCTAACGCTAAGTGCTCTAAAGGCAACTCAATTTTGTCGTTGACTAGCGCCGTAACTGATTTAGCGAGGGGCTTGAGTGTTCGAATCACCCAACCGCCCTCAACGGGGTGAACACCAAGCAGTGAGTGCGGATCGTGGTGTGAGCCGTGAGCCACACTACTCAAGAATTCGGTGGGTAATTCTGGAAGGTTAATTTGGCTCTTCTTTCTTATGATGCCCATCGTAGTTACCTAAAGCACCTTGCCGATTTTGAAAATATGCACCGGCTCAATAAACGCATCTAGTCGAACGAAATTATCAGCCGACCAGGTGTAGCTCTGATTGGTAATTAGATCGGTAACTTCAAAGCTAGAGCCGTTCGCAATGCCAAGCTTGGTCAAATCTAGGTGCACCACGGTTTCACGTACTGCGTGCGGGTCAACATTGGCAACAACCAGCACGGCATCTGATTTTGCAGTTGGGCTGTGCTCAGCCGCAAGGAATTTTGAGTAGGCAATAATTGCCGAATCGTCTGTGCTGTGAAATTCAATGTTTCGCAATTGTCGAAGACTAGGGTGCGCTGCTCTGATTTGATTCAGCTTGGTGATGTACTTAGCAATACTTTTTCCAGACTTTTCGGCAGCGGCCCAGTCGCGTGGACGATATTCGTATTTCTCGCTGTCTATGTGCTCTTCTGCACCTGGTCTAGCCACAGATTCGCAAAGTTCATAACCGGCATACATTCCCCAGCTTGGCGATGCGGTTGCCGCGATTGCGGCTCTAATTTTGTGAGCCGCCGGGCCGCCAAATTGGAGATATTCGGTCAAGATGTCAGGGGTGGTTACCCAAAGGTTTGGTCTAAAAAAAGCAGAGCTCTCGTGTGAAAGTTCTTTTAGGTAACTCTCAAGTTCCCATTTGGTGTTTCGCCAGGTGAAGTAGGTGTATGACTGTTGGAACCCAGCTTTTCCAAGGGCGTGCATCATTGCGGGCCGGGTAAAGGCCTCGGCAAGAAAGACAACTTCAGGAAAATCAGTACTTACTTCGGCAAGCAGCCATTCCCAAAATGCAACGGGTTTGGTGTGCGGGTTATCTACGCGGAAGATTTTCACTCCAAATGAAATCCAGTGTCTGACCACACGAAGCACTTCTTGATAGATGCCATCCGGATCGTTGTCAAAATTTACCGGGTAGATGTCTTGATATTTTTTGGGAGGGTTTTCTGCATATGCAATGGTTCCATCGGCGCGGGTGGTGAACCATTCGGGATTTGAAACAACCCAAGGATGATCGGGAGATGCTTGAAGTGCCAGATCCATTGCAACTTCAATTCCTAAATCGTTTGCAATTCTAATGAACGCTTTGAAATCGGCATCGGTTCCTAGGTCTGGATGGATTTTGTCGTGTCCACCTGCCGAGGAGCCGATTGCCCAGGGCGAGCCTGGGTCTTGGGGTCCAGCGGTGAGAGTGTTGTTAGGGCCTTTTCTGAATGCAACACCGATTGGATGAATTGGTGGCATGTATAAAACGTTGAAGCCCATATCTGCAACAGCCGGCAATCTGAGGGCTGCTGTCTTAAAGTTTCCTGAAGTCCAGGTTTTTGTCTTGGAGTCGAATTGCGCACCCTCGCTGCGTGGGAAGAATTCATACCAAGAGCCAACCCCAGATCTTTCGCGTTCAGAAATGATTTCGAATTCTTCACTAAGGGTGACTAAATTTCTAATTGGTTCCGCAGTTATCGCCGCTATTACCTCGCTTGACTCGGCAAGTTTGAACCGCGCTTCTGCAGTGCGCTTTGAATCTTTCAAAATTTCTGTGGCGGCAAGTAGAACCTTGCTGTTTGCTTTAGATCTTTCTTTCTCGGCAATTGCCCTGGCAAATAGCGCAATGCCTTCAAGCATCATTAGCTCTTCATCAACTCCAACTGCCAGCTTGACATTTGCGTTGTGGTGCCAGGTTTCGTATTCATCGCTAAACGCTCTAATTGAGAACTTATAAGTGCCTTGTTCGCGAATTAAGATTTGCCCGTGCCAGAGATCTGAACCGGGAGCTCCGGCAGAAAGACGATGCACAGTTTGAGAGCCCGAGGGTGCGGTGATTAGAAGTTCAACGCCCAGCGCATCGTGGCCCTCACGGAAAACCACCGCACTAAAAGGAACAACTTCACCCACGTAGGCCTTAGCCGGCCAGCGCCCAGCCTCAACGGTTGGCATGACGCTCAAAATTGGCAACCGGCCAAATTTGTGCTCGCTGGTCTTGCTGCTAGTTGTCAATTTGCTCACACTTCATAACTTAGTGATGTTTTAGTCTGCTCTGAACTCGAATGCCAAGGCTTTATGCAGTTGTTAGATAACCAAAATCAGTGTTTTGCTCTGAAAAGTTGCATAGATGTGCCAGATAAGACAATTGTGCTTCCGGCAGGCAGGCTAATTGTTTCTTGCTCTGGCGATTCAAAGGCGCTATTCCAGAGCAGTTCGTATTCAATTACTCCATCTGGCGAAGGCAAAGTGGCCTCAACGCTGGCCTCGGATCCGTGAATGATTAGCAAGACGGCGTTTGAATCTTGACCGTTATTTCTTTGGCTGTACCTAGCAATCGTTCGACATTCCTGATTGTGCCAGTCATCTTCAGACATAATCTCACCAGCACTGTTGTACCAGCGCACTAAATCGTGCTCGATGGTTGCTTCGCTAAAATCACCAAAAGTTTTAGGCCGAAGAACGGGATTCTCGCGTCGAAGTTGCGCTAGGTAGGCAACGGTGTCTTCAAGATCTTGTTGCTGGCGAGTTAAGTCCCAGTTCAGCCAAGTCATTACGTTGTCTTGACAATACGCGTTGTTGTTTCCGTTTTGGCTCTTGCCACGTTCATCACCCGCGGTAATCATTGGAATACCGGCAGAAAAAAGCAACGTAGCCATAAGGTTTCGAGCGGCTTTGCGTCGCTGAATTCTTATTTCTTCTGTGGCGCCTTCACCTTCGTGCCCGTGGTTGAAAGATGAGTTGTTGTTTGCGCCATCTCTATTGCTCTCACCGTTGGCATTATTGTGCTTCACGTTGTAACTGACCAAATCTTTAAGGCAAAAGCCATCATGCGCGGTGATGAAATTTAAACCACCGATAGGCCCAGACGGGCCGTCAACGATGTCTCTAGAACCTGCCAACCGCGTTGCCAAATCAGCAACTCCGTTCCAATGGTGTCCGCTGTTTCTAGCCGAAGCTACGTCACTGAGCCAGAATCTTCTAACGCTGTCTCGAAACCGGTCATTCCACTCGCTGAAGCGATCTGGGAAATTGCCGGTTTGCCAACCGCCAAGGCCCACATCCCAAGGTTCGACGATCATCTTTGTTGCCGCAAAGCCGGGCTCATCGTTGATTGCCCGCAGAAGTTCATGATTTGGATCAAAATGATTGATCTCATTTCTAGCAAGCGTCGTGGCCAGGTCAAAACGGTAGCCATCGATTTGCATCTCATGGGTCCAGTAGCGAAGCGACTCCATGACCATGTGAATGACATGGGGGTTTCCAAAATTTAGAGAGTTTCCACAGCCGGTTGTGTCGTGGTAGTGGCCGTTTTCATCTTGGCGATAGTAGCTGGCGTTATCGATTCCGCGGTATGAGTAGGTGAGTCCGCCGCTGCCACCCTCGGCTGTGTGATTGTAAACAACATCCATAATCACTTCGATGCCGTTGCGGTGCAATTCGCGAATAGCCGTCTTGAGCTCGGCGATGATGGCTTCTGGCCCGGCTTGAATTGCAGCAGTAGTTGCGTATCGGTGGTGTGGGGTAAAAAAGTTAATGGTGTTGTAGCCCCAATAATTTATGAGTCCATTTTTCAGCAGGTGCGGCTCAGAAATTAGCAACTGAATCGGAAGCAGCTCAACCGCATTCACACCAATTTTCTTCAAATGCGCAATGGTAGATTCGTGGCCCAACGCCGCGTAGGTGCCGCGAAGGTCATCGGGCAGATCTTTATTGCCTCTGGTTAGGCCTCTGGCGTGAGCCTCATAGATAACCAGCTCGTCAAGCGGAATGTTTGGTTTTGAAACTCCCTGCCAATCGAAACTGCCATCAATGACCACGCAGTGATACTCGCGAGCGCTTTCGCGAACTACACCTCGGGCGTAAGGGTCGATTAGAAAAAGGGTGTTGTTGAACTTGTTTTTGGGCCCATCCGGACCGTCAACTTCCAAGGCGTATTTGGTGCCAACCGTGATTTGAGAATCGGTCGCTGACCAAACCCCGTTATCGCCGCGCTCTAAAGAGACGGCCCTAATAACATTTCGAGTGTTTTCTGGGTCAAGTATGCAAAATTCGATAGAAGAGGCAGTCTCTGAATACACCCGGATTGTGCCAACTCCATTGGAAATAGACACACCCATTTCACCGGGGGCAGGAAGCTGCGAATAGGACATCTCCCAATCCTAACCAGAGTGGGGTTTCGGGCAGATTTCGCCGCCAGATGGCCAAAGTAGGCTATACCTATGGCAATTTACCTAGATCACGCGGCAACAACTCCGTTGCGCCCACAGGTAATTGAGGGCTATCTGGCCCAGCTGCAGGTGCTGGGCAACCCATCTTCGGTGCACAGTCAGGGCCAAAAGGCTCGCCAGGTAGTTGAAGATGCAAGAGACCAGGTTGCCAAAGCGGTGGATTGTCACAGAAGTGAGGTGCTATTTACCTCCGGAGGCACCGAGGGCGATAATTTGGCCATCAAAGGCTTGTATCTTGATGCGGTAAAGCGTGACCCCCAGCGCAAGGTTGTTTTGACCGCCGGCACTGAACATCACGCAGGCATAGACCCAGTTGAGTGGCTAGAGCAATCTGAAGGTGCTCAGGTGGTGTGGTTGCCTGTAGACGAGCATGGCGTGGTTGACCTGGTCACGCTTTCTGAGTACCTAGACGAACACGGCCGCTCAGTAGCACTTATCTCTCTAATGTGGGTAAACAACGAAACCGGCCTAATCACGCCAATCGCCGAAATCACTAGGTTGGCAGCCAAGCACGGTGTGCCAGTCCACTCCGATGCAGTGGCGGCCTTTGGCCACGTGCCAGTCAGCTTTAACCAGAGCGGCCTAGCCACCATGGCGATATCGGGTCATAAATTTGGTGCCCCGGTTGGCACCGGCGCTCTAATTGTGGCTCGAGATGCAAAATTGGCCATCACCAGCCACGGCGGCGGCCAAGAACGCGGCATTAGATCGGGAACGCTGAGCGCCCCGCTGGCACTTGCCCTTGGTGCTTCTGCTGCGCTCGCCGTAGCCGAACTAGAGCAGGTTTCGGGCCGATTAGAAGTATTGGCTCAAAAATTGAAGAATTCCATAGTGGGCATTGCCCCAGATGCAATTTTTACTAGGGGCGAGCACGACGGGTTTGCGGGAATCGTGCACTTCACGTTTCCAGGTTGTAGCGGGGATTCGTTGTTATTTTTGCTGGACTCTGCCGGGGTTAGTGTCTCGACCGGGTCGGCCTGCCGTGCTGGGGTGGCACAGGCGTCTCACGTATTGATTGCGATGGGCAGAACAGAAGATGAAGCCCGAGGCAGCCTAAGAATTTCGCTGGGCTACACGACCACTGAGGAAGATGTTGACGCTTTTATTGCGGCGTTTCCTGACGCATATGCCGGGGCCAAAAAAGCCGGCTTGCCTTCAAAGTAGCAAAAGTAGACTTATAGATATGAAGGTGCGAGCAGCATGAAAGTTTTAGCGGCCATGTCTGGTGGCGTTGACTCAGCTGTTGCCGCCGCCCGTGCGGTTGAAGCAGGGCATGAAGTTGTTGGTGTGCACCTGGCGCTCTCAAGAAACTCTGGCACCCTGCGCACCGGCTCGCGCGGTTGTTGCACCATTGAAGACTCTATGGATGCCCAACGCGCAGCAAATATTTTGGGTATTCCTTACTACGTTTGGGACTTCTCTGAGAAATTTAAGACTGACGTTGTGGATGACTTCATTGCGGAATATCAAGCGGGCCGAACGCCTAACCCTTGTATGCGCTGCAACGAAAGAATAAAATTTGCTGCACTTTTAGAAAAAGCCCTTGCTCTTGGCTTTGACGCTGTTTGCACCGGGCACTACGCCTCATTGCTAACTGACGAATTTGGAAACCTGGAGCTTCACCGCAGCAATGAAATGGCAAAAGACCAGTCGTACGTGCTTGGTGTCTTAACTGCCGAGCAGTTGAAGCATTCAATGTTTCCGCTTGGAGCCACAGCATCAAAGAATGATATTCGCCGCGAAGCAAACGAACGCGGATTATCGGTGGCAAATAAACCCGACAGCTATGACATTTGCTTCATTCCCGAAGGCGACACTCAAGACTGGCTTTCAGAAAAAGTGGGCAAAGCTCCGGGCCAAATTGTTGATCGCGAAGGAAACGTATTAGGTGATCACCAAGGCACTCACGAGTTCACCGTTGGTCAACGCAAAGGGCTATCTATTGGCCGCCCAGCTGCAGACGGCAAGCCAAGGTATGTTCTTGAAATAAGCCCAAAGACCAACACGGTTATTGTTGGGCCGCAGGCAGCGCTTGCCATCAACGAGATGTTTGGAACCCGATACACCTGGTGCGGGAGTGCACCCGCTGAAACAGACAACTGGTCTGAAATTCTTGTGCAGGTTAGGGCGCACGGTGACGCAATTGAGGCCGAGTTCAAGGTTGATTCAGGTCAAATGCGAATTCGAGTAAAGCAGCCACTGCTTGGTGTTGCACCAGGGCAAACTGCTGTTTTGTACTTGGGAACCAGGGTATTAGGCCAAACAACTATTGATCGAACAGTTAGTGCCGTTCCAGTTTCTGCCGGCTCCGAGGTTTGAATTGAAAAATAATTCTCACGAGACCGCAGCTGCAAGAGTTTCGCAATTAGTTGATGAGCTCAATAAACACCGCCGTGCTTACTACGAGGGCAATACCGTATTGGTTAGCGATGCCGAATACGATGCGTTGTTAGGTGAACTGGAGTCTTTAGAGAATCAATTCCCAGAATTAGTCACCGGTGATAGCCCAACGCAGACAGTGGGTGGGGCAGCGAATCAAACGTTCGCTCCAGTTGAGCACCTAGATCGCATGATGAGCCTAGACAACGTATTTTCGTTTGACGAGTTTAGAACTTGGGCTGAACGAGTTGGCGCTGGCCCATATTTATGCGAATTAAAAATTGATGGCCTAGCTGTGAATCTGCGCTACATAAACGGGCAACTTATGTCTGCGGCCACTAGAGGAGACGGCGTAGTTGGCGAAGATGTAACAGATAATGTTCTGACTATCAAGGCCATTCCGAAAAAGTTGCTTGGAAAGAATCACCCTGATCAAGTTGAGGTTCGCGGTGAAATATTTTTTGGCGTAGAAGATTTTGCGAAACTAAATGAAGGTTTGGTTGCTGAAGGCAAACCCCCGTTTGCAAACCCTAGAAATTCTGCCTCTGGATCATTAAGGCAAAAGGATTCCAAGGTCACTGCTTCAAGACCGCTGCAGATGCTGGTACATGGTATTGGCGCCTGGCCGAACGCCCCGGTGTTGAACCAGTCTGAACTTTATAACCTGCTTTCCGATTGGGGTTTGCCCATTACTGATAAGTATCGAGTTGTTCAAAACATTGAACAAGTTCTTGATTACATTGAAGATTTTGAAAAAAGGCGCCACAAATTAGAACACGAGATAGATGGCGTGGTTATAAAAATAGATTCGCTAGCCAGGCAAGCTGAACTTGGCTTTACCAGTCGAGCACCACGCTGGGCCATTGCATATAAGTACGCTCCGGAACAGGTAAACACAAGGCTCTTGGACATTCGTGTTTCTGTTGGGCGAACTGGTAGGGCTACTCCTTATGCGGTAGTGGAACCCGTAAAGGTTGCCGGCTCTGTGGTTGAATTTGCCACCTTGCATAACCAAGATGTGGTCAAAGCCAAGGGCGTACTGATTGGTGACACCATTGTGCTTAGGAAAGCTGGCGATGTAATTCCAGAAATTCTTGGGCCAGTTGTAGAACTCAGAACCGGAGACGAGAAGGCCTTTGTAATGCCTACGTTGTGCCCTGACTGCTCTTCACCTTTGGCGCCTTCAAGCGAAGGTGACGTAGACCTTAGATGTCAAAACTCCAAAGCTTGCCCTGCCCAGTTGCGCGAAAGGGTTGCCTACCTGGGTTCACGTGGGGTGCTAGATATTGAAGCGCTTGGCTACGTTGCGGCTTGTGCGCTAACCCAACCCTTAGACGCTAAGACTGCTCCGCTAAAGTCGGAAGCTGACCTTTTTGACCTAACACTTGAGAAGTTGCTTCCTATCAGAGCAGTCGTTTTAGATGCAGATACGGGGTTGCCAAAATTAGATGAAACTGGCAATCAAAAAGTTGTTGATTTCTTCAGGAAGAAAGACGGAAACCCTGCAGAAGTAGCTCTCAAGCTTTTAAAGAATCTTGAAGAGGCAAAAACTAAACCACTGTGGAGAATTTTAGTTTCACTTTCTATTAGACATGTTGGGCCCGTTGCGGCCAGATCACTAACCGCGTATTTTGGTTCGCTCGATAGAATTTTCGCGGCCACCGAAGAGGAGCTATCTAAGGTGGACGGTGTTGGGCAAACACTTGCTCAATCAATTAAAGAGTGGATTGCAGTTGATTGGCATCGTGAAATTATCGAGCGATGGAGAAAAGCCGGAGTGCTGCTTGAAGTTCCCGGACATTCTGGCCCTGGAGTAATTACCGCGGGTGGGGTATTCGACGGATTAAGTATTGTTGCCACAGGCTCATTAAAGAGTTTCACGCGTGAAGAAATAGAAGAAGCAATTATTTCAAATGGGGGAAAGGCTGCCTCTTCTGTTTCCAAGAAAACAGCATTCGTTGTTGCTGGCGAAAACGCAGGCTCAAAGTTATCAAAAGCAGAGGAGCTAGGCATTGAAATTATTGATGAAGATGAATTTAGAAGGCGGCTAGACGCCTAATTAAAAAACCTCAGACTTTGGTCTGAGGTTTTTTATTAATTTAAATATTTACTGTTCGTCTAGTTGCTCTACGGCTGAGTTTTCGTCTGCGGCAACCATTGACTCAGTGGTCATCAGGTTACGCAGCGTTCCAAGGAATTCCTCAATTTCAGACTTCTCTGACTTCATGCGAGAAAGTCTTTCTTCGCTGTCCTTGATTGCGTTGGTAGCGTAGCCCTCAGCCTTGCGGGTGAGCATATCTGCGCGACGACGCGATTGGTTGATTAGGTTAGTTGCGGTGCGGTTTGCATCTTCGAGCAATTGTGCAGAGTTGTCTTGAGCATCGCGAGAAATCAAATCAGCTTCTGCGATCAATTGGGCAGCGCGTGCCGAAGCTTCTGCAAGTGTTCCGTTTGCTTCATCGGTGACTTGCTGAGCTTGAGAAACAGCATTCTGGTATAGGCGCAACGCTTCTTGTTCTGTTTCATCGCGTTTTGCCTTGATTTCGGCTTCTAGTTCAACACGGGCCTGTGCTGTCTTTTGTGAAAGTTCTGTGGCTAATGCGCGAGCTTCTTCTGTCTCACGGTGAACCTGTGCGCGAAGTTCGGCGGCATAGCGCTCACCTTCAGATTTGATTGCTGCCGCCTCGCGCTGGGCAGTACCAATTTTTTCTGCAGCTTCAGATTCGCGAGTCTTAGCGCTACTTAGAATTTCTGCCGCTAGACGCTCTGCGTCAATTCTTGCTTCGTTAAGTTTTGATTCGGCATCTGCAATAACGCGATCGGCTTTTGCCTGGGCTTTGCGAGTAAGTTGTTCGCTCTCAGCTTTGGCAGTTTCACGAATTCTGATTGCATCTTGGCCGGCTTCAGAAACCAGCTTGCGAGCCTGGTCTTCTGCCAGGCGAAGGGTTTGCTCAAACTGAGCACCCAACTCTGCGTACCCTGGTGCGCCACCTTTTTTAACTTTTGCCTTAAGTGACTCAAGTTCAGCTTTTAGGGTTTCAA
>ERZ1034365.422-NODE-422-length-23247-cov-3.872896_pt1 | contig 23247 bp, 20 predicted proteins | sample MGYA00520615_ERZ1034365 | MGnify/ENA primary metagenome ERZ1034365 (study PRJEB33736, sample SAMEA104284505) | Azolla filiculoides | biome: Urban; feature: Water surface; material: Ditch water | place: Netherlands | collected 2015-10-28 | depth 0-0.1 m ...
ACAAGGATTACGACGACACGCAGGAGCTGGGCACGCGCAACATCAAGGTGGCGCTGCGCCGCCTGCGCAAGTTCGCACGCGAAGGCTCGGCCGAAGAGCTGGATCTGCCCGACACCATCCGCTCGACCGCCGCGAACGCCGGCTGGCTGGACATCAAGATGGTGCCTGAGCGGCACAACAACGTGAAGGTGCTGCTGCTCATGGACGTGGGCGGCACCATGGACGACCACATCGCGCGTGTGGAAGAAATGTTCTCGGCGGCCAAGGCCGAGTTCAAGCACCTGGAGTTTTATTACTTCCACAACTGTGTCTATGACTTCATGTGGAAGAACAACCGCCGCCGCTTCGCCGAGAAGTTCCCGACCTGGGACATCATCCGCAAGTACAACAAGGACTACAAGCTGATCTTCATCGGCGACGCGACGATGAGCCCCTACGAGATCCTGCAGCCCGGCGGCAGCGTGGAATACAACAACGAGGAAGCCGGCGCCGAATGGATCCAGCGCCTCACCCACGCCTTCCCCAAATTCGCCTGGATCAACCCCGAGCCGCAAGGTGTCTGGCAGTACCGGCAAAGCATCGCCGTGATCCAGCAACTCGTCGGCCAGCGCATGTACCCGCTGACGCTCAAGGGGCTGGAGGATGCGATGCGAATGCTGAGCAAGTAGGCCCTGCCGGCCAGCACCTCTGCGAGCAGGCGGCCCAGCCGCGCTATCCGGCGTGGCGCCGCGCCTGCATTTCGGCGCCGATGCGCGCCAGGCCAGCGTCGTCGAAACACGCACGCGCCGCGGGATAGACCAGTTCTTCTTCCGTCGCGATATGCGCGGCATACCCGCCAATGAAGTCTGCCGCAAGCCGGCGGGTGGCACCGTCAATGGCCGGCGCGGCGGCATCATCCCGCCACAGCACCAGGGCACCGCGCAGTTGCGCCCAGTACATGGCCATGCGCTCGTGGTCGCCCTGCAACGCGGCAATTGCAGCACGCAGTTTCACATCCGTCCTGCCCGCCAGTGCGGGAAAGACGTGCAACTCCTCGTCCTCGTGGTGAAGCGGGGCCGCAATATCGAAATAACGCAGCACGTCGGCTGCGGCCGAGCGGGAAGATGTGTCGTGTCCGTTGGTGTCAATGTGCGCCATCAGCCGGCGCAGCAGGTCCAGCGTGCGGTTGACACGTTCGTGGCAAGCCTCCAGCATCTCGAAAGGTTGCTCGAAACCGACCGCTGGCGCGCCGAAGCCCGGCAATGACGTGGAATGTCCCATGGTGTTTCACAAGGCAAAAGGGGCATTGTGCGTCGGCTGTTAAATTGCCTTCCTTTGTTGTGGAAAAAATAGCCATGGATATCTCGAGTTTTGATGATTTGCTGGCCGCCGCCCGCCAGCAGCCCCAGCCGCAACGCCTGCTGTTCGCATTTGCCCATGCCGAACTTCCCGAAGACGCCACGGCCGAACAGCGTGCAGCCTTTGAGGCCGGACACGGTGGCGCACTGGTGCCCGCCGTGTGCGTGGACAAGACGCTGGAGGAACTGACCACATTTGAAGCGTTTATCGAGGAATCACGCGGTTTCAGCCTGGACTGGGTCATCGTGTTTGCCGCCAGCCTGTCGGGCCGCGACGGCCAGCTGCCCAGCGCCGCCGAAGCCGAAGCGCCCTTGCAGAAGATGGTGGCATCGATCAAGGCAGGCAACATTGACGCCTTCATCCCCTTCAACCGGCAGGGGGAGCCGGTACGACTGGGTTGAGGACGCAACACGGAGCCGCCGCATGATCCGGTGTCGGGCCGCCAAGTGGAAGAAGCGTGCCGCCTTGACGCTGCTGTTGGGGATGGCCATCACGCAGCTGGGTGCGCAACCCTTGCCAGAGGGCACGAATGCCGCCCGGGCGGCGTTTGTGCTGGAGATCCAGGCCCCGGATGAAGTCCGCGACCTGTTGCAGCGGCACCTTGAACTGCAGCGCTACCGTGCACTGACGGACCTCGAAGACAGCGAACTGGCACGGTTGCTCACAGCCGCACAACAAAACGCCCGGGACCTGCTGGCGACCCTGGGTTATTTCGTGCCCGACATCAGGCTGGCGCAGACCCCTGCAGAAGCCGACGGCGCGACCCCTCGGCGCGTGACTCTCACCATCGATCCCGGCGTACCCAGCCGGATCACCGAGGTCGGGATCGATTTCACCGGCCCCATTGCCGACGATGCCGCGACGCTGCCGCAGCGCACGCTGGTGCAGGCCCATTGGCCCTTGCGTACGGGCATGCGCTTCACCCAGGCAGGCTGGGATGCGGCCAAGCAGCAGGCGCTGCGCGACCTGACCGCAACCCGCTACCCCACAGGCAGCCTGCGGGCCAGCCTGGCAGACATTGACCCGGAAACCCACAGTGCCAGCCTGCGCCTGACGCTGGACTCCGGCCCGGCCTACCGGCTGGGACCGGTCACCGTCAGCGGCCTGGAGCGCCATGACGCCAGCCTGGTCACCCGACTCGCCCGCCTTGCGCAAGGTGCGGAATACGACAGCACCCGGTTGCTCGAAGCCCAGCAGCGGGTGGCGGACAGCGGCTATTTCGACTCGGTCTTCATCGCCCTGGACACCTCTGGCGACCCTGCCGCCGCGCCGGTGCGGGTACAGGTGCGCGAGGCCAAACTGCAGAAGCTGGTGCTCGGCGTGGGCGCCAGCACCGACAGCGGCGCCCGGCTCTCGGCCGAGCACACCCACCACAAGCTCCCGGTGATCGGATGGCGCGCCTTGTCCAAACTCTCTTTCGACCGGGACCACAAATTGCTGGGCACGGAACTGACCGCGCCGCCTGACGAAAACCAGTGGCGCTGGGTGACCTCGGCCCTGTTGCAGCAGCAGCACGACGGCAGTTTTGACGTGACCAGCCAGCGCCTGCGCGTCGGCCGGACCCAGGCCGGCGAGCGCATCGACCGCACGTACTACCTGCAACTTGACCGCGCGCGCAGTGCGAGCGTGGGGGCGCCTGAAACCGCCAATGCGGTGAGTGCCAACTACGCCTGGACGCAGCGCAACTTCGACACCCTGCCCTTTCCGTCCCGGGGGTACGGCCTGGGCGTGGAGTTGGGCGGCGGCATGACGCTGGGCAGTGACCGGCAGCCCTTCGCGCGGGCCGTGACGCGGTGGCTGGGTTTCTGGCCGCTCGGCCTCGGGGACGCCGTCTCGCACGGTGCCGCAAGGCCCGGCCGGATCGCTGCGCGTGTGGAAGCCGGGGCGGTCGTGTCCAGGGCCAGCGCCACATTGCCCAGCACGCAACGCTTCCTGACGGGTGGCGACAACACGGTGCGCGGCTACGCCTACCGCGACATTGGCGTCACCCTTCCCGGCGGGGCCATCGCAGCCGGTCGTTACCTGGCCGTGGGCAGCCTGGAGTGGCAACGCCCCATCGCCAACAGCGGGCGCTTCGCGGACTGGGAAACCACCCTGTTCATCGACGCTGGCGCCGTGGCGGACACCCCCGCCGCCTTGCGCGCCAAGGTGGGCGTTGGCGTGGGCGCGCGCTGGAAAAGCCCGGTGGGGCCGCTGCAGATGGACCTGGCCTACGGCGTGGCAGTCAAACGCCTGCGGCTGCATCTGAACGTGGGTTTCAGTTTCTGATGCGCTGGCGCACGCTCCCCCTCGCCCTGCTCACCACTGTCCTGCTGGCGATGTTGGGCGGGGTGCTGGTGCTGGCGCTCTGGTCGGGCGCCGACGGCTCGCTGGCGACGACGCTGGACCTTGCCGCGCGCCACCTGCCCGCCGGCCAGACCCTGGAGGTCAAGGACGTCAGCGGCACCCTGCGGGGCGGCGGGCGCATTGGCTGGCTGCGCTGGCAGCGGGCGGGCCTGCGCGTCGACGCCCGGGACACCGAGCTGGCCTGGACGCTGCGCGGGCTGATCGATGGACAGCTTCGGCTGAGCCGGCTGCACGTGCGCCACTTGCGCCTGGACGACGAGCGCCCGTCAAGCCCCGCCGTCGCCCCCACCGACTTGCGCTTGCCACTGCAGGTAGACACGCCGTTTGCGGTCCAGACGCTCGAGTGGAATGGTTCGGCCGCCTTGCAGCTGAAAGAGCTGTCTGGAAAGTATGTTTTTAATAGCAAAGAACATCGATTACACGATGGGAACGTGCATATTTCTTCAGGAAAATACCAATTCAGCGGCATTTTGCAGGCCCAGCGCCCGCTGGCGCTGTCGGTGGAGATCCGGGGCGAGGTGCCCGGCACCATGCCGGGCAGCCGCCAGACGCTGACCGTGCTGGCCAGCGCATCGGTGCGCGGCCAGCTCGCGGGGGACGATGCCACCTTGGCAGTGGAAGCCCGGCTCCAGCCCCGGAACCCTGCGGCGGCCACGGGCCGCATCCCGCAAGCCCTCACGGCAACGGTAAGCCAGGCCATGCAGGCGACCGTCTCAGCCCGCATCCAGCCCTGGCAGACGCAGCCTATTGCCAGCGGCCACGCCGCCTGGCAGGCCCTGGATCTCGCCGCGCTCTGGCCGCAGGCGCCCGTCACACAACTCAAGGGACAGGTCACGGTGACACCGGAGGCGGCCCACTGGCGGGCGCAAGGTCAGCTGACCAATGCCCTCAGCGGACCATGGGACCGCCAACGGCTGCCGGTCGAGCACCTGGAGGCCCGGGCGACCTACGCAGGTGGGCACTGGGTGATCGAATCGCTGCGGGCCAAGGCGGCGGGCGGGTGGATCCAGGCCCAGGGGCAGATGGAAGACACATCGCGGACCCTCCCGTCTCCCCGGACAGGCGCCCCCGTCGCGCCGGCCTGGGAGGGCCGCGCCACCTTTCAGGGTATCAACCCGGCCGCGGTGGATGCACGCCTCGCTGCAGCGGCCCTGGAGGGCGAACTGAGCGCACGCCGCACGCCGCAGGGTCTGCTGTTCAAGACTCTTTTCAAGCCCTCCAGCCAACCCGCCGGAATGTCCGGACGCGCTTCCCCCATGGACCGACTGCGCCTGCAAACCATCCGTGCAGAAGGCCGCTGGAACAATCCGGCGCTGGTGCTGGACATGCTGCAGCTTGAAACCGATGACGCGCAATTGAAGGGGCGCGGGAGTTTCAATGCCTCCAGCCAGGCCTTCACTGGCCAGCTGAACTTGACCCTGCCCGGTGCCGAGGCAGCGCTGGATGGACAGCTCAGCCACGCCAGCGGCCAGGGGGACCTGCGCGGACGCGTGGCCGATGCAGGACTCGCTTCGCGCTGGCTGTCTCGGTGGCCGGGCATGGCGCCGGTGCTGGCGCACACGGCACTGCAGGGAACGGGCGAGTTCAAGGCACATTGGCAAGGTGGCTGGCAGCAGCAGGGGAAGGCGCTGCAGATCGATGCCTCGCTGCACCTGCCCGGTCTGACGTTGCTTGCGAACGGCGCATCGCCGCAGCAGGCCTGGCGCATCAGCGATCTGCAGGCGGAGATGCGCGGATCGCTGTCCGCGCTGCACCTGAGCGCCCGCACCCGGGCGGAGACAGGCACCCGCCGCTTCAGTCTGCAGGCGCAAGCCCGGGGTGGCCGCCGCGATGACGGCGCGTGGCAAGCCAGCGTGGACAGCGCCCGGCTTGACGCACAGGACAGCCTGCAGCCCGGCACCTGGACACTGCAACTCGCGCCCGGCGTGGCCGTTGACTGGCAGCCTGCGGCCAGCGGCAGCGCGCTGGAGGTCTCGGCGGGTCAGGCCAGCCTGACCGGGCCGGCGCCCGGTACCGCCCGGCTGGATTGGCAGCCCCTGCGCATGGCGCGCCGGGAGGTGGGCACCACAGACTGGCGCAGCCAGGGGCAGATCAAGGCCCTGCCCTTTGGCTGGCTGGCCCTGCTGGGCGGCGCGCAGATCGCCAATCTGGGCCTGCGCGGCGACATGCTGCTGGGCGGGCAATGGGAGATGGTGGCAGGCGAGCGCCTGCGGCTGCGCGCGTCACTGGCGCGCACAAGTGGCGACCTCAGCCTGCAAAGCGAGGACGGCAGCGCCAGTCCGCTGGGCGCCGGCGTGCGCGAGGCCAGCCTGGCCCTGTCCGCCGACGGCGACGCGCTGACCGCCACACTGCGCTGGGACAGCGCGCGCGCCGGGCAGGCCCAGGCCACGCTCAAAACCCGGCTGCAGCCACAAGACGGCGGCTGGTCGTGGCCGGCAGATACCCCGGTCACCGGCAGCGTGCGGGCGCAACTGCCGCGGGTGGGCGTCTGGTCGGTACTGGCGCCGCCCGGCTGGCGCCTGCGCGGCACGCTGGACGCCGATGCCACCCTCAGCGGGACGCGGGCCGCGCCGCAGTGGTCTGGCACGCTGCGGGCCGACGACCTGGCCGTGCGCTCGGTGGTGGACGGCATCGAGTTCAGCCAGGGCACGCTGCGCGCCAGCCTCAACGGCCAGCGGCTTGACATCGACGCCTTCAGCATCAAAGGGGCCAGCGGCGCGGGTGGCACCGGCGGTCTGCTGACCTTGAAGGGGTTCGTACTGTGGCCGCCCGCGCCGGACAGCACCACCGCCCCCGCAGCGACCGCATTGACACGCCTGCACATGGAACTCGACGCCGAGGCGCAAGCCTTGCGCGTGAGCGCGCGCGCCGACCGGCGACTGGCCGTGTCCGGCAAGCTCTCCGCCCGACTGACCGACGCGCGCCTGGTCCTGCGGGGCACGCTCAAGGCCGACCAGGCGCTGTTTGTCCTGCCGGAAGACACGGCGCCCACGCTGGGTGAGGATGTCGTGGTCAGGGGCCGCAGCCGACCGTCTGCCGACATGGCGCAAGCCCCCAGTCCGCTGCCCGCTGCGCCGACGGCTGGCGTGCGCGTGACGCCCGACATCGCTGTCACGCTGGACCTGGGGCCGGATTTTCGCCTGCGCGGGCGCGGTCTGGTCACGCGGCTGGCCAGCCAGCTGGCCTTGAGCAGCAACACCCCAGGCGCGCTGCAGCCCCGGCTGGTCGGCGACATCCGCACCATGCGCGGTACCTACAAGGCCTACGGCCAGCAGCTCGACATCGAAGAGGGCGTGCTGCGTTTCTCCGGTCCCTTTGACAACCCCGCCCTGGATGTGCGCGCCGTGCGCCCCAACCTGACGCAGCGGGTAGGCGTGCAGATCACAGGCACCGCTCTATCACCGCGCGTGCGCCTGTTCTCAGAACCAGAACTTCCCGACGCAGAGAAGCTGGCCTGGCTGGTGCTGGGCCGCAGCGCCGCCAATGGCGGTGCGGAGTCCGCCGTGTTGCAGCAGGCCGCACTGGCCCTGCTGGGCGGCAACGGCAAGGGACTTTCCGGCGGCCTTGCCGACGCACTGGGCCTGGATGAACTGTCCGTACGCGGCGCCACCAGTGCCACCGACGGCACCACGGCCACCGGTGCCACGGTCACGCTGGGCAAGCGCCTGTCCCAAGACTTTTATGTCGCCTACGAGCGCAGTCTGGCGGGCACGATGGGCACGTTCTACATCTTTTATGACCTGTCACGGCGCTTCACCCTGCGCGCCCAGACCGGGGAACACAGCGCGGTAGACCTGATCTTTACCCTGCGTTATGACTGAAAGAACGCGCGTCAAAAAAACCGCTCCCAGCCCTGAATAACCGCCCATCCACCGCTCTTACAATAGCGCCCTATGCCGCCGTAGTTCAATGGATAGAACGGGGACCTCCTAAGTCTCAGATACAGGTTCGATTCCTGTCGGGGGCACCAAACTTGAAAAGGGCCCGAAGGCCCTTTTTTCATGCTCCAACGCCGGATGCATCAGGCCGCATACCCGGGATTCGGCAGTCCGCCCGTGATCTTCGGCGTATTGAGTTTGCGCGCGGACACTTTGCCACCACGGGCCTTGAGCCAGGTCTCCACCACGTCCCACACCATCGGGTTGCCGGCGGACTTGGCTTCCTCGGCGACCGGCGCCCAACCGGCCACCTTGTATTTCTTGCCGGCTTCGATCGGCTTGCCATGCAGGCGCATGTCGTCGATCCGCTTGCCCATGCCTGCCAGCGGATTGCAGCTGTATTGCAGGCCACCCACACGCACCATGTCGCCGCCCTGCTGGTAATAAGGGTCCGGATTGAACAAGTTGTCGCAGACGTCTTCCAGGACCGTCTTGAGGGTCTCGCCGGTCATTTCAGTCACGGTTGCGTAGGAATACGTGGTGGCGGTCATGTCCATCAGCCATTCGCGCGTGATGGCCTGGCCTGGCAGCAGCGTCGTGCCCCAGCGGAAGCCCGGCGAGAAGGCAATGTCCGCCCCCTGCACTTCCATCAATGCGTCCACCAGCAACTGGTCGCCGGTGCCATTGAAGTTGCCCCGGCGGTACAGCGTGCCTTCCGTCAAGGCAAGCTTCTCGGCCAGCCTGGCCTCGTAAGGTCCGCGGATCTTGCTGATCAGCGCGTCCATCTCCCGGTCCGCTGGCAGCATGTTGGCAAACACAGGCAACAGCTTGTAGCGGAAGGCCGATACTTTCTTGTCCTTCACGTCGAAGTCCAGCACCGCCAGAAACTTGCTGTTGGAGCCGGCGTTGGTCACGATGGTCTGGCCACCCTTGTTGCTCACAATACTCGCCACCGGCATGCCGTCATGCGTATGGCCGCCCATGATGGCGTCAATGCCACTGACGCGGCTGGCCATCTTCAGGTCCACGTCCATGCCGTTGTGGCTCAGCACGACGACAACCTGCACGCCCTTGCCCCGGGCCTCGTCCACCATCTTCTGCATGTTGTCGTCCTGGATGCCAAAGGCCCAGTCGGCCACCATGTAGCGCGGGTTCGCGATCGGGGTGTAGGGGAAGGCCTGGCCAATGATGGCGCAGGGCACGCCGTTGATTTCGCGGATCACATAGGGCTTGAACACCGGGTCGCCGAAGTCGTTGGTCTTGACGTTTTGCGCAACAAAATCGACCTTGCCCTTGAAGTCTTTCTCGATGATTTCCTTCACGCGCTCCATGCCCAGCGTGAATTCCCAGTGGCCGGTCATGACGTCCACGCCCAGCAACTTGCAGGCATCGACCATGTCCTGGCCGTTGGTCCACAAGGACGTGCCAGACCCCTGCCAGGTATCCCCGCCATCCAGCAACAGCGCGCCGGGACGGCTGGCCTTCATGCGCTTGACGAGCGTCGCCAAGTGCGCAAAGCCGCCGACCTTGCCATAGCGGCGGGCGGCCTTCTCATAGTCAAGGTAACTCAGTGCATGGGCCTCGGCGGTACCGGGGCGCACCTTGGCAACCTGAAGCAGGTGCTCGCCCACCAGGTGCGGCAGATTGCCCTTCATCGACCCGATGCCCAGATTGATGCTGGGCTCCCGGAAATGGATGGGCTTGAGCTGCGCATGGCAGTCGGTCATGTGCAGGAACGACACATTGCCGAATTTCGGAATATCGTAGAGACCATTGGACGCGGTCGCAGCATCCGCCTCGGCGTAGGCGCCCAGCCCCATGCCGGCCATGGTGCCCGCACCCAGCACCTGGAAAAACTCGCGCTTGTTTAAATTCATGTTTCTGCAATCACTGAATTAATGGGTGAAAGAAAACCCGGATCAACCGGGTTTCCAGTCTGCTTACTGATTGACCGGTGATTTGGGATCCAGCAACAGGGCCACAATATGCGCCACCTGTGCTTCGGTCAGAATGCCCAAGTGGCCCGCGCGCGGCATGTTGGAACAGGCGTTGTAGGCCTTGGCGTTCCAGATCTTGCCCCAGGTGTACTCGACCATCGCCCTGGCACCCGGACTCGCTGGATCAGTGACCCCACGCAGCTTGCCGAAGTTGTAGAGGCTCGGCCCGATCGTGCCGAAGGAAATCTCCTTCTTGTCGATCTGGTGGCAGTTGTAGCAATTGCCGCCGTTGGGCGTGGTGGCCGTATCGGTCCAGGTCAGCCCCCGGCCGCTCTGGGCCAGCTTCTCGCCTTCTTTCCAGTCCCCCAGAAATTTGCCGCCTGCCGGCCAGTGGATGGTCTTGAGGTTGGCGGCTTCGATGGCTTTGGAGACCTTCTCCTCCAGGGGTTTGCCAGCCACATCGGCCGTACTGCAAGCCCGGTTGGTCTCGTCGGTGTCGAGCACGGAGGCCTTGACGATGCCCTCATCCCGGAAGGACGCCTTGACGATATTTGCCGTCAACTTGTCGATATCGACAGTGCCGGAATCCGTTGCGCACCCGGCCAGAGCGGCGGCGGCAACGAGCAGGGACAACGTGATCTTGTGCTTGGTTTTCATGTCGTTTCTCCCGATCGATCAGCGTTTGATGGCAGGCGCCACCGATGCGGAGCCGTGGCTGTTGACACCCAGGTACACCCCCAGTGCGACGGTCGCGTCGCTGGCAAAACCGGGGTAGGGAAAGCGCTGCTGCCGGTAGCAATCGTTCAGCCGCTGCTGCATGGCCCACATCTGGCCGTTGGACACCCGGTAGGCCGGCCAGGCGGCAAAGCCCACGCCATCACCCGGGTTCCTGGTCAGGTTGGGCAGGTCCTGCAGGCGGATGCGGGTGTTGTCCTGACCATGGCAGGAAGCACAGGAAAAATCATGGGGCCCGCCGCGCTGGAAAAACAGGCGCTTGCCAACCTCGTAAAACACCTTCTCCTGGGCATGCGCCTGCGACAGGTTGAACTTCATGCCTTTGGATTCGGCAGAAATCCAGGTGGCAAGCGCCGTCATGTTGTTCTGCTCGCCCTTGCCAAACGGCGTTTTGGCGATTTGTCCCGCATCAAGCCCTTGCAGGGTCTCCATACAGGTCAGCAGGCGCGACTCCAGATCCTGCACCTTTCGGGTATCCGCAAAAAAACGTGGAAGCTCGACAAAAGCACCTTTGACCACGCCAGGCCCCTTGCCCAGATCACACTTTTCCAGCGAAGCGTTCTTCGGGCCGCGTTTCTGCTTCCAGAGGTCTTCGCCCTTGGCCTCGAACAGGTCGGCGGGGTTGCCGTCCTGCAGCATCGCGCGGTACTCTTCGATCGACTGGACGGCGGTCTTCTGCGCCAGTGCTGCCGTGCTCGCCAGGCAACCCAGTGCGATCAGGGAAAGTGCTTTTGTCATCCTCATGGTCACCTCTATGTTTTTTTAAAAAATAAAAAAAGGGGTGAGTCACTCCACCCTTTTCGCGGGCGCCCGGCGCAATCAGGACACCGTTGCTTCGTCCGTGCGGGTGTCGCCCTTGTTGTCCTTCCAGGTCACGGCAATCTTGTCGCCGGCTTTCGCACCCTTGACCGCGAATTGCAGGAACGGGTTTTTGGACACGGCGGGCCCCCACTCGGCGGTCATGACCGACTTGCCGTTGAGTTTGGCCTCCACCTCCTGAATGAACCAGGCAGGAACAGTCTTGCCGGAAGCATCTTTACGCTGGCCGGACTCCATCTCGTGGCTCATCAAGACACGGACGGTCGCTTTGTCGCCTGCTGCCTGGGCGCGAATACGCATGGGATCTGCCATTTCTTTCTCCTAATCAGTCAATCTAAATTTCGAGGGGGACTTGCCGAAATCAGCCGCCGCAGCCACCGAGGGTGACCTTGACTTCCTTCTTGGCGAAAAGCGCCTTGCCGTCATTCATGATGGCAACCGCATACACATCGGACGACTGGCCCATCTTGGTGCGGGTGGCAAAGTTGGCATCCACACTGTCGGTCAGATGGAACATGGCCACCAAGGCTGCCGGATTTTTTTCCACCAGGATGAGAAGGTGCTTGACGCCAGTCAACACCGTGCTGGCGCCCAGCGGCACCACGGCGCCGTTCTCGGCGATGTCCGGACCGGTGATCGTGACGTCCTTGCTTTCAACCGGTGCGCCAGCGCCCAGCGCCTTCAGAACTTCAGACAGGCTCCTGGCCTCGAACGCCACCTTGTTGAAGGCGGCATGCGCATATTGCGGAAACAGTCCGGTGGAGGCCAGAAGGCCGGCCACAACCGCACCGTGTTTGAGTGTCTCGCGACGAGTTTGCATGTCAAATCTCCTTGGTTGAGTGGATGCTAATAAAAATGAAACCAATGCCAACGGTGTATTCCCGGCCCTATTTCCCTGCGCCAGAGGCCAGCCAGGCTGCGATGGCTTTGGCGTCCACCTCGTTCAACGTCTGCGGCGGCATGGGTATGGCGCCCCACACACCGGAACCACCTGACTTGATCTTCCCCGCCAGATAGTCCGCCTTGCCGGCATTCTTTTTGGCGATCTCGCTGAAGGCTGGCCCCACAATCCTGTTGCCCATGCCGTGGCATGCCGTACAACTGTGTCTGGCGGTCAAGGCGATCGCCGCCTTGTTGTCTGCGCCAGACGCATCCGGGCCCGCTGCGGATTTTGCGGCAGGTGCGGCCTGGGCCACCGCCATCGCAGCAGTTGCCCCACTGGCGCCAGCGGTCTTGCCCTCTGGCTTGCTGGTGTCAGCGCCGCGCTGCGGTCCGACGGTCCGGTTCTGCTCCAGCAAGTTGCCATGCGCATTGCGGGCGAAGTCTGGCAGCAGGGAGGCCACCGTGGGTTCGGTCGCGCAGTTCTTCATGCAGGCCACATTGGCAGTATCTGCCTTATTGACGCCGCCAAACTCGTTGCCGGGCCACATCGCATGCTTTGTCTGCATGCCGTTGCGGTTGGGCATGCGTCCCTGGACTTCGGCCATGTTCTTGTCCGAAAGCGTGAAGTTTTCCGGCACCACGCCACCAAGGTTTAGCAGGAACGCCGTGACGGCATAGACCTCGTCGGTCGTCAGCGACTTCGGCGCGGTCCAGGGCATGGCACGGTTGATGTAGTCCCAGACCGTGGACAGCGATGCCACTTTCATGAGGGTTGTGCGCCCGGCCGTCGGGTCCATCAACCGGGCCACCCGGCCGGTCTTGACATCGTCGGCCGACGTACCGCCGATCAGCGGACTGAACACCTCATTGGACTCGCCAAACACGCCGTGACACTGCGCACACTTTCCCTCCCATACCTCTTGGCCCCTGGCCACAGAGCCAGAGCCGGCAGGCAGACCCTTGAAGTCGGGGCGGACATCAATGTCCCAAGCTGCAACCTCCCTGGGTGTGGCGTCCCGTCCCACGCCTGGGTACTTGCCCGCGCCCTGGGCTCCTGCCAAGCCGGCCACGGCCATCAAGACGACGGTCAGAAGGGCTTCACGAAAGCTGGACATTCTTGATCTCTCCGTTTTCCTGGACCAGCCAAGACTGGATCGCGTTGTTGTGGTAGATCGAGCGCGTGCCACGCACCGCCCGCAACTGCTTGTACGTTGGCTGCACAAAACCGGTGTCATCGGTCGCACGACTCTGGATGATGGCGGGCCTGCCGTCCCATACCCAGTCGATATTGAACCGGCTCAGTGCCTTGGACAGCACGGGCGTCTCCAGCCGCGCGGAGCGCCAGTTGCGTCCCCCATCTACCGACACATCGACCTTTTTGATCTTGCCCTTGCCCGACCAGGCCAGGCCCGTGATGTTGTAGAAGCCCTTGTCGAGCAACACTTGGCCGCCGGACGGCGTCGTCACGACGCTCTTGCATTCCTGCAGGTTGGTGTACTGGCGGTGCGTGCCGTCCGGCTGCAGGTCCATGTAGTGGATGGCTTCGTCTTTGGTGGCATAAGGTTGGTCACCCACTTCCACACGGCGCAGGTACTTGACCCAGCTGACACCCTGGACACCCGGGACCACCAGGCGCAACGGATAGCCGTTCTCGGGACGCAGCATTTCGCCGTTCTGGCCATAGGCGACGATGACCTCACCGGACAGAATCAGGCGCATGGGAATGGTGCGGGTCATGGAAGAGCCATCGCCCCCCTCGGCCAGCACGAACTTGCCATTCTTCAGATCGGCGCCAGCCAGTTCAAGCAAGGTGATCAGTGGCACACCGGTGAACTCACTGCACGAGATCATCCCGTGCGTGTACTGCACGGTGGGCACGGCCACGTTGCCCCATTCGGCCGCCGTGTTGGCACCGCATTCGATGAAATGGAAGCGCGACACCGAAGGCAGCCGCATGATTTCGTCCATGGTGAAGACCTTGGGCGACTTGACCATGCCATTGACCATGAAACGGTGCCTGGACGGATCAATGTCCCACCACCCTTGGTGATGGCGCTCGAAGTGCAGCCCGCTGGGTGTCACGATGCCGAACAGGGATTGCAGCGGCGCAAAAGACACCGACGCCTGCGTGGTCTGGGTGAGGCCGGGGCTTTGACGCCGCTGGATGTTGGCCTCGAATTTCGAAGGCGTTCCATACCCTGCCGTGGCCACCCCTTGCCCCAGCCCCCTGGCATGGTCAGGCAGCGTCAGGATATTGGCATCCCCCCCTTCGGCCGGCACAGGATTGCCCTGAGCGAAAACCGCCGGCACAGCCGCACCCGCGGTGGCCGCCGCAAAGGCACTGCGAATGAAATCGCGGCGACCTCGTTGGCTCTCGGCAAACACCGTCTTGATGCCGTCTTTGCTCAGGAAGTTCTCGGGCGCCTTCTGCACCCTTCCCGAGTTGATGTCTTGATGCTTCACACACACTCCTTCAATCGATTGCACGCTTGCCCATTGATTCCTGCAGGCGCTTGCGGGCCGCCCCCCCTCACGCCGGCGCATCCCTCCGATAGCCGCCCGGATGCAGACGGCCCGGCACGGCCGTACCGCAGACCCGCCGGCGATACGGCAACGGCCCGCCATCTTCCCTGTCGCGGCACAGTTGCATCGTGGTGCGCGGCCGGATCGTTGTGTACAGCAGGTCGAACAGCGCGGCAACCCGCTCAAACACCGCAATTTTCTGGCGCCATCCTTCCGTCAATTACTTCGTATGTTCGAATATGAACAAATACTAATATATTGGATATTGAATCCGGATTGACTAGGGATTACACCGATTCAATGCACACCGTCGCGCGCTGCGCACCACGTTGCCGACGCAGCGTTCAACGAATCGCAGCGGACCACCGCCTCGATCCGCCTGGCAGGCATCCGAAGCGCCTGGCGAACCGTCCCCCAGTGCGTTCCGGAACTTGCGGATGGTTTCGCTGGCCTTCATGCCGGGGCCCCGGGCATGGAAGCTACTTGAACCGGTAATGGTCCCTGTTCAGCACTGCGGCAACAGCGGTCACTTCCTCCGGGAAAAGCCCCAGGTTCATTTCGGTGTTGCATTGCTCCACCATGCCACGCAAAAAGCCCGGTGTGTTGATCTTCCCCGCAGGCTTGTAGATCGCGCTGTCGTCACTGCCCACCTTCTGCTGGTGGCAGGCCACGCATTGGTTCCCGGCGATCAGGGCTTTACCCAGCTTGAGATCCGCGCCTCGGAACAAGGCTGGCTCCTGTGCGGCAACAGGCAGTCCCAGAAGAACGAAACTGGCTAGAAAGCCAGGGAATGCACGCTTCATTTCCGCCTCCAGAGTCAAACGAAATCGCAGTCTCCCAAAAAATGGCAGCTCCACGGTGGCCGAGGAGCCAAGCCTGCCGCACGGGCGGACCGTGCTGGCCGCGGCCAGCGTCGGCCGCGACTTCATCCCGAGGGTTTTCTCTAATTGGCTATACCAATTTATTTTTCTACATTGGCATGCCCTTTGAAATTGGTATAACCATTACTGGAGAACACTCATGCGCAAGATCGGATCCCTGCTGCTTTCCTGTGTCCTGGCCTTCGCTACCCATGCGGCCATGGCCAAAACCACCTTCAATCTTTCCACGCCCGACCCTGACGATGCAGAGATCACCGTGGCCGCCAGGAAGTTTGCAGAACTGGTCGCAGCCAAGAGTGGGGGGCAAGTCGAGGTCAAGGTGTTCCCCAACGGGCAGCTCTATGGCGGCGACCCCTCCGCCGCCGTGCGCCAGCTGGCCGGTGGTTCGCTGGACATGTTGCTGCTGTCCAGCTCGTTGTACGCCAACTTCAACCCGAAGTTCACCGCCATCTCCATCCCCTACCTGTTTGACGACAACGCCCAGCTCCGCAGCTACCTGGCCGGCCCGCTGGGACAGGAATTGCTGGGTGACCTGAGCGGCATCGGCATCAAGGGCCTGCAGCTCTGGCAGCGCCCATTCCGCCAGATGACCAATTCACGTCGGGCCATCAACCAGCCGCAGGACATGGCCGGCATGAAGTTCCGGGTGCCCAACAACCCGCTGTGGATGGAATTCTTTGGCAAGCTCGGCGCCGTGCCCACACCCATGGCGTTCGGCGAGGTCTACAACGCCCTGCAGCTGAAGGTGGTCGATGGCCAGGAAAATCCGATCAACATTCCGGTCACCGCCAAGTTCTACGAAGTCCAGAAGTACGCCACGCTGTCCAACCACATGGCGGATGGCTGGGTGTTGGCCATCAATCCCGCCAAATTTGCGGCGCTCCCCGATGCCGAGAAGCAGGCAATCCAGGCGGCCAGCGTGGAAGCCGAGGCCTGGAAGGCCGCTAATGACGCAGCAGACGCCAACAAGTCGGTGGAATTCCTGCGCTCCAAGGGCATGCAGATCAACAGCCTGAGCCCAGAACAGCAAAAGGCCTTTGTGGCGGTTTCCAAAGAACTGTTTCCACGCTTTTCCGCCTTGGTGAAGTCGCCCGTCTTCTTTGACAAGACGCTGTCCTTCGTGGGCAAAAAGTAAGCGGCCACCGCCTGATCATGAGTACAGAAACCCTGCAATCCCCGGCCGTCCACAGCCGGGAATTCGGTCGATCCACCTATGCCCGCTGGCTGGGAAAAGTGACCGATGGCATTTGCGGCCTGGCAGCTGCCGGCACCATGCTGGTGGTCCTGACACAGGTGGCCAGCCGCCTGCTTGGTGCGCCGATCTCCTGGACCGAGGAGCTGACCCGGGCCTGTTTCATCTGGATGATCTTCATCGGGCTGGCATCGAGCATGCGGCATGCCGACGCCGCGCGGGTGACCATCTTCATGGAAGCCCTGCCGAAGCCGCTGCGCCGGCTGTCACTGCCCATCTACCTGGTGACGTCCCTGGGCTTCTTTGCCCTGATGGGCTGGACCGGCGCCAACATGGTGCGCCAGCAACTGATGATGAACGAGTCCATCGCCACGCTGGGATGGCCGAGCTGGGTAATTGGCATGGTCATGCCGGTCTCGGCCGTTCTGGCCATCCTCTGCACGCTGGAGTCCCTGCACCAGCACCGCGCCACCATCGCCCTGCAAGGCGATGACCTCCCCTCCCCGCAGAAAGCCACACCATGAGCATCACACTGCTGCTTGTCTTCCTCGGCCTGACCGCGCTGGGCGTCCCGCTGGCCATCGCGCTGGGCCTGTCCGGCGTGGCCAGTGTCTTCCTGTTCACCTCCACACCGCTGAACCTGTTGTCCGAAAGCATGTTTTCGGCCATGAACTCCTTCCTGCTGGTGGCCGTTCCGCTGTTCCTGCTGGTCGGACAGTTGATGGAACGCGGCGGGGTGGCCGACCGCATTTTCGACTTCGCGCACGCGGCGGTCGGCTGGCTGCCGGGCGGCATGGGCCATGTCAACGTGGCGTCTTCGGTGGTCTTTGGCGGCATTTCGGGCTCGTCCGTGGCGGACATTGCCTCGCTGGGCGCGGTCGAGATCAACGCCATGACGCGGCACGGCTACGACAAGGGCTACGCCGTCGGCATGACGCTGACGACCTCGACCCTGTCGTCGATCATCCCGCCCTCGATCCTGATGGTGATCGCAGGTTCGATCGCCAACCAGTCGATCGGCCTGCTGCTGCTGGCGGGCCTGATTCCGGGCCTGTTCATCGCGGCCTCGCTGATGGTCTACAACCACATCTACAGCGTGCGCAAGGGCGTGTGCAAGCCGACGCCGTTCAGTGGGCGCGTGCTGGTGCGCGCCGGCCTGCGCGCCATCCTGCCCATGATGACGCCGGTGATCCTGATGATCGGCATCCTCGACGGCTTCTTCACGCCGACCGAAGCAGCCGCCATCGCGGTGGTCTACACCTTTGTGATCGCCGCCGTGGTCTACCGCCAGATCCAGTGGCGCGACATCGCCCCGATGCTGATCGAGACGGCCCGGACCAGCGGCAACATTCTGTTCATCGCGGCCACGGCCAAGCTGGCGGCCTGGGTGTTCGCCTATGACGGCCTGCCGGTGAAGGTCGGCCAGGCCCTGGGCGCCATCACGACCAACCCGACGCTGATCATGTTGCTGATCTTCCTGTTCCTGGTGGTGGTCGGCATGTTCATGGATGCGATTGCGGCCATGTTCATCCTGATTCCGGTCCTGCTGCCGCCAGCGGTGGCCCTGGGCGCGGACCCGATCCACCTGCTGGTGATCGTGGTAATCACGCTGACCCTGGGCCTGGTGACGCCACCGGTCGGGGTCTGCCTGTTCGCGGTGGCCAAAGTCGCGGATATGTCGATCGAGGAGGTCATCAAGGGGGCCATGGCCCCGGTGTCCATCCTCGTCCTTTCGATCCTCGCACTCGTTGTTTTCCCTGTCCTGGTCATCGGTCCATTGCGCCTGTTCGGCATGTACTGACGTCGCCCATCCTTCCCCCTATTCACAGGAGTATTCCCCATGTTCGTTGGCAAACAAGTCCGCCTCAAACGTCTGCTTGGCCCCTCCGGCCGCCTGCTGGCCATCACCATCGACCACCCGATCACCCGCGGCCTGATGCCCGGTCTGGAAGACATCCGCACCACCATGCGCAAAGTGGTGGCGGGTCGCCCGGACGCAATCACCATGCACAAAGGCATTGCCGAGAAGGTGTTTGCGCCCTACGCTGGCGAAGCCGCCATGATCATGAAGGCCAGTGCCTATTCCGTGCAATACCACCCGACCTACGACGCGCCGGTGGCCGACATCGAAGAGGCCGTCCGGCTGGGCGCGGACGCGATCTCGGTGGGTTGTATCGTCGGCGGCCCCGAGCAGGCCCAGCAACTGACCTTTCTGGGCAAGGTGTCCAAGGAGGCCAGCGCGGTGGGCATGCCGCTGGTAGCCCACATCTACCCCAAGGGCAGCATGATCAAGGACCCGCACGACGCCAAGGCCGTGACCTACGCTGCCCGCGTCGGCGCCGAACTGGGCGTGGACATCATCAAGACCCTTTGGACCGGCTCGGCCGAGAGCTTCCGCAGCGTGGTCGAAGGCTGCCCGTCCATCGTGGCACTGGCCGGCGGCGACATGGGCGAGACACTCGAAGACTACCTGCGCATGACCCGCGAGGCCCTCGACGTCGGGCTGGGTGGCGTGACCTACGGCCGGTTTGTCTGGCAACACCCGCACACCACCGCCGTGATCCGCTCGCTCAGCGCGCTGATTCACGACAACGTCAGCGTGGCAGACGCCCTGAAGGTCTACGACGCGGCCGTGCTGGCGGAGGCCCCATGAAAGCCGCCGTCCTGCGCGCACCCCAGGTGCTGGAACTGGGCGACATCGCCACGCCGGAGGCCGCACCTGGCGAGCTGGTACTGCGGGTCCGGGCGGCCACCGTCTGCGGCACCGACCTGCGCATCCTGACGGGGCGCAAGACCAAAGGCGTGCGCTTTCCCTCGGTGATTGGCCATGAATTCGCGGGAGAAGTGGTCCAGGTGGGCGACGGTGTCACACAGTTCAAGACCGGCGACCGGGTGTGCATGGACCCCGTCGTGCCCTGCCGGGCCTGTGCTTACTGCAAGAGCGGCCACGAGAACGTCTGCCTGCACCGGCAGGCCATGGGCTACGAATTTGACGGCGCCTTTGCCGAGTACATCCGCATTCCCGCCATTGCACTGGCGGCCGGCAACGTCTTCATGATGCCGGCGCAGATGAGTTTCGAGTCGGCCGCGCTGGCCGAGCCGCTGGCCTGCTGCATCAACGGCCAGCGCAATGCGGACGTACGGCTGGGCGACACCGTGGTAATCCTGGGTGCCGGCCCGATCGGCCTGATGCATGCGGCGCTGGCACGGCTCTCGGGCGCGCGGCAGGTCATCGTCAGCGAACCCAACGCGGCGCGCCGCCAGGCCGCTGCCGACCGGGGCGTGGACCACGTGTGCGACCCCAACGCCGAATCGGTGGTGGACTTCGTCAAGGCCCGCACCGACGGCCTGGGCGCCGATGTGGTGATCCTGGCCATCGGTGTTCCGCAACTGGCCAACGAGGCGCTCAACCTGGTGCGCAAGGGGGGTCACGTCAACCTGTTCGCCGGCTTCACGGCAGGCGAGACCTCGGCCATCGATGTCAACCTGATCCACTACAACGAAATCGTGGTGACCGGGGCCAGCGCACTCAGCCGGCGCGACTACGAACTGGCGCTGAACATGCTGTCAACCGGCCAGATCGACGCCAATGCACTGATCACCCACCGCTACGAAGTGGCGGATTCGCTGGCGGCTTTTGCCGAGGCCGGCAGCGGCCGCGCCCTGAAGGTGGCGATCCACAATGCCTGAGATCCTGCTCGGCATCGATGCCGGTACCAGCGCGGTCAAGGTCTGCGCCTTTGATCCGGCGGGCAAGCTGCTGGCCAAGGCCCAGCGCTCGGTGCCGGTCGTCACACCGTACCCCCTGTGGGTGGAAATCGACCTGGAGCGCTACTGGGAGCTGATCGCCGAAGCGATTCATGAAGTCAGCACCAAGGTCGGCCCCATCACCAGCGTGGGCCTGTCCAGCACCTGCCCCACCACCATCGTGCTGGATGCCGACCACCGGCCGCTGCGCCCCGGCATCGTCTATCTGGACGGCCGGGCCGATGAACTGGTGCACGAGATCACCGGCAAGGACGCCACCGCCTACCAGCGCCATACCGGCAACCGCGCCAGTCCCTCCACCTGCTGGGCCGCCAACCTGCTGTGGCTGCAGCGCCATGAGCCCGACGTCTGGCGCCAGGTGCGCCGGGTCTGCATGCTCAACAGCTTTATCGCGCTGCGCCTGACCGGCACACTGGGCATCGAGCCGACCCAGGCGTCGTACTCCGGCCTGATGGACGTGCGCGCACCGCAAGCCCGGTGGCAGGAAGACCTGCTGCAGTTGTGGCAGGTGCCGCCTGATCTGCTGCCACCGCTGTGCTCGGGCGCCGACCTGCTGGGCCGGGTCACCGCCGATGCGGCCGCCTTGACTGGGCTGCCCGCCGGCACACCGCTGGCCCTCGGCGTGGCCGACACCGTGGCCGCGGCTTTTGCCATCGGCCTGAGCGAGACGGGCAGTGCCTTCGAGTCGGTCGGCACCTCCGGCGTGATCACCTTTTGCCTGGACCGCCCGGACTTCGATGCCTGCTTCCTGAACCGTCACCACATCCTGCCAAGCCGCTGGCTCGCGCACGGCGCCATGTCCACGCTCGGCGGCTCCTTTGGCTGGCTGCAGAGCAAGGTCTGGCCCGAGGTGCGCTCCCTGGCCGAGCTGGAACGCATGGCGCAGGAATCCGTGCCGGGCGCCAGCGGGCTGATCTTCCTGCCGTACCTGGCCGGAGAACGCAGCCCCATCTGGGATGCCGAGGCCAGCGCCGCCTGGATCGGACTGCGTCTGGGGCACACCCGGGCCGACATGGTGCGCGCCGTGTTTGAAGGTGCCGCGTTCGGCTTGCGCCAGATCCTGCAACGCGCCGAAGCCCAGTGGAACTGGCACCCCTCCAAGCTGGTGGGGGTCGGCGGCGGCGCCCACAGCCGGTTCTGGGCCCAGATCAAGGCCGATGTGCTGCGGCTCGACTACGGCATGGCGGACTTCACGGATGCCAGCGCCCTGGGGGCTGCGCTGCTGGGCGGCGTCGCAGCCGGACGCTTTGACGGGCTCTTTGATCCGGCGCTGCCCACCATCCACGTCGCCAGCCAGTACATCAAGCCCGGTCCGCCGGAGCGCTGTGCCATCTACGACCACCAGTTCGCCGTCTTCGCATCGCTCTACCCCGCGCTGTCGCAGGCCATGCACGCCCTGGGTGCCAAAGCTCCCGTGGTGGCCGAACCCGTTGCCCTTCGCAGCGTCGCATGAAGGCGCACAGGCCCCGCATCGGCGCACCTTGTGCACAAGGGCTTCGATGCGGGGCCTGCCGCAGGGGTCGGCTTGGTGGCCAGACTCTAAACCGGTGGCCGGCTCACAGGAAAATTGCCGTAGCATGAACCGCTTCCCCCTGTTTCCGTACTGACCGACTGCCCCACCGCCATGACTGACGACGTCGACGATCTGCTGACCCGCATTATTGAAATCGCAATGCGCACACGGGCCGACGTTCAGGGCCGCATCCGCCTGCCCACCGAGCGCGAACTGTCCGAGCTGCTGCAGGTGCAGCGCCCCACCGTGCGGGAGCGCCTGACCGTCCTCGAAACCCTGGGCTTCGTACAGCGCCGGCAAGGCAGCGGCACCTACCTCGCGCTGCCGAATTCGCAGTTCCTGCAGTTCTATTTCGAAGTCGGCATGAAGCTGGGTTTCGTCTCCATCGACCAGATGCAGCGGGCGCTGGAGATGATCGGGCTGGAAATGGTCAGCAATGCCGCCATCCATGCCAGCAGCGCCGACATCGACGTGCTGGACCAGACCGTGGCCAGGCTGAAAGACACCGAAACCGTCGATGAATTTGTCGACGGGCAGTTCGAGTTTCATGCCGGCCTCGCCCGCGCCTGCCACAACCCGGTCATCAGCCTGCTGATCGACGGACTTGCGCGGGTGATCCGCACGGTGATGCTGAACCGGGTGCGCATGCTGTCCATGGTGCGGGGCGGCTACGACCGCAATGTCGAGGCCCATGCCTCGGTCGTGCAGGCCCTGCGGGACCACGAGCCGGAAATGGCGCGTATTGCGCTGCAGGAGTGCTACGCCCTGTGGCGGCGCGAAGCCTCCAAGATCTCGATGCTGCACCTGACGGAATGAGGGGCACAGTGCCGGCGGTGGGCGCCAGGCATCCGGGTGTGGTTGAATCGCCGGTCCATGGCCTTGCCCAGGCTCCACACTCCCCCGATCGCCCCATGAAAATCATCATCCGAACCTTCTTCAAGACCCTGCGCACCGTGCTGGGCCCCGTCATGCTGCTGCGCGAGCGCCTGACCCGGCCCGCCGGACTGGTGCGCACGCCGGCCGCCCAACAAGCGGTAAACCTGCAATGCCAGCGCCTGGCGCTCTACCAGTTCACCACCTGCCCCTTCTGCATCAAGGTGCGCCAGGAGATGCGCCGCCTCTCGCTGCCCATCGCACGGCGTGACGCCCAGAAAGACCCGCACCACCGGGCGGCCCTGCACCAGGGCGGCGGCGCCATCAAGGTGCCATGCCTGCGGATCACGGACGCCGCCGGTCAGACCCAATGGCTGTACGACTCCAAAGCCATCGTCGCCTACCTTCAGGGCCGTTTCGCAAAAAATTGACCCCATCCCAGGGCCCCCTCAAATTCCAAGTGCAACACCCCCATATCCAAGCAAGAGGTCAAGCATGAAGGAAGCCAGGAAATACGAACATCTGAGCTATGAGGAACGCAGCACCATCGCGCTGGGGATGC
>ERZ1034365.427-NODE-427-length-23078-cov-2.759619_pt1 | contig 23078 bp, 32 predicted proteins | sample MGYA00520615_ERZ1034365 | MGnify/ENA primary metagenome ERZ1034365 (study PRJEB33736, sample SAMEA104284505) | Azolla filiculoides | biome: Urban; feature: Water surface; material: Ditch water | place: Netherlands | collected 2015-10-28 | depth 0-0.1 m ...
AAAGATGGCAATTGCTGATCTCAAGTGGGCTACTGAACAAGCCATTCAACCTCCGAAGGGTGCCGCGTGAACCATCAACAATTTGTTGATGCTTGCAACATTGTTCTCCCTGGCAATCAATTTACTAAGCTTTCGTCACACTTGATATATGAACAGCTGGGAGAACAATCGAAGCAGCTGGGTGCGAAATGGGTAGCTAGCAGCTATACTGATTTTTCAATCTATGATGGTGATCAGTATACTTTGGAGTGCTTGTGGACTTATCTAGTCACTTCTAAAGGTGCCATACTCAAAGCTATTGACATTGTCAATAAGCTGTATCCGAATTTTGCTCCGAAGGCACTCGATTACTACAATGGGATTGGTCTAACAACCATTGATGCTATTCGAGCTGGTTGGACCGTTGATGGGTTTAACGATGTAGGCTGGCAGGTTACAAATGCCAATAAGCTATATCAGCACTTTAATGTTGCTTGCAATACCCATGATGAGCTCCCACAAGACAAATACAATGTCTTGATATGCTTAGAGGTTCTTGAGCATTTACAAGATCCTGTCAAAGCAACCGAACAGCTGATAAGCGTGCTAGATGAGCAAGCTCTAATTATTGAAACTACCAGCTTTAGCTCGCCATGGCATGCCGGGCATTTTCCAGCATACACCATTGATGGTAACACTGTGGCGGGGAGAATAGCTTCGCGAAAAACTCACGATGTAATGAAGCAACATGGGTTTACACGGGTATTTGCTGGTTTTAACGGACGCCCTAGAATCTGGGCAAGAAATATATGACAACCTTCTATAGCGATCAATTACACCTGCTGAAGCATCGGCTTTCGGAGCCATTTACTACCAGCACTTCCCCTCTTAAAGCTATTCTTGCAGTAGGCAAGGACTGGCTAATTGGATCAGGTAAGGGTGACCTGCCGTGGAGATGTTCCCCCGACCTCAAACACTTCAAAGCATTGACCGATGGGCAAGTTTTGGTCATGGGCTTCAACACCTACAAAGGTTTGTGTGAGTCTTGGCCTACAGATCGTGTCTTGCTTAACCGTGATGTGATTGTGCTCTTCACACCCAAGGATAACTCGGATGAAGCTTTGAGCCAAGGTCGGCTTAATGCGTTGATGCTGCCAATCAATAACCGAAAGAATGCAGGTGGCCGGTTAGTAGCATTGCCGGTGCCTGACACCATTGATGGTGCCATCGGGCAGTTCAGCATCCAATGCTTGCTGCATGACATCTTCCAATTCAAGCTTCGTCATCAGAATGTGTTCATTGCAGGTGGAGCAAAAACTTATGAGCTGTTTGCTCCGTTTGTGGATAGCTTCGAAGTAACCCTGGTTGAGCATGAGGCAACACCTGAGAAGCCAGTCTACATCGGGCCGAACACAAAGTATGCAATGTCATGCCTGCGCTCGGCTATGCCAACGAGTAAAGCCACGGATGAAGTAAACGGCACAAAATGCCAATTTTACACCATCCCTAACTTTTACACGATGCCTAAAGTATCTTCGTCAGCAACGGCCTGATATAATAGCAAAATCAAAACAACTAAGGCTGGCTTAATGAAATCACATCCACTTGAGTTCTTCAAGAAGCATGACTTAAATGCACGTGCTGAACAACAGCATGTCATTGACATGCTTCATGAGAACTGGGACAAGTATGACTACTTTGTAGGTAACTTACCGACTGGTGTTGGTAAGACCTTTATTGCTTGTTCGGTTGCTGACTCAAATCAGACAGCCTACTTGCTTACTTCTACCCTTCAGCTGCAAGCTCAGTATGAGACTAGCTGGGGTGAGGTTGTCAACCTCAAGGGCCGTGGCAACTACAAGTGCAACATCAACCCTGAGTTCACGGTTGACTCTGCTCCTTGCTTTGCTTCACCTGAGCTGTTGAAGGAATGCATTCGTGACAAGGCTTGTGCATATTACAACCAGAAGAACAAAGCTCTGGCCGCCCGAGCAATGATCACCAACCCTGTCTACTTGCTCTACAGTAAGCATTGTGGGTTTGCATCCGATGACGATGATCCGTGGGTCAAGCGTAAGCTGTTGGTAGTGGATGAAGCCCACAACCTTGAGAACCACCTTGTTAGCTTTGCTCAGTCCAAGATTGAGCCTGCCAAGCTGCAAGAGGAACATGGTGCTCGTGTAGGTCATCTTCGGTTCTCAACCGACATGGCTAAGAACTATGAGCTGCTGAAGCAGATTCGTGATGTGCTGATGGCACGTGCTGTTGAGTATGAGGAAAAGCTTGAAGAAGAGTTTCCGAAGACAGGTGGCGGTACCAAGAGCTGGGCTCGGGGCCTTTCAGCTAAGGTGGCCGAGAAGGTTCGGAAGCTTCAGGTCAAGATGTATGCTTTGGACAAGAGCATTCAGCCGTTGAACATCTTCTTCAACACGCATGAGTCCTATGAGCAGATGAATGAGCAATGGCTCATGCACTATGATGACAGTGACAATACGCTGCAGCTGTCACCGATGTACGGCAACTTCTTGTTTGACTATTATATCAAGCCGTTGGCTGACAAGTTCATGTTCTTGTCTGCTACGCTGGGTACCAAGTCTGAGTTCTGTGCTGAGCTGGGTATCCCTGATGAAGAGTGCCTGTTCATTGAAACTGACACACCCTTCCCTCCTGAAAAGTCACCAGTCATTGTGCTGCCGACATTGAAGATGGGTATGAAGGACCTGGATGCAACGCTGAAGGATATGCCTGATGTGCTGCAACGGATTCTCGATGTGCATGAAGGTGAGCGTGGTATTATCCACTGTGCAACCTATCGTCTACAGGAAGAAATCTTCCGTCGGCTGGGTCCCAAGTATCAAGCACGGTTGGTCTGTCGTGACATGGAGGTAATCAAGCATGCACAGTCGGGTAAGGCTGGCTTTGCTAAACGCTTGTCCAATGAGGAGCTGCTTCGCATGCACGGTGAGAACCGCCCAGGTGGAAGCGTGCTGTTGTCTCCCTCAATGATGGAAGGTGTTGACTTGTACGATGACTTGTCAGCATTCCAGATTATCTTGAAGATGCCATGGCCTAGCCTCGGTGATCCACGTATCAACAAGAAATCCAAGCTCAACCCTGATTGGTACACCAACAAGGTTTGGGTGCATATCCTGCAAGCAGCCGGTCGTTCGACACGCCATGCTGAAGATGAGTCGGTCACCTATGTGCTCGATGCTTCATTCCCATGGTTCTATAGCAAGTGGAAGCATAACTTGCCTGAATGGTTCAAACGGAGAGTTCATGTCTGAAATAGCTGATGATGGGTTTAAGGATTTTCTAGGGAAGCTGACAACCAATGCTGGAGTAGAGCGTGGGTTGTCAGTTGCTGAGCTGCTTGAGCACCTTGGTGACAAGAAGGGGATCAAAGTTTGGATGGTCATCCATGGGATGGTAGCTATCTCGAAAGTTGATGCTCGCATCGTATCATACGACCGCAGCGATGTTGAAGGGATTGAGGACTATATCCTGCAATGTGAGTCAGGTGGGCAGTTCTTCCCTATCTCAGCTAAGCTGTTATCACCACAAAACCATGAGATCATGAAAGATCGGCATGGCATCAACCTGAGTCGAGTGTTCAAGACCGAAAAGGAACGGGATGCTTACTACGAAGACATTGTGTTTGTCGTAGACTCAGACACAGAATCAGCCGCATTCCTCACGCGGCGGGTACAGCAACAGTTCTTAGAAGGACTGCGGCAGCAATGGAAAAAACGCAACCAATAAGGAGTAATTATGCGTAGTTCGGTTTTTGAAGGTCTTACAGCTTTAGCTTTGATCATTATCACCATCATCTTGGCCATTGCCTTCAAAGGTTTTGTGCTGTCAGTATTGTGGGAATGGTTTATCACGCCTGTCTTCGGGCTGCCGTTGTTGAGCATCTCTCAGTCATTGGGTGTTGCATTGGTAGTTACATCATTGGTGCCGACACCGAAGGAATCTTCGGCTGCTCCGTTCATTGGGCCTGCAATTGTGCTCGTGTTCGGCTGGATTCTTCATCTTTTTATCTAATACCTGTTTACATTGCAGGGGAATCAGGTTATAATCATTCCACAATCAAATGAAAATCTTTCCCCTCAATGGAGCGGCATATGTCTAAATTAAATTCTCGTGCAAAATCCGAACGTGCTTCCCGTGAAATCGGTGAGTCCATGAACGGTAACGTTCAGTTCAAGAAGAGCTCAATCACCCAGCTGTTTGAGCTGGTTGTTTCTACTCTCTATGGCAAAGATTCATTCTATGAATCAGCCAATGACAAGGTTGTGCGTGCACGCGAAGCAATGGACAAGGTGCTAGCCGAGCATGGTGAGCAAGGTGCCGAGTACATCGGCCGTGTGATCATCTTTGCTCGCACCAAGATGAACATGCGTACCATGCCTATTGTCATGGCCGTTGAGCTTGCTGCAGCCTTGTATCGTCAGAACATCAAGTGGCCTGGCCTGCGTGGTGTGGTAGCTGGTGTAATCAACCGTGCCGATGAGCTGAACGACATGTTCGCATATGCCGAAAAGGTCTTCGATGCAAACAAGCAAGAAGGCGGCAAGGGTCGTATCCCGCGTCAAGTGCTCAATGGCATTGGCGATGCATTCAACAAGTTTGACTTGTACCAGTTTGGTAAGTACAACGACACCTCGAAGGATAAGACCTTCAAGAAGGTGATCAATGTTGTGCACCCAACCCCGCTGGACAAAGACCAGTCTGACATCTTTGCTCGTATCGTGAACAATGATGTTCCTTCTCCATACACATGGGAAGTGGTGAAGACTCAGAACGGCATGCTGCCTGAAGCTGAACGCAAGTCGGAAGCTGAAGTGTGGACCGAGCTGGTTACACGCAAGGGCTCTGGCTCGATGGGCTACATGGCCATGCTGCGCAACTTGCGTAACATCGGCAATGCTGGTGTGACTAATGAGCTGATCAACTTTGTTGCTGAACGCATCTCAAACCCAGTGGAAGTGCAACGTTCGAAGCAGCTTCCTTGGGGCTTCATCAATGCACACGCAGAAGCACTGAAGGCCGGCCTGCCAACTCGGTTGGAGCTTGCTGTAGCTGATGCAGCTGGCCTTGCTTTGGGCAATATGCCTAGCATCGGCAAGAAGGTGTGGATCATCTTGGATTGCTCCGGCTCTATGGGTCGGTTCAGCAGCTACGCATATGATCCTAAGCGCAATGATGATAACTCACCGATCAAGATCGGTGCTATCTTTGCTGCAGCCTTGTTTAAAGCTGCCCAGAACTCTGACTGTGTAGCATTGTCAATGTTCTCGGATAAAGCTGAGCTGGTTCGTCTTGAGCCGAAAGACTCCATCATGACCATGTATCAAAAGATCATGGCCAAGGTGTACGGCGGTGGCACTAACTTGCAAGCTGCACTGGAGCAAAAGTCTCAGCTCGGCTTCGAGCCAGACACAGTTGTTGTGCTGTCGGACATGGAAGTGAATGGCCTGACTGGCAATAGCTACCATTGGGATCAACCGAAGAAGGCTCCGGTCAATGTAGCTAAGCTCTTTGATAAGGATGCAGTCTTGGTGGCGGTGAACTTGAACTCAAGCCAAACCACCCCGTTGGACCCACGTGATGGTTGGATTCAACTGTCAGGTTGGTCGGAAGCTATCTTCCGCTATGTTGACTTTACCCGCCGTGGTGACTCGGTGGCCATGAAACTCTTTAACGGTGAACTTGTAGACTAATCGCTTAGGCTCCACGAACTCACCGGCAAGGAATCGTTAGTTCAGCCTCACGATTCTTTGTTCTTTAGGCGGTCACAAGATATTACGCTTGTGCCCGCCTCTTTTTTGCAGGTAAATGGCGAGAGCTTACAGATGTAGGTGATGTCTTCAATCACCGATGGGTGGGTGTCAAGCAACGACGCTTCAAAGGTAAAGGCCTTTGTGCAAATCTTCTTACCACAGTCAACGCCACAGTTACCGAACTTAGCAAATACCGGACCAATGAATGCATCATTGATCATTTTGCAACCTAGTAGCTCAACTGGCAGCTCTTGGTCAGCAGGGTGGGCTTTGATGTAGTTGATGATCTTTAGCGAATAGTTTTCGATGATGTGCTTGCGTGGCTTCTCACCGACTATAAAGCTTTCGATAGTCTTTGTAGCAAGGTCACAGTCATGGATACCAAGCAGCTGATGGGTAAAAGCGTTTGTAAAGATCACCTCACCACGATAGTTGATAAACATCACACCTTGCTGGTTTGATGTAGTGGATGCAATAGCATTTAACGCAACATCGAAGCGTTCAACCCCGTTTCGAAGCGTAGCAATCACTGCTGCTGTGTCAAGCATAGTCTCAGTAATTGAGCTGGACAAGGCACCATGGCCTTCTACAAGCAATGCTTTCTTTTCATCGAGGCAACGTTTTTGTTCAACGAGCTTATCAGTCAGTAGAGCTGTAGCAAAGGTTTGCTTAGCTAGCAACCTTGCACGCTCAATGGCTTTTGCAAACATGCCGCCTCCTGTAAGCTTCATTACAATTTCGCTCCGATGGTAGCGATTAGAATTTTGATCTCATTGATAGCCTGAACCACATTGATCTGTCCCTCATGGTACTTCTCAATGATCTCAATAAGTTCTTTCCGATCAGTTTCGATTTGATGTTGAAACATCTTGACTAGTTCATCGCGTTCGGCCTTCGACTGCTTGAGCAAAGTCATATAAAGCCAACCCAGCCCTCCAGTCAATAGTAACAAGATCGCAGTGACGGCTTCACTGTGGTCTCGAACGATGGATGCTAGTAGCGGCATCAAGCTTTCCATAAGTAACTCATTACCTTAAAATTTGTCTTGGCAGCAAGGCCTCTTTTGTATTGCTGATATTTATCAAAGCATAGTTTACAAAGCACAAAGTGTATGATATGATCTACTTATCGTCAATTACACATAAGGGCTGATATGTTCAAGTCTAAGCTTTCACAATGCTGGTTCAAGAAGGGTACGAATGTCAATACCTTCTCCGGTGTTATTCCTGCATCTGCTTCAATTGTAGGTGAGCTCATCGTTGAGAACGGTGATACGATCAAGATTGAAGGTCTTGTTGCTGGCAACGTGACCGGCCGGACCGAGGATGTCAACAAACAACCAAGCCTGATCATCAGCGGCACCGTCAATGGCAGCATCAGCGGCTTTGCACATGTGATCCTCGAAGGCGGCAAGATCAATGGCAATGTGCATGCAACTACACAAATTGTCCTGCTGAACAACGCCCGCATTGTTGGTGATGTCACATACGGTGACCTTGCCATTGAAACTGGTTCTACCATCAGCGGCAACCTCGTTCCGCTCGCTGACACCATCGCAACCAAAGGTATCTCAGAATGAATGATTTTCAACAGCATACTGGCTTTACAGTAGTTTCAGGTGGTCAGACCGGCGTTGACATTGCTGCATTGCGGGCTGCACAGTGCCTTGGATTCAAGACTGGCGGCTATGCAGCACGGGGTTTCAAGACACAGGCGGGGTACCAACTTGGCCTGTCTCCCAACTTCGGCTTGCAAGAGCATACCGGCGGTTACTCGGCTCGTACGCGTGCCAATGTTGACCTGTCCGATGCAACCCTTGTGATTGCAGCTGACATGGAATCTCCGGGTACGAAGCTCACTCTTGAAGCTGCACGTATTTTTGGCCGGCCATTGCATGCTATTCAGGTTCAACGTGCAACCAACCCAGCTGTGAAGCCGGTCTTCCCATTCGAGCCAATTCAAAGTGCTCAGATTCAAGCAGCACGTGACTGGATTCTCGGCCTGATTGAGCCTGCAATTGAAAAGCATGGCTTCTTCAAGCTGAATGTTGCCGGCAATGCAACCTCATCGGCTCCGGGTATCTTCGTACCAGCCTTCCTTGGCATCATGCAAGTTTTGTACGGTGTTCAGCTTGAAGTGAACAAGCAAAATGGCTTCACGACAGATGATCGTGTAACTTGGATGGCTAACAAGATGGCTGATCTGAACATTGCACAAGCGTTGACCGATAACTTCAACTCTTACCCTGATCTGAATCCTCGGCATCAAGGCCTGCTGATCGTTGACATGGCATGAAGCTCCGAAACATATGGCTGGCTCTTAAAGACCAGCTGCCCATCTCACGCTTGCTGCGCAATATCTGGAAAGGCCATGTGTTTGGCCTTTTCCACAAGCGGTCACATCTCAATTTTGATGGCCGACCGAAGATTGCTTATGGCAGCAAGGCATCAGCAACAAAGGCTGCAGCTGCCATGACCAAGAAACGTGGGGTCTGGTTCAGCAATTACAAGTGCATGCTATGTGATGGCTATCATCTTGGTAAGAACCGAGAAAATAAAGGATAGAAACTTTTGTATACAAGAACGTGCTTTTTATGTTACAATATCGCCTATAATATGCAAAAGGAAAAATCATGTCATTAGGCGATCTTCTTGAGCTTGATTCCGAGGACAAGATCCTAATCGAACGGGACCTTTTCATCAACATCAAAGCTGGTCGGCTGGCACTTGGCCCTGACGCAGATGCCTGCTATCAAATTCTTAGCCTATTCAACCTTGATGGGCTGATGCCGTATATTGATCATTTCAACCCTTCACGCAATGCTCCGTACCATGGTGCATTTCATGAAGCTGTTGCTGTATCACTGGTATATGAAGCCGCTCGGTTCTATGGCCTCGGCCGTGAAGACACTCGCATCCTGTTGATTGCTGCAGCAATGCATGACTTCAATCATACAGCCGGTGCTTCAGCCAATGATCAAGATAACATTGCGGCTGCAATCGAAGGCTTGCAAAAAGTGCAAACTTATCTCTGGACATCGGCTACACCGATCTTGCAAAATGAGCTTGAGGCTGCTTGCCATTTGATTCGGATCACAGAGTACCCGTACACAACAGCTCCTATCACATTGATGGAAAAGATCATTCGTGACATGGATTTGATGATGCCGTACCTACCACCGCATCAAGCGAAACAGCTGTTCCTCGGCCTTAAGATCGAGATGGAACGGACTAAAGGCAAATGGACCTTCCCAGAGTTTGCTGCTGGGATCAAGTCATTCTATGAGGCCATTACATGGCGTTCTGAATGGGCGGTTGCCAAAGCTGCTACCCAAAAATGGGACGAAAAACTTGCAACGGTATATAACTTGATAGCAAACCATAACCCCACTCATACCGAGACAAAATGAACGTCATTCTCAAGAACTTCACCTTTATCTTTATGCATAACCGTAATGTGGTTCATGCATCAGCTTGTGATGAAGCAGGCAATATCCTCAAGAACGATCAGCTGTCAAATTTGCTGCATCAGTTTAAGCAAGAGGGTCATGTCGTAGTCAATGCACAAGATGTTCTCAATGAGCTAGTGCTCATCCGCGGCTTTACAGCATAAGGAGATAATATGCTGTTCAAAGGAGCTGTGGCGGCGGTCATCGGGCTCCTCTTCGTCTATGGGTTTCCCTCTGCGAAACAGCATGTAATGTCTATGGGCTCAAAACCCGTAGCACATGTTTCTAGTCAATCTCTCAAAAGCCACGATAGCAGTGTAGATAAGCTAACTGTATTAGCTGTGCCTAACACTGGTGAAAATGAGCATGGTGAAATTTTATACCGTGCTTCAGTTGCTGTTGAGTTCGGTATCCCTTTAGAAGATGTAATCGAAGGGGTCAAGATTGTCAAGGAGTTTCGAACAGGCGTATACAACTGTGATGCAGGGTTGATGTCAGTTGAAACCGTGATTCTGCTTGACTCAGCCGGTCAAGTAGCAGGGTCATTTGATGACCTGAACAAAGTTTTGATAGCGGCTGATAACAAAACTATCAAAGGTGAGCTAGACATTGTCTGTAAAGCTGCACCTTTGCTCAATAACAAAAACATGACCTACATTTAGTAGGCGTACATTGCTTCCTCGGCGGTAACTTGCTTTTGCAGCTCTTCGATTCGATCTGAGAGCTGCGCAGCAATCTTCTTCAAAAAACGACGCCACACGGTTTGATACCGCTTGTCTTGCTCAATCTTAGCTTGAATCTTGCTGCTATAGAAGTCAAATGACTTTGATGAATAGATGTAGCCAGCCTTAAGCTCTTCAAGTGTATCGCGCAGCATGCCCAGCTCATGTGATGCATGCTTGCTTTTACAATCTTGAAGAATCTTTGCCGCAACCGACACGGCGTGCGCATCAATCTCAATAGCATTAGCTAGATAGTGTTCCCATTCGGTTTCTGTCCATGAGGAAGACTCAGCACTGATTGCTTTACCTACCGTCTTGAGCTTCTTAGATAGGTAGTTCTTCTTAGCGTATACATTGTGGCCTTCAACATTGCGTGCACGTGTAGTTAGTGTTTGCTTTGTGTACTGAAGCAAGTGGGTAACTTCATGAGCAAACGTATCCACTATGTTATGCAACAGCTCCTTCAAACGGTCATCATCATTTGGGTCAAAGTCTAGATCACCAGAATTGATTACTCGCTCGATCACGGCATCATTAAGCTGTGTTATCAATACCTTATGGTTGAATGCAACATTGATACCAACACAGCCCTCACGGTATAAGTCCAAGCTTCCAGCTATTCGTTTAGGGAATGCATCTTGAGTAGCACTGCCGCTTGATTGAAAGTACCCGCTGGAGCCCAAGCCGTTACCCTTGTCTTCGAGCCATACAAAGATTCGGCCTACCCACCATAGCTTCTTCCATGAAGCATCCATGTCAGGCTCAAGCATTACCTCATGGTATGGCGAAATCTTCCCAAACCGGCTTTCAACCTCAGCTTTAGCTAAAGCAGCAAACTCCTTCTCTAGCAGCAGGATGTACTCTTCAGTCATGCCTTTGGTTTCAGGCTTTAGCGTATCGACAAACTTTTGAAGATCATCCCCATCATTGAACATTCCCTTGAATGCATGCTTCTTGTATAACGCTAAAACAGATTGCTCAAGCAAACCAAATACAACCTTGCTTGTCTTAGTAATCAATGCATTGACATTGCTTTCAATGAGAAAGTCTGAGAATTTCATGCTGGCTCCTTTTTGATTATTTAGGAGAAGCTTTACGACCTTAGCCTGTTTACAACATGGTGGCATTAGTGTATAATCATACCATCAAAACAACATCGAGGCTGAAATGAAACTCGTTGCTCATAACGAAGGGTTTGACGGAATCGTTCCTGAAAACCGCATCCCTTTCAAAATTTCCAACAGCGCAAAGCTGTTCGGTATTCTTTCCGATGGCATCTACAAGGACAAGGTTCTTGCGGTCATTCGTGAGCTGTCTTGCAATGCATATGATGCCCACGTTGCAGCAAAGCAACCCAAGCAATTCCGTGTTCATGTTCCCAGCCGGCTCGATCCAATCTTTGCCGTCATTGATGAAGGCACTGGTATTGACCCGCTGAAGATTGCCGACATCTTCTGGACCTACGGTGAGTCTACCAAGACAAACACCAATGACCAGATTGGTGCACTCGGTCTCGGCTCCAAGAGTCCGTTCGCATACACGAAGAGCTCCTTTGTGGTTAAGAACCGCTTCGCTGGCAAGGAGCATACCTACTTCTGCTTCATCAATGAAACTGGAGTGCCTGACGGCTCCGAGGTTTCGGTGATGGAGACTACTGAGCCTGATGGGATCACCGTTGAGCTTGCAGTGCGTACTGAGGACATCAATGCCTTCCATACACGCATTGCTAACTTCTTCAAATATTGGAAGCCTGAATCTGTGCCGGAGTTTACTGGCTACGAGATTCAAATTCCGAAGACAACTCATGTCTTTTCAGGTCCGAACTGGTTTCTTGAAAGCCGTGACGGGCACTATGCTTCGCAAAAAGCTATCTCGGTTATGGGCAACGTGCCTTACCCGATTGACCTTGGCTCCGTGCCGAACCCAAGCGAAGAGCTGAAGTTCATTGCAAGCAATCCTTTCACCATCGTGTTCCCGTTGGGTGATCTTAGCTTTCAAGCTTCTCGTGAGGAGCTGAGCTATGAGAAGATGACCATTGATGCTCTCGAGAAGATGGCAACAAAGGTTTTCAATGACTTTAAGGGTACGATCAAGGCTGACATCGAAAAGGGCGGGACTACGCCGCTGCAGCTGATGCGTCGGTTCAAAGCCGTGCGTGACACGATCCGTCAAAAGGTCCGTGTTGAGCAGGATGACAGCACTAAGATTGCATACTTCTTTGATCAAACCGATGTGTTCACGGTTAAGGGTAAGTCCTTCACAGCTTCTGAGCTGAACCGTGCATCGGTTGACTTGACCAAGCCGGGGACCTCTCCGCTGAGCATCATGCTGGGCAATGGGACCAACTCCTCTGGCCGTTGGACCTTGAAGCAAGCACGTGCTGTTAAGCTGACCAAGGACATGCCGAAGGATCCAGCTGATCCTACCAAGGGTGATGTGACCGTGAACCATGAAGTTCAATGGTACCGTCCTACTCTGAAGCCGATGCTTACAGCCAATGTGAAGTCCGCTTCTTCATTGCTGTTCCACGGCTACACGCCAGTGCACACCAGCTTCATCGTTGATGTTAGCAACTACACGTTGCTTGACTTTGCAAATGCTTCCGACAATCAAAAGATTCGCTTCGTCATCAATGACATGGGTGCAAAAGGCGGCTTCTACCTGCGTACACATGGCAAGAAGAAGAGCTGGAGCACCTATCGCACCTTCTTCGTTGAGCAAGACAAAGCTGCGCTTACTACGGACTTCGGTCTTGCTGAACTGACCCTGTTGCTTGAAGGCACCCTCTTGGAAGGTGCCGAAATTGAGTACTTGTCCAAGCTGGACGGCTTTGAAGTACCGAAGGAAGAGGATGAGGAAGGTCCGAAGGAACGTGTCAAGCATGAAAAGGGCACAGTTGAAGTGCGTATGTTGACCGTATCTACCCATAGCTACCCTGATAGCAATGCAAAGATCGAGCTGTTCAACTTGGAGCTTGGCCCGAACTGTGCAACTCGCAAGTCGGACTATGAACGCATTCAGCCGAAGGACTATGACGGCTTGTATGTGCTGACCTCACAAGGCTCATTCCTTGGTGATGACAAGACCTACCTCGAAAACTCAAAGATGGCTTGGTTGGTGCACGCAGGCATCCTATCACAGTGGTTCGATGATGACGGTGAGCTGAAGATCATCGCTCGCAAGCAAGAAGACATTGATGACTTGGTCAAGCGTGGTGCAACCTTGCATCGGTTGTCCGATGTTGCTACCAAGTTCTTGAAGGACCCTGCTATCAAGGACACCTACGAGAAGATTCGTATGGTCTCAAGCTTGTCTGAAGTGTATGCTCTCAAGAAGCTGCGTCAAGGCCGTGTTGTAGGTGTTATTACCAAAGCATTGAATGATCCGCATTGCTACTTCACATCATTCTTCTCACAAGCCGAAGTGCTTCGTGTTGAGCTGAACAGTGACAAGAATGTGGATTGGGCTTTGAAGTACTGCTTGGCTAAGACCTTCCCGTATGTCACCGGTGCTACTAATAGTGACACTACACGCCAAGCTGAACGTGCTGTGAGTGATTTGTTCATTCGCTACCCACTGCTGCGTGCCATGGTCGATGACATCTTCCCAGACTATTATGATGGCAATCTGCTTGGTGCAAGTCATAAGTCAATCGCAGAAGCACAGCTTCAGCATCTTGTGCATTACCTGCACTTGGCCGATGAGCTGCATGAAGAGAAGCTGGCTATCGAGCAAGCTAAGAAGGATCAGCTTACTCTTGAGCTGGTTCACCCACCAGAAGCAGACGAAATGTTTGCAATTGCTGCATAAACCTGTTTACAACGGAATGACATTGTTATACAATCATTCTTGTCTTTAATGCCAAACTTTACTAGGGGCTGACATGAGCAATCTATTTTATACAAAGCACGATCGCGGCTTGACTGTCTTCATTGACGGTAAGTCAGCCGCTGTCTCCGATACACATCCGCAATATGACACCATTCTGGCTGCGCTGAAGGCGAAAGACTTCACGAAGGCTCGCCAGCTGATGACCGTTGCTGATACCATCAATTCGGCAGCCATGGATGTTGCGGGTGGTGATGCATCCAAGCAACGCATCTTCGTTGAAAAGGGCAAGGTCTGGTACCGTGACCGTCAGAGCAAGGTGACCGAGCTGGAAGGTCCGCTGGTTGACCGCATCATCGATGCAATCCAGAAGGGCCTGACTGAAAAGGCAATCACGCCGTTGGTGATGTTCCTTGACAATGTCATGAAGAACAAGCTGAAGGACATTCGTGAAGAGCTGTACTTGTTCATGATGTCCGGTCATATGCCGATCACCAATGACGGGCACTTCTTGGCTTACAAGAAGATCCGTGCTAACTACACAGATTGCTACTCTGGCAAGATGGATAACAGTGTTGGCAAGGTTGTCGAAATGGAACGTAATCACGTTGACGACAACAAGGAAGTTACTTGTTCCGCTGGTTTGCATTTCTGCGGTATGACGTATCTAGCACACTTCGGTGGTGCTCGCACTGTTATCGTTAAAGTTAACCCACGCGATGTTGTTTCTATTCCAGTGGATTACAACAATGCAAAGGCTCGTGCTTGCCGGTATGAAGTTATTGGCGAACTCAACGTTGCTCCGGAAGATGCATTTGTGAAGCCTGTTCAAGAAACCGCAGTTGGTTCTGCTTGGCCTTTCCCGATTGCCGAAGTAGCGCCTGCTGTTACTTCGGGACCTAAGGAAGGTGACACTCCGTTCTATGCTGGTTACACTGCTGGCTACACCGGTTCTGTCAATTCTGCGGTAGCATCTGCAGACAGGGTTGCATACAACGAAGGCTATAGCAAGGGCGTAGCAGACGCTAGCAAGGGCTCTGTAGCACGCTACATCTACAAGGGTGCAGTAGTTGCTACGCCGCAAGACTATGACAAGTACGGGCGTCCGCTGTCTATGACAAAGGATGCAATCCGTAAGCGTCAACTCCGTGCAGCAGCAAAGTCTACTCCAAAAGTAGTAGCACAACCTGCTAAGTCCACTGGACTGTGGCCGCAGCCCAAAGGATTCTAAATGGATCAAGTACTCGAGGTAATTGGGTACTTTGCAACAGGATGGGTACTAGGATATTTCTGGTACCCATTTTGGCACATTGTTAAGAAAATTGTTAATAACGCTATTGCAGCATCAAGGAAATAAAATGGATATACGTGATTTTATGGAAATAATCGATTATCGGATTACCGAAGGTAGCGATTATTTGTGGAGTTGTTATGGTGATAGATCGTACAGTTTAGATAGCTCTGAGTTAGAGCATTATACTGTATCTACGGTGTTTGACACCAAAACGCAAGTTGTTTACGAAATAGCTGCTTATGATTATGTAAAGAATCGGGCATATCGTTGGCAAAATCCTGACTTCGTTGAACAGCATCGACTAGAAGCATCTGAACGGAATGTTGATGCTGATCAAGCATGGGATGATGTAAAATACATTGATATCGATAATGAAGACGACTTCTTCACCAAAGCAAGTGCAATTGCCCGCGGAGAAGAATACGACGAGCGAGTAGCTATCGAAGTTATCTTCGAAGATGACGAATTACTAGAGTATATGAAACTTGCTCATAAGATGGATATTACTTTTAACGAATTGGTGGAAAGAGCATTACTTCATGCAAGTGAAAAATACCTATGATTGAATTTGAGCGACGGTTTTTAGTTAACGAAAGTACTATCGACTTAGTCAAACGAGTTGCACATTTGTATTACAACATATCACAAGGGTATGTATGTGCAGACGATAATTCAATAGTTAGACTTCGTGGATCTAAACGAGAATGCGGTGAAGTGACATGGTATATTACTATTAAGAAAGACACTGGCATTAAAGGAAAAAGTTTCGAGTTTGAGTATGAAGTAGACGACGGACAAGAGTTGTTCGATACGCTAGATCAAAAAATTGAAAAGACTCGATACATCGTTGATATGATAGGGTATCCACTTCAAATCGAAGTAGATTTTTTCAAAGGAAAGTGCTCAGGGCTAGTTATTGAAGAAGTTGAGCTAGAAAACGACCCTCAGTCGGATTGGCTAACTAATAATCTTCCAAGTTGGTTTGGAGAAGAAATAACCGGCATCAAAGGTTACTCTAACTATTCGCTTTGCAAAAAAGGATTACCGAAATGATTAAGATATTTTTAATTTTTATTTTGTTATTTGGCATAACGTATGCAGGAATTGATATTCTGAGCAAGTTAACCAAAACCGCTAAAATCTCATTGACTAAGCAACTTGCTTACAGTACAATGTGTGCAGTTATAACAATTACTGTTATGACGCTAATTGTAATCATTTTTTAAGGACACACACATGAACCGTTTTATTAAACTTTCCGTCATTGCTATCGCTGTAGCATCGGCCGTTGGCTGCTCCCGAATTGAAACCGGAGAAGTCGGTATCCGCGTTGACATGTCTAAACAGATCCAGAGCGGAGAACTGATGCCTGGTACTTGGAACCAAACGTTGATTGGTGATGTGATCACGTTTCCTGTTAAGGACATTCCGATTAATTTGGAGAATAAGACTCCGTTGACTGCGGATAATTCAGCCCTTGCTGACTTTGACATCACTGTGGTTTATAACATTAATCCAACTAGCGTAGCAGAACTGTACTCTACAAAGAGTCGTGCATTTCACGCAGTTGATAAAGGTGATACCTTTTTGATGTACAACTACATCACAACACTAGTTAACAACGCAAGCTACAAAGCAGTGCGCCAATACAAGTCTTTGGAAATTGCAGACAATCGTCAAAAGATTGAAACTGATATCCGCGACACTGTTATGCACACTTTGAAGGATGAGAAGCTCGACGGGTCCATTACAGTGACTCTAGTTCAGATTCGCAATGTACAACCTAACCAAGAAATTCTTTCTGCCGCAACTCAGTACGTAAAGTCTCAAAATGAAATCAAGGTTAAGGAAAATGAAGTTAAGATTGCAAAGCTTGAATCGGAACGTATGGCTGCACTTGCGACTAATTCAACTCAATCTATCGCTTATATTCAGGCGCAAGCTGAACTGAACTATTCCGAAGCTGCTAAGGCAGGTAAGATTAACACTATTATTGTGCCTCGTGATTTTAAAGGCCAAGTGGTAGTTAAGTAATCATGAAAGGGTTTACTTTAATTGAACTGATGATTGTAATTGCAATTATTGGTATTCTTGCAGCAGTAGCCCTTCCAGTAATCACTGGAAAAACTGCTCGAGAATTTGCTAACGAAACTAAGTGTATCTCCGGATACGTTTTTACTAACACTCGTACTCCTGTTCAAGTAATTGACCAAAATGGTAAAGGTGTTCCTTGTTCTCATCCTAATTAAGGAAATAAAATGAATCAAACAGTATTTCGAGTAATCTTTGGCCTGGCAGTTCTTGCTATTCTAGCATTGCTTGCTCCGGTAATTTGGGCAGCAGCTAGTGCCGGAGTTGGGCTGATTGCGCTAGGAGTTATCGGTGCAGTCGGTCTTGGTGCAATTCAACTACTTCCTTATTTGGGTCAGAAGTTGGAGAACACGGTACTAAAACTTCGCAAGTCGGAAGCACGTACTAATCCAATCGAGCAACTGCAAAACTTTCTACGTCAAAAGGCGCAACAAGTAGCAGAGTTCAAAGCAGCAGTTACTAGTATCAGTGCCCAGATCAAAACGTTGGAAGACATGGTTGCACAACGAAAGCGAGAACGCCCGGGTTATGATGCAACTGCACAAGAACGCTCGATTCAAGCAATGAAGGATGCGTATAATGCGCTCAAACAGAAGTATGTAAATGCTGAAAAGGCGCTTGCTGATTTAAAACTGGCTATCCAAGATAAGGAATTTGAATGGAAGTTTAGCCAAGCTGGACAAGCTGCAATGAAGAGCCTTAATGCAACTAGTGGCAAGGAACTGATGGAAGCAATGCTTGCAGATGAAGCGTTTAGCTCTGTTACCGAAAACTTCAATACTGTGTTTGCAGAATTGGAAATGGAGGCTCAACACTTGTCAACTGCTAAACAATTAGATTTTGATTCGGGCATAACCATTGATCTTACTTCGATTAACCTACAAACTGTAAAGGCTTGACATGGACTTCTATAAAGTGTTAAAATACGTACTGATGGTGCTGCTTGTGTTAGTTATTTTCGTAGCTGCATTGAACGGTGAGCCATCAGCTGATACTCCGGTACAGCAACCTGTTACTAATCAATCTCAATCAAAGTTTAACTTTTAAGGAACACACACATGAAAACTTCTATCGCAACTATCCTGCTTGCACTGTCCGTTACTACTGCATTTGCTGCGCCAGCAGATGATGCTCCGACCGCTGACTGCGAAGGCGTTAAAATTGCTACTGGCCCTAAGGGCAAAGGGTATTCTAATCTATTTCGCGATGTGCAGAAAATTTGCGGAGCAAAGGTTAGTCTTTGCGAAGTAACCACTTCGGGCGGGTTGGATAACTTGAATGCATTGTCCACTAAGGAAGCCGATATGGGCTTTGTTCAAGTGGATACGTGGAAAGCCATGAAGAACGGCGATGAAAATATTGCTGCTCTGCAAAGTGTTCTTCCGTTGAACAACAACTACCTGCACATCGTTACTGCTGCAAACGGCTTCGGTGTGCAAGGTGAAAAGAAGTTTGGTATCCTTAAAGGCGATGTCAAACAAGTTGTGATTAACAGCTTCACTAGTCTCCGAGGACAACGTGTTGCTGCTGTAGGAACCGGCCAAATCCTTGCTCGTCAGCTGGATAAACAATACGGTTACGGAATGCAAGTGATTGACGTTAAGTCAGATGACGAAGCATTTAAGATGGTGCAAGCCGGACAAGTTGCTGCGGCATTGACTGTTAGTGGATGGCCAAGTGGTACAGTTAAAGCGTTGACTCAGTCAAGCGGGCTAACTTTGGTTCCGTTCGATGCTCCTGTTAATGATCCGTATAAGGTCAAAGCACTGAACTATAAGAACCTTGCAGTTTATAACAGTAACTCACTCGCAATGCCTAATGTACTCGTGACTCGTCCGTTTAGCGGAGCTCGTGCATCTAATATCTCTGCGCTTCAAAGCTGCATCGTTAACAACTTAACTGAACTTAAAGAGGGTAACTACCAGCCCGCATGGAACGAAGTTAATGCTAGCGGCACTGTGTCAGAAATGACTAAGTTCCAAGCAGGTAAGAAGTAAAATGACGCTCAAGCTAGAGACTGTATTTCTAGCACTATGTTTCACACTGTTTGCTTCGCTTATGGTGTGGAACATAGATAAGCAAATGACCGATATCAAGTTTCGTTCTTTTAGATTAGGTTGCATGGATAATGGCAAACTAGGATACGAAACTTGTAGTCAATTGGCAAAATTATATATTGAAGGTAAAAATTAAAATGGCAAAAGTTAAAGTTAATCCGACGAAAGAACACCCAGTTACTTTGAAGTTGACTGCTCCGGAAATGGAAGTTGTAGCAGCATTGATTTCTCATGTGCGATTAGGGCACGGTGATGTTTATACTTCTGCAGCATCGGACCTGTGCAATACAATTTTCAGTAGCGACATACTATATGATTATATCGGAAACCTAGACGAACCTAACGTCCAGTTCGGATTTGAGATTGAAGTCGAAGAAGGTAACGAAGCATACGTTACGCTCAATCTTACTGAAAAGTTTCCAGGTCGATACGAATAATGAATAATGCGCCATTAGCTCAGCGGCAGAGCAAGAGCTTCTAAAACTCCTAGGTCGTCGGTTCGAACCCGACATGGCGCACCAAATATTAGAAGATTAAAATGATAGACGAAAAGAGAAACGTAATGAGAACAGTAAAATTAAATAAAACAGAATTGCTCGGAATTGTTCGTGCTAACAAAGATAAGCACATTAAAGAATTTAACGAAGCAGTTGAAGATTTCAAGATAGCAGTAGTAGTACTAGCCAAAGCAAATCTTAAACTAGCAAATACTGGGGATCTTGACAAAATTGATTCTATGAAATCGATTCCGTCTGCTCCTACTTCGTATGAAGATAGTTATAGCCGTGCTATTCGTATGCTAGAACTAAGCGTTGAAGATATTATCGAACTTGAGGAAACTATTTTTAACCAGTTGGTTCTAGATGAATGGACTTGGAAGCGTTCGTTTGCAGCAAGCGGCGCGATATACAAAACGTTTATTTAAAGTTTGTAGCAGCACAGCGTAGTAAGGTTGGCGCCCGTGATAAGAGTAAGTAGCCCTATAAGGTGGCATTGCGCCGTAAATGACGCTACCGATGGTAAATCTAAGTTACGACCAACCCTTGCAACAGTCAGGAAAAAGCGCATAAAGTAGGTGGAGGCAATGGCAAGCTGATGAAACCGATTGAGAGGAAGTATCTAAACCCCAAGACTGTAACGCTACAATAAATTAGACGCTAAATAAAAATGTAGCACAATGCTACTACTAACAGACTCTTAAACAATAAGCACTTAGTCTGTGTGCTGTAAAAAGGAAGAAAAATGATGTATCAATCAAAACTCGTAGCGAGTCTAAAAGCCAACGGTAAAATCCTTCGTGAATTCAAGGATACAGTCTATATTCCATTTGGAAGTGAATATAGCTTTTTAATAAAGAACCTAAACACAACCCGGGCAGTAGTTAATATTTTCATCGATGGTGATAATGTTGTTCCGGGCGGCCTTGTACTCAATGCAGGACAAGAAGTTGATTTAGAGCGTTCTATCAAAAACGGAAACCTAACTGAAGGTAACCGGTTTAAATTCATCGAGCGAACTGGTGCAGTAGAACAGCATCGTGGAGTTAAACTAGAAGATGGTTTAGTCCGTATAGAATTCCAATTCGAAAAACCACCTGTGTCTATTAATGCTTTGCCGCAATGGCAACGAGATGATATCTTTCGCGGGTTAAAGTACGGCGGAAGTTTTAGCGGAGCAATGGGCAGTACTTCCGCAATGAATATCAACGGACAACTTCGTAGTGTTGATTATTCAAAAGGCGAATACGTTAAAGGAATGGCAACTGCTCAAGTTAACCAGTACTGTGCAGACAATAATATTGTTGCACAAGCTGCTAGTGTTCACGACGGTGCTGCTACAATGGATTGTTCATTTAACGATGTCGGCATTACTGTACCTGGAAGCAAAAGTGAACAGAAATTCAGTAATGTTTATATGGGCGCTTTGGAAAATGAGAAGCATACAATTGTGTTGAAGCTACTAGGTGAAACACCTGATAACAAACCTGTTGTGAAACCTGTAACTGTAAAGGCTAAGCCTAAGTGTGTTACTTGTGGAAAGCTGAACAAAGCTAACGCCAAGTTTTGTTCCGAATGTGGAACTGCTTTAGAAATTTTTGCATAATGGACTACATACTCCGGCATCCGCTAAGTGAAAATGATATTGATTTTGTTAATAACACTACAATCGATTTCAAAGTAATAAGTATCTCTCGATTAGATAACAACTACGACAATTACGATAGCGGTTGGTGCGATGCAAGTACTGGAGCTAGAATCATTAACAGTCAAGACAGGGTAATGTTTAAGAATGTTAACGAATCGCAACTAACATTCTTAACCCTTAAATATCAAGACAGACTTATCGAAGCACATGATGGGTTAAAAGCCATTTATCGTGTCCCACATGCTGAACGATAAATACTGTATGAAGATTAACGAAATAATGTGCGAGTTAGCATTCCACGGCAGTAAGTGTACCAAAGACTGTTCGGGGCATAGTGCAGGATACAAATGGGCAATGCAAAAGCAGAATTCTGCGGCTTGTAATGCAAATAATGCTAGCTTCAATAAGGGCTGTGAAATTGCAGCACGCCAGCTAGCAGCAGGCAACGTTACTCGTCCTAAAGTTCGTGATGAACGCGGCAAGTTTGCTCACAACCCAACTTTGCCAAATCGCTCGACAAAATTCAGTAAGGGTGTATAATTACACTTATGTTATAGATTTTTAAAACTTTCGTTTCACAACAACACGGCCTGGACCTCTTGGTAAGAAATTACCTACGTTCAGGTTTTCTTATGACTTTTAAAAGGAGATAATCATGTCATAGATTTTCGAACGTAATTACGTTTACACATACATCAGAATCGATTTACCAATCGAGCAACAAATTGTCCAAGCTGCACATTCTGCACTCGAAGCTGGCCGAGATTTAGGCAAGCCTTTAGGACATAGTCATCTTATATTACTTGAAGCAAAGAACGAAGCAGCAATATTAAAAATAGCAGCAGAGTTAAAAGCTAAAGGTATCAAAAATAGTTTATTTCACGAGCCTGACTACAACCGTGGTTACACAAGTTTAACCACTGAACCGTTAGAGCCCGATGACGAAAGGCGTGCTTATTTTCGTAAGCATAGTATGTACAAATATCGACCTCTGAAGTCGTTTAGTACACAAGATGAATTTGATTTAATACAAGGAGATTAATATGTTAGAATTAGCTTGCGATGATGTGATTTTTCATTTCAATAAAAAACACCTACAAGATCCTACAGTGCCGATGTGGATTCTAAAAGCAAAAGGTGAAACTTACTACGTTGAACACGTAGATTGTCGTATTGGTTGGAGCACCAAAGAAACGCCCGATAACGCTCATACCAAGGGTGCTATTAAAATTAAGCATTGTCTGCTTACTATAGACGATAGCAACGTAGCTACCTTAGCGCAGCTTACAGAGCATGATAAAATTAGATTGCGTAATCGTGATAAAGGAATCACTCGAGTTGTTGTCTCTGAACGAAACTTCGGAGGAGTAAAACTACGTGATACGATTAAGCAACTTAACGTCAAACACGGTCCTATCAAATCAATCGGTGGTGCTTGTACCACTACATTTTATGTAACCGATATTTTGAGCAAGAATCATTACACTATGCTATCTTTGGCAATGAGTGGAACTGATTTTCGAACTTTGAAAGAAAATGAAGGATACTATAAAATGTACGATGATCCGAAATATAAGGATCGAGAATGGATCGACGAGGATGAAGATTATGACGAAGACAGTGATGATAACAGCGGAGAGCCTTCAGTTGTTCCGCAAGGGACTAAAACAGTTTGGGATAAAACATTGGCCCTTTTACAAATACGGAAATCGGTATAAAGTGCAAATA
>ERZ1034365.428-NODE-428-length-23059-cov-3.136716_pt1 | contig 23059 bp, 21 predicted proteins | sample MGYA00520615_ERZ1034365 | MGnify/ENA primary metagenome ERZ1034365 (study PRJEB33736, sample SAMEA104284505) | Azolla filiculoides | biome: Urban; feature: Water surface; material: Ditch water | place: Netherlands | collected 2015-10-28 | depth 0-0.1 m ...
AGTGACTCACCTAGGGCAACGTGATCTTGCGCCTCGAAGCCAAAGTTTGGTTTGGTGCCTACCTCTTTAACAACGGTGAAGTTTTCTTCGCCTCCGGCAGGTACGCCCTGAATTACTACGTTTTCAATCTTCCAGATGATCTGATCTAGGTGCTTCTGGGCTGCATCGGCTATCTCACTGGCAGCTTTTACCTTTTCGGCCATTACCTGACCGGCGGCAATTAGGGCTGGGCGCTCTTCTTTGCTGGCAGCACCAACGGCCTTGGCCGCAGCATTCTGCTCGGCACGCAGGGCCTCAAACTCTTGAATGGCCTTGCGCCAGTTGGCATCAGCCGCAACGGCTTCATCAACTAACGACTCGGCGTTCCCGCGGGCGCGCTGGCTGGCCTTAATGGCATCTGGGTTTTCACGAAGCAAGTTTGGGTCAATCACAGGCTTAAGCCTACCTTCTGCCCCCTTACATCTGGCCGGAACGCGGGTTAGTCTGGCCTTATGAACACAACCGGGGGCAAGCACAAGCGCGCCGCCATCATTTACTTTCCGGGCCGCATTGATCGCAAAAAGCTTGAGGCCGCAGTTGGCCTAACCCTGTCTTCGCTATCTTGGGAGCCATCTCTTTGGCTACCCACCAGCCCCGATGAAACCGGCGGGGTGCAGGCCCTTAGGGCCGTGGCCCAAAATGCCACACATATTCTTATTGCCGGCGGTGACGGCACGGTGCGCGAGGTACTTGATGCGCTGGCCCGCGAAAACGTTGCCGGAGTCACAGTTGGCATTATTCCAATTGGCACCGGAAATGCGCTGGCCAAAAACCTAAAGCTAGATATCACAAACCTTAACGCCTGCGTGAAGCGCGGGCTGCTGGGTAATCGTCACCCAATTGATCTAGTGCTTGCCAAGGTGATTCGCCCAGATGGCGAAAGGGCAGAATTTTATTTTGCGGTTATGGGTGGAATGGGTCTTGATGCCAAGATCATGCAGGCAACGAATCCAAAATTGAAAAAGGCTATTGGTTGGGTTGCATATTTTGAAGGCGGCATTCGCGCGTTGCCAACCCTGTTTGAAAAAATGTGGGTCAGTGTAGATAGCCGCGAACCACGCCGGCTAAAACTAGTTTCGCTGCTGATTGGCAACGCCGGTTGGCTACCCGGAAATCTTTCACTAATGCCAGATGCAAAACTTGATGACGGCCTGCTTGATGTTGCTGCGGTTGGCCCGCGCAGATTCTGGAACTGGATAGATTTTTGGGGCCGGGTTGCATTTGCAAACGAGAACATTCGCCCAAACAAAGTTGGTCGTCAACTTATGGATGCAGCTGCAAATGTTAAGACTCTTGAAAATCTAACCGGTTCAAAAATTAGAGTGACACCAGATAACCCGGTGCACCTGCAATTAGACGGCGATGTGCTTGGGCTAGTTAGCGAAGCAGAATTTGAAGTGATTCCGCGCGCAATAACTTTTAGGGTCTAACCTTTTAGGCCATTAGCCCTTTAACTTTGCGATCCACTTTTCGGCAGCAGCGAAAGATGAATTGGTGTTGTTACCCTCGTGCACAGATTTCTTTTTATCGGCTCGTGGGTATGAACCCAAGAAAATAACTTTTGGCGAGAAGCGGTGCAAACCCTTTAGCGCATCGGCAACCGGTGCGTCATCTAGGTGTCCCTCAATATCAATGTTGAAACGGTAGCGACCAAGCTGGTCACCAATTGGGCGTGACTCAATGCGTGAAAGGTTTACCCCGCGAACCGCAAATTGCTCAAGCATTTCAAGCAGGGTACCCGGTCTGTCAGTTGGTAGTTCAACAATCACAGAAGTCTTGTCTTTACCGGTTGGCTTTGGCGTTGAGTTAGCCAAACCAATTTGCAAGAAGCGGGTTTGCGCATTTTTGTTATCGCCAATGTTTTTGGCAAGCACCTTTAACTTGTAGTGCTTGGTAATTGTTGAAGCAGCAATTGCTGCCTCTGCAGAATCTGAATCAAGTAGCGCAGCGGCGGCAGCGGCAGTAGATGTTGCTGGCAGGTGGGTGTGCTTCTTCAAATTCTTTGAAAGCCAGGTGCGGGTTTGAGCGTAAGCAACCGGGTGGGTTGAAACAACCTTCACGTTGGCAAGAGTGGTGCCCGGGCGGGCAACCAAATCAAAGGTGACCGGAACCAGGTATTCACCATAAATGCGAATATTTGGGTTTACGGCCAGGGCGTCTGAGGTTGCGCTAACGCCACCCTCTACAGAATTCTCAACCGGAATGATCGCGCGAAAAGCGCGGCCGGCAATTACGTCATCGATTGCTTCTTGAACGTGGCTAACCGGGTGCCAGCTAGCGCCCTTGGCTTCGGCCACTTGGGCTAGGGCAAGTTCGGTAAAGGTGCCAACAGGGCCTAGGTATGAATAGGTCTTCTTTGCTGAACCGTTACTTGATTTAGATGACATAGATAAAGGTTACGAGCAAAATAGGTCTATGAGCGAGCGCGCTGGCCAAAAAGCCCAAGAAAAAGACCTGATCAACATTGAAAAGTTGATTGCTGCCTACTTTGAGATTCACCCCAATGTAGCCACAGCCGAGCAGAAGGTTACCTTTGGTACATCTGGTCACCGCGGCACCAGCTTGAACGGCTCTTTCAACGAAGACCACATTGCGGCCATCACCCAAGCCATTGTTGAGTACCGCGGCAGCCAGAATATTCACGGCCCCATTTATGTGGGCAAAGACACCCATGCTCTTTCTGGCCCAGCCGAACAAACTGCCCTTGAGGTGTTGGCCGCAAACGACGTGGTTGCCATGGTTGATGCCGACGGCGGGTACGTGCCAACGCCTTCGGTATCGGTGGCCATTATTAATCACAATGAGGGCAAGCAACCTGGTGATCGCTCGATGGCCGATGGCCTAGTAATCACCCCAAGCCACAACCCACCGGGTGACGGCGGATTCAAATACAACCCGCCTCACGGTGGGCCGGCCGATTCAGATGCCACCAACTGGATAGCAGCTCGTGCCAACGAAATTATTCTTGGCGGTCTGCGCGAGGTAAAGCGTTCAAAAGTTTCGGCAACAAAATTTCACTTTCGTGAAAACTACATTTCACAACTTGGCGAGGTGCTGAACCTAGAAGCAATTCGTGACAGCAATGTTTCGATTGGTGCCGACCCAATGGGTGGGGCATCGGTTGATTATTGGGGCGCAATCGGCGAGCAGTACAACCTGAATCTCACAGTGGTGAACCCAAATGTAGATTTTCAATTTGGTTTTATGTCATTGGACTGGGACGAAAAAATTCGCATGGATTGTTCTTCACCCTTTGCAATGGCGTCGCTAATTGAAGGCAAAGAGCGTTTTGATATTTCAACCGGCAACGATGCCGATGCCGACCGCCACGGAATAGTAACGCGCGATCACGGCCTCATGAATCCAAATCATTTTCTTGCGGTGTGTATTGATTACCTCTACCGCAATCGCCCAGAGTGGAGCGCAACTGCAGCAGTTGGCAAAACAATGGTTTCTTCAAGCATTGTGAATCGAGTGGTTGAAAAACTTGGTCGCAAACTTATTGAGGTGCCGGTTGGTTTCAAATGGTTTGTGCCTGGGCTAATTGATGGCTCAGTTGGTTTTGGTGGCGAAGAATCTGCCGGTGCATCTTTCTTGCGGCTAGACGGCCAAGCCTGGAGCACCGATAAAGACGGTTTGATTCTTGCGCTGCTGGCTGCAGAAATTACTGCGGTTACGGGCAAGACCCCTTCGCAACGTTATGCAGAGTTGACTGAAGAATTTGGTGCACCGGCATACGAGCGCATTGATGCGCCGGCAACGCTGGAACAAAAATCAAAACTTGGAAAACTTTCTGCCGATGCGGTTACAGCTAGCGAACTTGCCGGTGAAAAAATTACAACGATACTTACGCACGCACCTGGCAACGGCGCTGCACTTGGTGGGCTAAAAGTTGAAACTCAAAATGCCTGGTTTGCCGCCAGGCCATCGGGCACAGAAAATGTCTACAAGATTTACGGTGAATCATTCAAGGGTGCCGAACACCTAAAACAGGTGCAGGCTGAAGCCAAAGTTTTGGTGGATTCTGTTCTGAATTAAGTTGTTTTGGCCAAGTTAGTACTTGGGCGCAGCCGGCAATCCAAAGAATTCTTCAAGGGTTGCTATCTTCTTTGACTTCATCTCGGTGGCAAGTTCAACGCCAACAAAGCGTAGGTGCCATGGCTCCCAAACATACCCCGTGACCGCGGTTTTGCTGTTGCTTGGGTAGCGCACCACAAAGCCGTATTGCCAGGCGTTTGCCGCAATCCACTTTGATGCCTTGCTAGGGCCAAAGCTGCCAATGCGGCAACTTAGAGCAGTGGTTGAAATATCAATGGCCAAACCGGTTTGGTGCTCTGAGTACCCTGGGCGGGCGGCAAGCTTTTCGCCGGCGGTTTTGCCAAGCGCACTAACCCTGGCCGCGTGAATAGCTTTTTGGCTGGCGTAACTGCGGTAACCACTGTTGATGCAAAGGGTGCCAAGTTTCTGAGCCAAAACCGCTGCCTTTAACTGCTTATATGCAGCTGCTGTTTCTGTCGCAACATAGATGCCGCCGGTGGTGGTGAGCTTTGGCTTATAGGTAATAGGTGTCAGCGGGCGCTTCTTATTAACCACAACGGTTATTGAGCTAGCTGCATTGATCTCGTAAACAACCGGCCCTGGGTCACCGCTTGCCACTGGACTAGGCGATGGGCTTGGCGAAACATCCGGGCTTGGTGAAGCAGATGGGCTTGGTGACACCGATGGGCTGGCACTTGGGCTAGGGCTGGGGCTTTCATCTACTGCGTAGGCACCGATAGGGAATAGCAGCGCGGCAATAAGCATTGGAACAGTTAGAACAACTTTCCAAATAGCGGGCTTAGGCTTGCTCTTAGGCAGGTGCATCTCACTAGCCTAACTTTCCCCACTGAATAGAGACCCAAAATGGCGCGCGCAGAACGAAAAGCAGCAGCAGCAGAATCAGCAAAAACCGGAGTGATGACTCACCGTCAGATCATGTTGGTGCTGGCTGGCTTGATGAGCGGAATGTTTCTCTCGGCTCTTGATCAGTCTGTGGTTGGTAGCGCAATGCGCACCATTGCCGATGACCTGCAGGGTCTTGAGCTTCAAGCTTGGGCAACCACCGCGTACCTCATCACCTCTACCGTGACTACCCCGCTTTATGGAAAGCTTGGCGATATTTTTGGTCGCCGCCGTTTGTTTATTTTTGCAATTGCAGTTTTTGTTATTGGCTCTGTTGCCGCAGCATTCTCAAACTCAATGTATGAACTTGCAGCCTGGCGCGCATTCCAAGGTGTTGGTGCAGGTGGTCTGTTCACACTTTCTCTAACAATTCTTGCCGACATCGTTCCACCGCGTGAGCGTGCTCGCTACCAGGGAATGTTCATGGCCGTGTTCGGAACTTCATCGGTGCTTGGCCCGCTTATTGGTGGTTTATTTGCAGACATCGATACCTTCTTATTTGTAGAAGGCTGGCGCTGGATCTTCTTGATTAACCTGCCCATTGGAATTGTGGCAATGATGATGGTTGTGAATTTCTTGCACGTGCCACACACCCCTCGCAAATCAAAGATTGACTGGATGGGCTCTGTGGCAATCATCGTTGCAGTTGTGCCACTTTTGCTAGTTGCCGAGTCTGGTCGCGATTGGGGCTGGGATAGCTCGCTTGCGATCACCATGTATGTAACCGGCGCCGTGGGTATCATCTCGTTCCTATTTATTGAACGCAAAATGGGTGACGACGCAATCTTGCCGCTAAAACTTTTCAAATCACGCACCTTCTCTATGAGCACAGGCATTGGCGTGATTGTTGGTGTTGGCATGTTTGGTGGAATGATGACAATTCCACTTATCTTGCAAATAGTTAAGGGCGCATCTCCAACAGAGGCTGGTCTCCTAATGATTCCAATGACCATTGGAATGATGACCGCATCAATGGGTTCTGGAATCATCACCGGGCGCACCGGTAAGTACAAAATCTTTATGGTGCTTGGAACCGCAATGATGACTATTTCTTATGTTTACTTTGCTCAGATGAAATACGACTGGAGCATCTGGCAAATTTCTGCCGGCATGGTTGTGATGGGTCTTGGTTTGGGTCAGTTGATGCAAACGCTAACCATTGCTGCGCAGAACGCAGTTGAACCGCGCGATATTGGTGTGGCAACTTCTTCTTCAACATTCTTTCGCCAGATGGGTGGAACCGCTGGTGTTGCAGTGTTCCTTTCAATTCTGTTTGCAACCTTGGCCGATAAGGGTTCATGGATAGGCGAGCAAATCAAGTTGGTTCTAATGGCAAAGCCTGAGTTGCTAACCCTGCCAGAGAACGCCATTTTGAAAAACACAGAGGTTGGCGGCATCGCCGATATGGTCGCTACCGACTCCTCTTTCTTGCAGAAGATCTCACCAGAGATTTCAGAGCCAATCCTGATTGCCTTCACCGAGGCCGGGGTATCGGTGTTTTCAGCGGCTGCCGCAGTTATCTTTATTGGCTTTGTGCTTACCTGGTTCGTAAAAGAGGTTCCGCTTCGCCAGATGTCTGGTGTTGCAGCCAAGGCCGAGGAAGACGCCAAAGCCGCAAGCATGCACTAACTTAGAAATACACGGGAGTTAGCTAACAGCTGACTGAGAGGAAGACTGGCGAGTCTTCGACCGTAGAACCTGTCTGGGTAATGCCAGCGAAGGAAGGAATTTACATTGCTTAACCTGAAAAAATCTATTGCCCTCTTTGCCGCCGCAACGGTTGCAGCACTAAGCCTTAGCGGTTGTTCGCTGATTGGCGAAGCCAGCAAAGAAGTTGTGGTGGTTACCCACGATTCCGTGGTTTTCAGCGATGCCGTGATTGCCGAGTTTAAGAAGCAAACCGGCATAACCATTAAGCAAATCAAAGCCGGCGATGTTGGAGCTATGACCAATAAGTTGGTGCTTACCAGAGACAACCCAATTGGTGATGTGGTTTATGGCATTGACAACACCTTTAGCCCAATTGCTATTGAAAGCGAATTAATAAACGGTGTGCTTGAACCGGTTAGCTATGGTGATGTTTGCTTAAACTACGACAAGGCCTGGTTTGCAAACGCAGAGCAACCTGCCCCAACTTCAATCAAAGATCTAACTAAGCCTGAATTCAAAGGTCTAACAGTTCTCACCAACCCAAACACATCTTCACCAGGCATGGCATTTTTAGCGGCAACGGTATCAATGTTTGGTGGCACCGGATGGGAACAGTATTGGCGCGCATTAAAAACTAATGATGTGAAAATTTCGGCATCATGGGAAGACGCCTACTTTACAGATTTCTCTGGTTCAAGTGGCAAGGGTGAGTACCCAATTGTTTTGAGCTATTCATCTTCACCCGCATATGAAGTTCGTGATTCTGGTGACTTTGCCGGTGAATCTCAAACCGCAAGCATTCTTGACGGCTGCTTTAGACAAACTGAATACGTTGGCGTTTTGAATAATGCCAAAAACACCGATGCCGCAAAAAAGCTTGCGCTGTTTTTAATAAACGACCCATTCCAAAGCACGATTCCAGAAACCATGTACGTGTACCCAATTTTAGAAAGTGTAGAGCTTCCTCAGGCTTGGCAAGAGTTTGCCCCTAGTGCAAGTAATACCTACGGAGATCAGCTAAACATTGCCGAGAACCGATTGGACTGGCTATCTAAGTGGTCAGAAATTATTGACGTCAATTAGTTAAATGCAAAAAAAGATATTGCTGTGGCTTGCACCGCTACTTTTTATTGGGGTGCTGTTCTACTGGCCGCTGCTGAATATTATTGGGGTTGGGTTATCGGCAAATTGGTTTGAAATATATTTTGAACCGCAAACGCTGAAAGCAATTTGGTTCACAATTTGGCAAGCCGCGGCATCAACCTTAATTGCCTTAGCAATTGGCATTCCAGGTGCCTACGTTTTGTATCGCAAGCAATTTTTTGGTCAACGGTTCATACGCGCACTAATTACCGTGCCGCTGGTGCTGCCCACAATTGTTGTTGCAATAGTCTTTTCTTCATTTCGCGCCGAGCACCAGATTTACGAACAGATTGGGCTGGGGTTCTTTTTTGAGAATTCCGTTTACTGGATTATTGCGGCACACGTATTTGTGAACTACTCGCTGGTGGTTAGAACCCTTGGTGGCGTGTGGTCAACCATGGACAACGAAACAGAAGAGGCTGCGGCCCTAGCCGGCGCCGGGCGGCTTCGCACAACATTGCAAGTCACCCTGCCCCAACTTAAGCCGGCAATTGTCTCGGCCGCGGCACTTACCTTTTTGTTTTGCTCAAGCAGCTACGGCATCATTCTGATTCTTGGTGGTGGGCAGGTGCAGTCTGTAGAAACCCAAATTGCCACCGCTGCCCTGCAATACCTAGACCTAAACAAGGCTGCCGCGCTTGCCCTGCTGCAGACCCTAATTACCGTGGTGGCCTTCAGTATTTCTGAGGCAATTGCCAAGCACCCCATTGGCATTGAACAGGTTGACGTAGGCACCCGCAAGCCAGCCCTAGACTCACGGGACTGGCCGGCCGTTGCAGTTACCGGCATTGCCGTGGTGGCCATGATTGCCATACCTATGCTGGTCGTATTGGCCAAGGCCTTCAGCTTTGATGGGGCCCTTAGCGTGCAGAACTTCTTGAACCTAGCCGGGCGCGGTGACCGCGAGCTACTGAATGTATCGGTGTGGCAGGCAACCCTAAACACGCTTCGGAACGTGGCCATCTCGGCAAGCATTGCGGTTGGTCTGGGCTTATTGGTTTCGTATTTACTTTCGCGCACTCATCGCACCAGGCGAGCCCGATACTCAAACCGCACAATTGATGTGCTGTTTTTGATTCCAATTGGAATCTCTTCGGTAGTGCTTGGCTTTGGCTACCTAATAACCTTTGGCAGTGGCCCGCTGCCACTAAGGGCAAGTTGGTTGGTGGTGCCAATCGTTCAAGCACTTATGGCGTTGCCGCTTGTGATTCGCCTGATTTACCCAGCGCTTATTTCTATTGGGGCTGAACACCGTGAAGCGGCCGCTCTGGCCGGTGCCAATTCAAGACAAACCTGGTGGCACATTGAATCGGCAATTATTCGAAACGTGATTCTTACCGCAATTGGTTTTGCTCTAATTGCAGGCATTGGTGAGTTTGGTGCGGCATCACTTTTGGCCTTTGGTGATCAAGCAACCTTGCCAACAGTTTTGTATGCGCTAATTTCACGACCCGGTTCCACCAACTACGGAATGGCTATGGCAGTTTCTGCAATTTTGATTGCGCTGACTTTTATTTTGGTTCTGGCAGTATCAAGTCAAAAGCCACGCCGTCGTGCTCGAGGCGCTTTGAAATCACATCAATAGATTCAGGGTTTTGATCAATCAAAATAAATTGACGGCCTAGCTCGGCGGCTACTGCTCCGGTGGTTCCAGAACCCGCAAAGAAATCTAAAATCAAATCTCCCGGTTTTGAAGAGGCTTGAATCACGCGACGCAAAATACCTTTTGGCTTTTGAGTTGGGTAACCGGTTTTTTCTTTTCCGGTTGGCGAAACAATGGTGTGCCACCACACATCGGTAGGCAGCTTTCCTTTGGCAACTTTTTCTGGCGTAACAAGGCCCGGTGCCATATAGGGCTCGCGATCAACCTCTGTTGAATTGAAGAAATACTTGGCCGGGTTCTTTACATAAACCAAAATTGTGTCGTGCTTTGAAGGCCATTTATTTTTACTCTTGCCGCCGTAGTCATAAGCCCAAATAATTTCGTTCAAAAAACAATCGCGGCCAAAAAGTGCATCTAGCAAAACTTTTGCGTAGTGCGCCTCGCGGTAATCAAGGTGCAGATATAAGGTTCCGGTTTCATTTAACAGGCGCCAAGCCTCTTCAAGTCTTGGTTCAAGAAAAGACCAGAAGTCTTCGAATTCGTCATCGTAAGACAAAACTGTTTGGCGAACAATCTCGTAGCGCTTGCCTTTGAAGCCAACGCGGTTTCCTTCATCGGTGCGCTTTGTAGTTGTTGAACCACGTGATTGCGTGCGGCCGGTGTTGAATGGTGGGTCAATGTAAATTAACTGAACTGATTCAGTTGGCAAAGTTTTTAGAATGCCTAGGTTGTCTGCGAAGTACAAGCGATTATTAGGCATGAGCCCAATCTTAATCGCAGATTTAATCTGATTGTTTTAACGCGCGGGAGGTAGCCAACACCGATGCCGCCTGAATTGCTGCCAGCATGTAGAACACCGCGGCCACGCCGCCGCCAGCAACCAAACCGGCCACCGCCGGCAGGGCCACCTGACCAAAGCGGTTGGCGGTTAGGCGAACGGCAATGGCTAGACCGCGGCTGTCGGCATTTGAAATGCGCGATACCCAAGCCATGGTTGCTGGCTGCCCAATGCCCATGGCAAAACCTGAAACCAGCATGATTACGGCAATAGACCAGAAATCTTTCACCAGGGCCAGGGCAACCATAGAAACTAGGGTAACAACGGCGCCCCAAACCAGAATGCGCTTTAGGCCCAACCATTTGGTCATTTGCCCCAGGATTACACGAACACCCATTGAAGCCACAGAGCGCATGGCCAATAGCAATCCAATGTCGGCAACGCTAATGCCTAGCTCGCGACCAAACAGGGGCAAGAAGATCAACATCACATCAACTACCGATGTTGTTGCGCTGGCCACAAAGATTGCCGACTTAAAGGTTGGCACCGCCAATACCTCGCGCACAGAAACTTTAGAGTTTGTTTTTTCTGGAACCGGCTGGTTTTCTTTCTTGGTTGAAAGCTTTAGCACGCTGGCAATTGCCAACCCAAACATAAAGATGGCAAAGGTGAAGGCCGCGTTGGCATCAACCCGTACTTCACCAGAGTCGGCAAGCCAACCACCAATCAGTGGCCCAAACGCGTGACCCAGGGACGCGTAGAAAGTGAACAAGCCAAAGTTTCGCTCGTACTGCACAGACTGCGAACGATTCGCAATCATGGTTTGCCCACCAACCATGCAAAGCAGGTGGCCAATTCCAAGCATTGGCATCGCCAACATCAAAAGCGGAATTGAATCAATGAACAATAAGCCAATGGTTGTGAGAGCCAAAATTATTGAACCCCACAGCATTGCGTAACCAGACTTACCTTTGTCTACCGATTGCCCAATGCGAATAGCAAAAATAAGCGGAGCAAGTGCAAAGGTTGCACCAATCAAACCAACCAGAGCCGCATCTGCACCAAGCTCAAGAGACTTATAAGAAATGATTGGGCGAACAACGTAAATGCCGCCCTGAATCATAAGCGTGTTAAATACAACGAGTGGCAGCCATCGGCTACCACTCGTTTGTATTTTGCTCATGAGTTGAGATTACTGCTTAATAACTTTTGGCTTTAGCAGCTTCCAAATCAATGGCCACAGTAACGCAATTGCCATCAGTGAATATGTGATCCAAGTGAAAGGTGTGCCCAACAGCGCACTTGCATCGCCCTGACTTAGTTGCATAGTTCTGCGGAATTCAGTTTCTGCCATTGGCCCAAGAATTGCACCAAGAATAAGCGGCGTAATTGGGTAACCAAAGCGGCGAAGCAACATACCTAGAAGACCAATTGCAATTGCAACCAGCAAATCAAAGGTTGAGTTCTTTAGTGCAAAAGCACCAACCATCGCAAAAACAAGAATTCCTGCAAACAAGTAGTGCGCTGGTATGCGAAGTACCTGAACCCAGATTTTAATTAGCGGAAGGTTAATTACCAGCAGCAGTAAGTTGCCAATGAATAGCGAAGCAATCAGGGTCCAAACCAAAACAGGTTGCTCGGCAAAAAGCATTGGCCCGGCATCAATTCTGAATTGCCCAAAAGCGGCCAACATAACTGCAGCGGTACCAGAGGTTGGAATACCAAGAGCTAGCAATGGCACCAAAGCACCAGCGGCATTTGCATTATTCGCAGCCTCTGGGCCGGCAACGCCTTCAATTGCACCTTTACCGAATTCGTCTTTCTTTTTGCTTAAACGCTTTTCAAGCGCGTAGCTCAAGAAGGTTGGTAGCTCAGAGCCACCGGCAGGTAATACTCCGGTAGGGAACCCAATTGCGGTTCCGCGAAGCCAAGGGCGCCAAGATCTTGACCAGTCGCTTCGTGACATTCTTGAAGACCCGTTGAATTTATTCAGTGTGCCATTTTCTAGGTGGCCAGAGAAGGCAATGTGTAGCGCCTCACCAACGGCAAAAAGGGAAACAATCACAACGACGGTCGAGAAGCCTCCTAGAGCTTCGGCTGATCCAAAGGTTAGTCGCGGGGCTCCGGTATTTGGATCTGCTCCTACCAAGCCAATTACTAAACCAACCATGAGGGCAAGTAGCCCACGAGTAATTGACTTACCCATCAAGGAACTTACCGTTATGAAGGCAAGCACCATCATGGCAAAGAAGTCTGGTGGAGTCATGGTCAGACCAAAGTCTGCGATTGTTGGTGCCGCTAAAGCCAAGATTCCTGTTCCAATGGCACCCGCTACGAATGATCCGATTGCGGCGGTAGCAAGCGCGGCGCCTGCTTTACCAGCGCGAGCCATCTTGTTTCCCTCAATGGCTGTCATTACAGAGCCAGACTCACCTGGAGCATTCAACAAGATTGAAGTCGTTGAACCGCCAAACATAGCGCCGTAATAAATAGCGCAAAACATGATTAGCGCACTTTGAGGTTCAAGAGTGTAGGTAATTGGCAACAGCAAGGAAATGGCAAGTGCCGGACCAATGCCAGGTAGAACACCAACCAGAGTTCCAAGCAGTGAACCCAAAAGTCCAAAACCAAGGTTAACTAGTGAGAGCGAGTTTGAAAACCCCTCAATAAAGTTTGAGATGTCCATTACCACTCCTCTTCTACTACTACTTCGCCAGAGCCAAAGTTGAAGTCAAATCCAAGCGGCAATTTAATTTGTAAACCGTAGTTAAACGCAACGTAAAGCAAGACTGAGAAACCAGCTGCGATCAGAATAATGACGTACCATTTTGTCTTTTTTCTGTTCAAAGCAAATGTCACAAGTGAAAACAGAATCGTTGATGAAAGCAGAAAGCCAATGTACTGAAGGCCTATTGCAAATGCCAGCAAACCGGCAAGCATTAGCAAAAGCGGTTTGAAGTGAACTTTTGAATCTGCCTCTCCACCTTCAATGCCCTCTGGTTCCCCAACGTTTCCGCGCGCAACCGAGATTAACTGAATTAGAGACAGTGCAACAAGAATTGCACCAATGATGCTTGGGAATGTTTTTGTTCCCACAAAGTCAACGCCCATTGCGTCAGGTAACTGACTGGCGTCCCACAATACAACTACGCCCGCAACAAAGAGGAAGCTGGTAAAAACCAGCTCCCCCTTTGCAGAACGCTTTTTTTCTAAACTCACAAAAGCCCAGCGCTAGTCAGCAAGCCCTTCAAACCCTTTTCGGTGGTCTGAAGGAATGACTTCCACTTGGCACCCGGCAAAAATGCACCGAATGCGGTTTGGCCAGTTAGGTAAGTGTTGAATGATGTTGACTTTGAAACTACGTCAAGTGCACGAATAACAAGTGCCTGTGCCTTTGCTGGAGTCTGAGGTGGAAGCATGATGCCTCGCCAGTTTTCAACTACTACGTTCACACCACTTGCCTTCAAAGTTGGAGCAGAAACTCCAGCCAACTTGTTAGGTGCAGTAACTGCTAGAACGCGAAGGGTTCCGGCCTTTACATACGGTGCGAACTCTGAGTAGCCAGAGATTCCAAATGCGTAGTTTGCATTGCTCAATAGGTCACCAGAAACTGTGCTCTTGGTTGGAACATAGTTCATAGCCTTTACCAAGATGCTCTGGTCTTCAAAGATCTTTGCTGCAACAAAGTTGTCAACTCCGCCAATGTTTCCACCAACGATTGCCATTGACTTTGGAGCCTTGTCTAGATCAGCCATAAGTTGCGCAACAGTCTTGTACTTTGAATCTGCCTTCACAGCAATTGCTGAGTACTCAGCCATCATGCGTGCGCCTGGTACACCAGAAGAAACCATAGTTGTGCTCTTTGAAGTTAGTGCACCCGATGCCTGAGCAAAACCGGTAACACCAAGCTTGCCAGCCTTACCGGCAAGAGTCTTGTTGAAGTAATCAAGCGTTAGGGCATAAGTTGCCTGCTTGTTTGGGGTAACTACAGGCTCTGACTTCAAAAGGCCTTCTGCCTTAAGTGCGTCGGCAACTGCCTTACCGAAGCCACCAAAACCTGAGGTTAGCGAGTTTGGGATTACGATTTCGGCTGCTGAAAGAACAGGCCAGGTCTTATAGGTCCAAACAGTCTTGCCCTTGAATGAGCCGTGAGTTTCTTTTGCACAGGTTAGGTCGCTGCCGTCAGCACCCTTCTTGGCTGCTGTTTCGCCAACCTTGGCACATGAAGCGCCATAGGTAGCTGCCGAAGCTGCCACGTTTGCTGCGTTTGCTGCTGGGGCAAAGCTGATCGTTGATGCTGCCAACGCTAGCGCCGTTGCTGCGATTGTAAATTTCTTCACTTGATACGTCCTCCATGGATTGGATCGAGGACTCTCCGGCGGAAAGTCCGCGACGGTCGTTTGGGGTGTCAGTCTTACCTGCCAACCCCTGTGTTGACCGAAGACTGAGTCTCTCCACCACTATTTCTAGTGACCAAGTGCCCGGGCATTTCTGCCGGATATGTCGTTGCACTTGCTTTGGGATACTCCCCCAGTAATTTACGAATCTACTCTGGTAAATTCCCGCCGAACACGCTTTTTCGTAACGTTTTGGTAAACGAGCACCGCTGGCTTCAAAAATCCTGTGGCTACATAATTAGAGGTATGGAACCTACAGTCATTCACAACACCGATGCACATAGCTACGAGATATTTATCGGTGCTGAAAAAGTTGGCAATCTTGACTACAGCTTGATGCTGAACGAGATTCACTTCACCCACACCGGGGTTGACCCAAAGCACCAGGGCAAAAACCTGGCCGCAATTTTGACCAAGTGGGCGCTGAATGACGTGCGTCAGCAGGGCAAGTACAAGGTTGTTCCGGTTTGCTCATACACAGTGCGCTACATGGATAAGCACCCGGAAACTCAAGACCTGCTGCTGAACCCTATTGAAGATGCTGTTGCTATGTGCGCACTACCCAAAAAGGATTAAATTTCGTCTAGATGCTCGTGGGAATCTAGACGATCATCTAGCCAAGAAACTAGGTCTTCAATAACTTCTTCTTTATTGATCTCATTGAAAATCTCGTGGCGAGCATCGTGGTAAACCACTAGCTCAACATCGTGCACCCCGGCCTTGCGATAGGCATCAAGCAGGCGCTTATTTCCCTTTTCGCCGCCCAACGGGTCTTCACTTCCGGCCATTAGCAAAATTGGCACGTGCGAATCAATTTGCTTGCTTGGAATGCCCATGAGTTTGGCGGCATTGGTGATGCCAAATACCTGAATTGCGGTCTCAGGAAAGTTCTTTGGGTCGGCTAGAAACTCTCGGCCCACCTCTTCGTCGCGGCTTAGCCATTCGTAGCCTGAAGAATCTGGGGTCTTGGCCCACTTTTTATTGAAGCCAGAGCTTGGGGTAACCCCCGGAATCAAAATTGACGAACCCGATAACACCAGGCCGTCATACTCATCGGAGTATTTGTTGAAAATGCGCTGGGCAATCATTGAGCCCCAGCTGTGGCCAACCAAGACCAAAGGCTCTTCTGGGTTTTCGCCAACAATGATGTGGCTTAGCTGGCGAACGCCCTCGAAAACTGCGGCCATGCCACCCTTGCCCAGGTTGCCCTGCTTTTTGGTGGTGCCTTCGGCGGTCATGCGCAAGCCGGTTGAGCCGTGGCCGCGGTGATCGTCGGCGTAGACACTGTAGCCGGCACGGTTTAGGGCTGCGGCCAGATGGTCGTAGCGGCGGGCGTGCTCGCCCAAGCCGTGCACCAATTGCACGCAACCCTTTGGCTGGGCCACTGGCCATTCGTAGAAGGTGATGTCGATACCCTGGGCATCGGTGTAGGTTCGCACAATCGGAAGAGCAGTCATATAAAAAGACTAAACCCCGACTTGGCTCAAGCCTCTTTAGTTATCTCTACCGTTACAAAAAGTTCACTGGCAAACGGGCCGGCGTAAACGCCACGAAGCGGCGGTACGTCGTCATAGTCGCGGCCGCGCCCAACAACAACGTGACGATCAACCACATCGCAATCATTGGTTGGGTCAAAGGCAAACCATGACCCTGCCCACCATTCAACCCAGGCGTGTGATTCACCAACGGCGGTTACACCAAGCTTTGGTTCTTTATCTGGGTGCAGGTAGCCGCTTACATAGCGCGCAGGAATTCCAACTGCGCGAAGCGCCCCAATAGTTACGTGTGCAAAATCTTGGCAAACACCAATCTTGTTGCTCCATGCCTCCGAGGCAAGAGAGTTCACACCGGTTACACCGTGCTTATAAGAAATTGCACCAAAAACTTTTTGGCAAATGGCAAGCGCGGTTTCGTGTGGGGTTAGCGTATCGGCAAATTTCTTGGCGAACTTCGAAACCTCAGCCGGTGGGTGGGTGCGCTTTGTTTGTGCAACCGCATCGGTTAGTTCAAGTGAGCTAGTAATTTCACCAGCCAGGTCAGACCAGCCAAGACCTGGCGCTGGTTTTATTTGCGGCCGAAGTTCAACAACAGATGTTGAAGTGATTGTTAATTCGCTGTGTGGTTCTAAAACTTCAAACATTACGGAACGCGTATTGAAGTAATCAAAATATTCGTGCACAGACCCGTGCGGTTGCACATCAAGCTTGGTGGCAAAAACCAATTGGCTTTCGTCACGCACCGGAAGCAAACGCGTTTCGTTATAAGAGGCGGCAACTTCACCCTGATATTTGAAACCGGTGGTGTGAATAATTTTGTATCGGCTCATGACACCTCGCCAATCCAATGCGGCAAAGCATTAACCGGAAAGTATCGCGCGCGAATAGCTTCTGAGATTTCGTTGATTCCTTCTTGAAGCAAATTCATCTCTTGGGTCAGGTTCGCAAGAATGTCTGGCGCCGAACGATATTCCAAATTCGTTCTTAGTTGTGTTAACTGCCGTAACCCCAAGTCACTAGTTCCAACTCGATCGGTGCTCGGCGCCAGATCACTCAAGCAGCGTTCGGCGCGACTAAGCGCAAATGTAACCGAACGCGGGAATATGCGGTCAAGCAAGAGAAACTCCGCCGCATTGGTAGCGCTAGGAACGCCACGATATGTGCGCAGGTATGCCTCGTAGGCACCACAGCTGCGCAAGATTGTTGTCCACGATGGTCCGCTTGCCTCTGTCAACTCTGAGGTGGCAAGCAGTCGTGCAGTCATGTCAACCCGCTCCAAGGAGCGCCCTAAAGTGAAGAAGGTCCACGCTTCATCGCGTGAGGTTGAACTCTCTACAATTCCAACGGCAAGAGCGGTGCGCTCTCTAACCCAACCAAAGAAATCGTGGGCTCGTTCGATTGATACTTTGCGCGGCATGCGCGATCTGGTGGTGTTTAGGCATTCCCACAGTTCAGTTGACACAATCTCGCGCACTCGGCGCGCGTTCTCTCGGGCCGCGTTTAGCGAACTGGCAATAGAGCTTGGCTCATTGCGGTCAACCGAAAGAATGTTCAACAGGTCTTGGCGGGTTAGCTGGTGCGGGTAGTGCGGGTCTGAACCAATTACCTCAAGCAGTGAGCGGCAAGCGGTGTCTTCGTCTACCCATGGGTCTTCAAGCAGTAGCTGCAGGTGCACATCTAATAGGCGCGAGGTGCCGTCGGCACGTTCAACATATCGGCCAATCCAAAACAGAGACTCTGCAATTCGGCTAAGCATCTGTGGTTGCCTCCTGCGTTGGTTGGGTTTGCTGCTGTTGCTCTTGCTGGCGCGTGTAGCCAGAATCGGCAGATGATTGCGAAGCAACAACAGAAGAAACATTTGAATTTGTGGCAATCTTTGGTTTCGCAGAATCGCGATCAACGCCAATCACCCAGGTGTCTTTTGATCCACCGCCTTGCGATGAATTCACCACCAGCTCACCTTCAGGAAGGGCCACGCGGGTTAAGCCACCGGGAAGCACCCACACATCGCTGCCGTCATTAACCGCAAACGGTCTTAGGTCTGCGTGACGTGGTCTTAGACCTTCTTCAACCAAAGTTGGAATAGTTGAAAGCTGAACCACCGGTTGGGCTATCCAGCCACGCGGATCCTTAATTAATCGCTTTCGCAAATCTTCAAGTTCTTTTTTATCTGCCCGTGGCCCAACCACCAAGCCTTTACCACCAGAGCCGTCCACCGGTTTCACTACTAATTCGTCAAGACGATCTAGCACTTCTTCAAGACTGGCTCTCTCTTCCAGTCTCCAAGTTTTTACGTTCTCAATAATTGGTTCTTCGCTTAAGAAATATTTTGTGAGATCAGGCATGTAGGTATAAACCAATTTGTCATCGGCCACACCATTGCCAACCGCGTTTGCCAACGTCACGTTGCCTAGTCGTGCTGCGTTAAGAAGCCCCGGTGGGCCAAGCACGCTGTCGGCACGAAAAGCTAGTGGGTCTAAAAATTCATCATCCACTCGGCGATAAATAACATCAACGCGGCGCGGCCCGGCAGTGGTTCGCATATAAACTTTTCCGCCGGTGCAAAATAAATCGCGACCTTCAACAAGTTCAAGCCCCATCAATCGCGCCAGCAGTGTGTGTTCAAAATAGGCGCTGTTATAAACACCCGGGGTAAGTACAACCACAACCGGGTCAGTCACTCCACTAGGTGCCGCCGCGCGCAGTGCAGCAAGAAGTTTGTTTGGGTAATCACCAACCGGTTGAATTCGCATCTGTTGAAAAAGCTCTGGCAAAGTTTGCGCCATAACTCTGCGATTTGAAATTACGTAGCTAACACCAGATGGAACTCTGACGTTGTCTTCTAGTACTCGCCATGAACCGTGTTCGTCACGAATCAAATCAATGCCGCTTACCTGAATGCGAACTCCGTTGGCTGGGTCTATGCCGTGGGCAGCGCGGTGAAAATGAGCCGAAGATGCAACCAGGGCCGCTGGCACTACGCCGTCGCGAATGCAATTCTGCGGGCCATAGATATCAGCCAAAAAAGCTTCAAGCACTTTTACCCGCTGCTTTACGCCGGCCTCAAGCACGTTCCATTCGTTCTTTTCAATTACTCGAGGAACTGCATCTAAAGGAAACGGCCGCTCTTCACCGGCAAAGTCAAAGGTCACACCTTGGGCTAAATAAGAATCGGCCAGGGCGTCTGTTCTGCCGCGAAGCTCGGCCTGTGACATTGCGGCCAAGGTCTCGTGAATCTTCTTATATAGGGGTCTAACTTTGCCGGGGGCCGAGAACATTTCGTCATAGGCGTTGCTAGCAAGCCCCGGGGCTTTATCGGGGTAGGTCTTGAATAGATCTCCCATGTTTTGAAGGTAGCCCTGGGTTATTGCGCCCGTGTTTCGGCGATGGGTCTAGGAACGAACATATTTAGGCTGGGTACGGCACTGCTTTTGGCACGGGGCTCCCAGCCAGAGTCCAGACAACTCCCAGACTTCGAAACCAGACTGACCTTATGACCAATTCACCGCAGAGCCAGCTTCACCTGGTTGAACCCAATAAACAGGTTCGCATTGGTGAACGCAAGGTAGTTAGGGTCAAAAGAGCCCAAGACATCATTGAGACCATTGCCTGGTCTATCGTGCTGGCCGTGCTGGTGATGTTCTTGATTGATGGCGGTCTTAAATACGTCACCGATGTGCCTTCGGCCCTAAATGCGGTTAGCCGCGTTACCTCTTTACTTGGTACTGCCCTGCTTTTGATACACATGCTGCTGGTGGCCAGGGTGCCATGGATAGATAAGTTCTATGGCCATGACGGTGCCACCGTGGCCCACAAAAAACTTGGCAAACCGGTGATGTATTTCATTGCTGCCCACTTTTTGGCTTCGCTAATTGAATACTCAATCACCAATGGTGAAGACCTTGTTGCAACTTTGTTTTGGTTCATCACCGATGTTCAAGATATGTTGCTGGCCACAATTGGTTTTGTTCTTATGGTTGCAGTTGTAGTGACCTCATTGAACTTTGCGCGTAAAGCAATGAGCTACGAAGCCTGGTTCTTTGTGCACCTGCTTTCTTATGCGTCGGTTGCTGCTGCGATACCGCACACCATTACCGCCGGAAGCGATATTGCCGGCAAGCCAGTGCAAACAACTATTTGGGTTGCGCTGTATCTATTTGTATTTCTAAATATTCTTTGGTTCCGCGTTTGGATTCCTATTCGCAAATCATTCCGCAAGCGCCTGGTACTTGCACAAAGCGTGCGCGAATCTTCTGACACGACTTCTCTTTATCTCACCGGAAAGCACTTAGACAAAATTGAAGCGGTCTCGGGGCAGTTCTACTTCTTGCGCGTCATGACACCAAGTCAGTGGTGGCGCCCTCACCCATTCTCAATTTCTGCTGCGCCCAATGGTCAGTACTTGCGTTTCACAATTGGTGATCGCGGTGACGACACCAAGTTGATGCAAAACATTAAACCCGGAACCGCAATTGCAATTGAAGGGCCTTACGGATTATTTACCGAGGAACGCCGCACAAAAGAAAAAGTTGTGCTGATTGCATCGGGTATTGGCATTCCACCAATTCGTACGCTTGCTGAATCTATGGCTGCGCGACCAGGTGACATCACAGTTATTTATCGAGTTCGCAGTGCTCAAGATGCATCGCTGCTTGGCGAGATGCAAGAGGTATGTCGCCGACGCGGTTTTCAACTACACGTAATTGAAGGCCCTCGAGGTCCAAAGAATTCTTGGCTAAACAAGCAGGTTAATGCTGATGGCTCGGAACTACCCGATGTAGCGCGCCTGGTAATGATGGCGCCACACGTTAGCGAAGCCGATGTTTATGTTTGTGGCCCACAGGTTTGGACAGAAAGTGTGCTGAAGTCCATACGCAAAGCTGGCACACCCGCAGACAATATTCACGCAGAGGAGTACGCCTGGTGAGAAAAGCAACTAAAAACATTGTTGGCGTACTAAGCCTTGGTGTGTTGGCAACATCGTGGTCAATTGGTCAGGCCGCTGAATCTGGTTTGGTAGTTGGTGCGCCCGCGGCGACCAATGCCGCAACAAGCGAGGCAACACCAGAACCAACAGCTTCGGCAAGCTCCGAGGCAACCGCTAGCGCCCAGCCGAATGCCGAACCAAGCTCCAGCGCATCGGCAAAACCAACGCCAACCAAGACGGCAACCAGCGCTGCAAAATCGGTGACAAAAAAGAGTGACGCAATTAGCTACGTTGCCGAGAAGCGTCAAGGCGTGATGCAGATCTCGGTAACCAAGCAGGGCTCAACCATCACCGCAATTGACATACTTTCTGGTGGCACAGAGGGCGGCCAGTGGGCAACCGTTCCAGACCTGCTAGCCCAAGCGGCAATTGACGCACAGGGTTCAAACTTCGGTAACATCAGCAGGGCAACTCACACCACCGAGGCCTTCAAGACCGCATTGGAGACCGCTCTTGCCAAATTCTAAAAACCTGATGGCTAACCCTTATACAAAGAAGCGCCCCTGGGTTGCTTCGACCATAGTGATGGTGCTGGCCAGCGTGGCCGGTGCTTTTGGCATCAACTATTTGTGGCTCAATCCGGTTTCTGATTTGTCTGGCACTGCAGGAGGCACCACCGGAACCAAAACTGTTACTGGCGATGCCATTGAATACCGATACGGTGTTGTGCAACTTGAGGTAACTGCAACAAACGGCAAGATTGAAAAAATCGCCGAGGTGCAGGCAACCGCATCATCTGGCTACATGCAAGCTTTTCCTTATCTAAACGAAATGGCACTCAAAGCACAATCTGCCGATTTTGGAAATCTATCTGGCGCAACATTTTCTTCTGAGGCTTACGCTCAGGCACTTTCTAGCGCCCTAAATAAGTTGGGCTAATGACTTCAAATACGGTTACCGCTTTTGAGCATGTAGAAGTCTGCATGGGCACCACGTTTCGCTTTGCCGGCAGAAGTCCATTTGGTGAAGCTGAAACCCAGAATGTAATTGCTCAAGCTTGCGAAATTTTGCACGAAGCCGATAGAACTTTTAGTTTGTATAAACCTGAATCTCCACTTTCACGCCTTGCCAGAGGTGAGACATCGGTTCGTGAACTTCCTCCGGTGGTTGATGAAATTTGGAACGAATGTGATGCCTGGCAAAAAGCAACCGATGGTTGGTTTAGTGCCATGACTCCGCAAAATACTTTTGATCCATCGGGTGTTGTGAAGACCTGGGCAGCTAAGCGCGCGGCTGAATATATCGTGCAGGCCGGAATTGAAGACTTCACTATGAACGCTGGCGGTGATGTTTGGCTTTCAAATAAATTAACTAGCGATGTTGAATGGCGAATTGCGATTTCTAAGCCAATCTCAATAGCGTCGCCTGACGCTGGCGTACTTACAGTAATTGACTTAAAAAATACCGATTACCTAGCGATGGCAACCAGTGGCTCTGCCGAACGCGGTAACCACATTTGGGATCCGAAATCTCCAGACAAAACTGCACCAAACGAGCTGGTACAGGTAAGCGTTGTGGCAAATGATTTAGTAACGGCAGATGTTTGGGCAACCGCTGCATTCGCAGAAGGAATTCGCGCGGTGGAGCACCTAAACAAAATAGAAGGCATTGAAGCGCTGTTTGTTTCTGCCAGTGGTGAGCTTGCCGCCACCGATGGCTTTGCAGCGCTGTTCGCAAAATAAATTTGCGTAACTACCAGGTGCTTGGCGCTTCTTCTTTACCTTTAGGCAAAGCGGTGTCGGCCGCCCATTGACGAACCCATTCCGGTAGCACCGGCACTTCACCGTGAATTTCGCCGGTTGCGGCAATTACCTGAGCCGGGGTAACCACCCCGTAAGAGCGCTTCAAGAATCTAACTCGCACAATTACCCTTGCGTAGATCTCGCTTGCCACAACAAAGCGCTGCTCAAAGTAGAAGGCCTGGTCGTCCCAGCCAATTACCTTCGATTGCATGTCAAAGGTCTGCCACGGCATCAGTGATTTTCTGAAGGTGATGGTCTCAGCAACTACCACCGGATACCAACC
>ERZ1034365.429-NODE-429-length-23028-cov-3.369788_pt1 | contig 23028 bp, 21 predicted proteins | sample MGYA00520615_ERZ1034365 | MGnify/ENA primary metagenome ERZ1034365 (study PRJEB33736, sample SAMEA104284505) | Azolla filiculoides | biome: Urban; feature: Water surface; material: Ditch water | place: Netherlands | collected 2015-10-28 | depth 0-0.1 m ...
GCCTTGCACAACTACTTCAGAAATCTGTAATCGCGAATTACCTTTCTCAAACTTTTCCTTTGGAAGAATTTGAGGAATCAATGATTGCGCAGTTGTATCTGAAGCAACCTCACATGTTCCCAATACAAAAGCGGTAATGAGAAGCCAAAAGATATTTACTTTGTCGGTTGCGATACCTAATGAGAGAGCACCCACAACAAAGCTTCGTATTGCATTAGCCCAAGCCAGTATGAAACGTCGATCGATTCGGTCGACAACTACCCCAATTGGGATTGCAAAAAGCAACCAAGGCAACATGACCATCGCACCGATGAGCGAAATGAGGACAGTGCTATCCGTAAGAGAAATTGCGAGCAAAGGAGCGGCAGCGATCAAAACGCCATCTGCGAGGTTGGACAGAATGCTTCCTGCCCACATGCGATTAAATGCTGGACCCATCCTTAAACCTTATCGGATGGGTTTAGATCAATAGAAGTTTTTGAGCCTTTTCTACTGCGCTATGGCGGCCATCCACTGACAACTTGCGATACACATTGCGAAGGTGTGTCTTCATGGTGTTCTGCGAAATATGAAGTTGCTTTGCAATCGCGCTGATCGGGATGCCTGTAGTTAAATGCTTAAGAATTTCGAGCTCACGGGATGTGAGTTTTTCCTCGAGAGAACCAGAATCTGTTCTTTGGGCTTTGATTCGTTCAGTCATTTCGTTGACCACACTTTCTCTGAATACCGTCGGTTTTGCTGCGGCCGCTTTAACCATCAATGGATACAACCTGTGCTGACGAACGAAGTACTCGTGAAAACCAACTTCCGAGCCAACTTCCAGCGCCTTTACTAAATGGTTAAGAGCGAGATTTTCATGAGCAATATTTATTGTCGCTTGATACAAATATTTATTCACCTTCTCGCGAGGAGTACTTTCAGGGAATGCATCCACAAGAGAAGGTATCTTCTTTGGATCTTGCTTAAACTTTACATTCAATTCGATCTGGCGAACCATTTCAATCTTTGGCATACGTTGCAGTAACTCTTCGGCACGATCGAAATCGTCGACAACAAATCTCAAAAATACTTCTGTCATATCGATCATCCAACCAAGTTCATTTGGTGAACGAAGTGTTGCTAAATGGTCTCGTTGATTCTTGATTGCCTCAAGAGTCACGCCAACTTTGCCTCTTGTAATATTTATTCGAGATTTAGTTCCTTCGGCCATAAAAAACCAAGGCCAAATTTCAGAAGATGAAGACTTTTCTCCCAACCTTGTTAAGGTTTCAGTTGCTTTTGCAAGTTGCGAAAGCTCAAGTTGGCATCGCGCAAGAACTAACATGGCATCGTGTGGTGCACTGATGGCGCTGTACCCCATCAAATTAGCTTGGTTAATTGCAATAGAAGCATGTTCGGCTGCCTCAAAGAATCTACCTTCACACCAAAGCGCAAGTGAGGTTATGCAGGTTAGGTGGTACGGGGCATTAGTTAGATTGCCAGTAGACATGAATTCGCGGGCTTGCGTTAAGGCTGCCAATACTTCCTTTGGCTCATCGTAAAGAAAATGGATAGATGCCTTTATTCTCAATAAGGCGATTCGATCTGTATTTTCAATTGAAGGATAGGGATATTCGCTATTTAGGGATTTATCAATCATTTGCAAAGAACGACTAAATTCTCCTCTTGCGAAGTAAACATGAGCGAAAATCATGGAAGTCAGTTGAGTTAGGAATGAAAGCTGTTCACTTTGTAGTGAGGCGTATTCAAGTTCAGTTGCTATGGCTTCAGCCTTGTCGAAATCCAAATTAACTAGGTGCCCAACTACCTTGATTGTTTTCTTCATTAATTCACCAGATTGTGAATTATCGGCACTGAATTCAGACCATTTAATTAATAGATCTCCACGCCCAATGGCTGCCATTTCTCGAATGCTGATTTCAAGAACTTCTCTAAAGCGTTCGGTATTTCCCGACTTATAGATGTGTTCCAGGGCGCTACTTGAGTCATTCTTACTTAAATAATGTTCAGCCAATTTTCCATGAATAACTTTTCTAACATCTTGATCCCCAAAGTCTTGTTGAGACAACACTTCATAAACGATCTGGTTAAATCTATATATGCGATTGGTGTTTGAAGAAACCGTTACAAACATTCCATCTGTGGCAAGTTTATTGACAAAGGTTTCAGAAAAATCTTCGCCTAATATGATTGCGGCGATTTCTAAATCAAACTCCTTAACTAGGCTCAATCTTGAAATTTTGAACCTGTTTTCCTCATTAAGGGTGCGGAAGGTTTCTAAGGCGAGCATCCCCAAGGGATTTGCTGCAGCCGTAAAATCTAATTCGTTGAAGGTTTGCCCACGAGCAATGGATCGTGTGAGCATCTGAACCGCAGCTGGCCAGCCATCGCAATTGTCTAATTGCTTTTTGACTTCAATGCTTGAAATATTTGCATTGTTGAACTCGGCAATGGAATTAATCTCGCTGTCGGAAAACTTCAAGTCCTGGCTAGTAATCAAGCTCAAGTTACCTAGACTTGCATATCTGGCTAGTGATGTAGCTGGGGTGACTCGTCTAATAATCACAAGGTGAACGTTGTTCGGTAAATTATCTACAAGCTGTTGCGCAATACCGGAGACCTCTAGATTGTCAGTAGCACCGTTATCAATGACGAAATTAAAGTCGGTTTGAATTCCCGCTGCAGCAGTGGTGAGTTTCTTGATATTTTGTAGTGGGTTTGAACTAGGTTCACTCTCAAAGTTTTTTGCGAAGTTTGGAATGTTGTTTCGAATAGCTTGCAAAATATGTGCAAAGAAACTTTGAACTGAATCATTTGGATCAACTGTGAACCAAATAGTTGGACGCTCAACATTGGCGGCCCATTGAGCAACCAATGTTGTTTTTCCGAAGCCGGCCGGCGCAGCTAAAACCGTGACCCCAGGGACGCTTGTCTCAAAGAGATGAAAGAGATGCTTTCTGGAGATGAAGTTGGCGGGAACTGTTGGAGCGACTGTCCGCGCCAGGCTCACCCCTGTACCAATGACCCCTTGTTCGCTCATGCGTAAAGGGTGATGGTTGAAGCTGGGTTAATCAAGATCACCTCACCCCTAAAGGGGTGATTAGTGCAGGTTATTTAACTCAGGTTCTTCTTAATTTGCTCTGCGTGATCAATTGCGTGGCGTGTGTATGTTTCAAGCCATTTCTTGAGCGAGTACTCCCCTGCTTCGGTATGTGTTCCCTTGAGTTCTAATTGTTCAGGTTTCAATCGCTTAATGATGTCTAAGGACGCAGCCCGGACCGCAACAAATACGGCAATCGAATTAGCGACTGGGAGTTCTTCGTAACCGAGAGTTGCATTACTGCCCCACATCGCTTCGTCATACCCTTGAATAATTGGGTTTGGCTCGGCAATCAAGCGTCGAAGACGTGCATATGACTGCGCCTCGCTATCTGCACAATGATGGATAACTTGGCGTGAGCTCCAGTCTTCTCCTGAATGCACATCTAACTGTGATTCAGGAACAGACTCTGCAATTACTAAAAACTCTTTTGTCGCTGCTTCGTAGGCCGAGGCTAAATCTTGAATATTCATTTCTCGATAGTAATAGAGAAAAAGAACGGCGGCTAGGTTTCCCTAACCGCCGTTCTCTACCCTCGTTAAAGAATTGTTAGCCGATCTTTGCAACCTGAGCTAGAGACTTCTTAAGAAGCTCGCCATCGATTACAGAGAATCCGAGATCTCCACCGACATCCTTCGAGCACTTTGTGCTCAACATGTATGTATCGAACTCTTTTACATCCATTGCCTTAGCAGCATCTGGATACTTAGTGTCTGCAAGAAGGTAAGAAACGATACCTAGAGGGTAAGCGCCCTTTTCCTTTGTTGCGTAGTCATAAGTAAGGAAGCCGTTTGCATCCTGTGTTGCTGAAGCAAGGAATGCTCCAACGCCTGTTGAATCAGGTGCAACTGATGATCCCGCTGGGTTAATCAAGTTAGCGATCTTCAACTTGTTTGCAGTCGCATAGTTAACTTCAGCGTATGTAATTGAGTAAGGAGTCTTACCCGCAAGCTGAGCAACACCGGTTGAAGATGCTGCACCGACGATGCGACCTAGGTTTGCAACATCATTGATGTTTCCTGGGAATGAATCCTTGAATACCTTGTTCTTTGACTTCGTCCATACTGAAGAAGCTGACTTAGCTAAGTAGTTAGTGAAGTTTTCTGAAGTACCTGATGAATCTGAACGGTATACAACCTTGATTGGCTGGTTTGGAAGTGTGTAGCGACCTTGGATAACTTGTGTACGAAGAACAATTGGGTTGCCCTTCTTATCCTTTGCTGGGTTGCCGTTCTTATCTAGCTTGTAAACTGTCTTTGTTGTTGAACGGTTGTTATCAGCAACAATCGCTGGGTCGTTCCAACGTGTAATTTTTCCACCAAAGATTCCAGCAACAGTTGCAGCTGAAAGATTAAGTGTTGTCTTTGCTGGCAAGTTGTGAAGAATTGCAATTGGAGCTGCAACTAGTGGGACGTGAATAAGTGAAGCACGCTTTGTAGATGCTGTGTAAGCACCATCTGACATCCAGAAATCACCAATTGATTTGTCTGAGTTTGCCTGACCTGTACCTGATGATGATGAAGCGTAAACAAATGTGTGTGCTGAGTTTGTTGCGAAACCTGCCTTGCAACCTTCGATCAATAGCGCTGGGAAAGATGCGCCTGAACCTTGAAGATCTGCTGCATATGCTGGAGTTCCTGCTACCAAACCGAACGCGAGTGCAAGTGATGCAACCTTCGCGAGCTTTGAAATTCTCATGTACTTCCCCTCATAGATGTTTGAACTACGGGGTAAACCTATGGAGGTTAAATGAACGAAGAGCGCTCGGAATCCGAACGCTCTTCGACTTTTAGATGAACAATAAGTAAACGACTTAGCCGAAACGACCCGTCACATAGTTTTCCGTACGTTGGTCCTGTGGGCGGGAGAAGATGTCACTTGTTGGCGCACACTCGATCATTTGACCAGGGCCGCCATCTGACAGGAAGAAGGCGGTGTAATCAGATACACGAGCCGCCTGCTGCATGTTGTGTGTGACGATGACAATTGTCATTGTGTCTGAAAGATGGCGGATAGTTTCTTCGATGCGAAGTGTGGAACCTGGATCTAGGGCAGAACATGGTTCATCCATCAACAGAACTTGTGGGCGAACCGCAAGTGCGCGAGCGATACAAAGACGTTGTTGCTGACCGCCAGAAAGTGATCCACCATGCGCGCTAAGGCGATCCTTCACTTCATTCCACAATCCCGCACGTTCTAAACACTCTTCTAGCAAATCATCTTTGTTATCTACCTTAAGCTGTGCAAGCTTCAAGCCTGACAAAACATTCTCGCCAATAGACATAGATGGGAATGGATTTGGCTTCTGGAAAACCATTCCGATTTGTAGGCGAATTTTTGTTACATCTGTGCCTGGGGCATAAACATCTTTGCCATCGAGTAAAACTTCACCGGCCATTGCTGCACCAGGAATGAATTCATGCATACGGTTGATTGTGCGAATAAATGTGGATTTTCCGCAGCCCGAAGGTCCGATAAGTGCGGTAACTGTTCCCGCACCAAAATTCAGATTGATGTCAGCAAGTGCGTGGTGCTTTCCGAACCATGCATGAATTCCACGTGTCTCAAGACCGGTACCAAGTGCTCGCGTGCCAGGTACCTTTCCATTTGCGTTAGCAACATCGGCCAATGAACTTGGGCGAACCGCTGTATCCATGGTGTTCTCGCTTTCTTGTGAGTTAATCATTTGGCACCTTTTCGTGAACCTAGATAACGTGCCGAGGTAAAGAGAATTAATACAAGTCCTACTAAAACCAATAGACCGGCCCATGCACGAGTAAGTGCTTCTGGTGAGCCGGCGTTAAATGATTTCCAGATGTAATACGGCAATGAACCCATTGGGCCGCTGAAAGCGTTTGGATTTACTTTGTCTCCGCCACCGGTGAGCAAAAGGATTGGGGCGGTTTCTCCGGCAATACGAGCAACGCCAAGAATTACCGCTGTAATCAAACCGCTCTTAGCTGCTGGTAAAACAATCATTGCAACTGTGCGCCACTGAGTTCCACCCAGCGCCACTCCTGCCTCGCGGAGATCATTTGGAATCAAATTCAAAACTTCTTCAGATGTTCGAGCAATTGTCGGGATCATTAAAATCGTTAGAGCAAGTGCGCCCATAAATCCTGAGTAGGATTTTGTAATTGGATACAAAATCGCTGACAGGATGAATAGACCTGCAACGATTGATGGCACGCCACTCATCGCTTGAACTAAAAAGCGGATTGGACCCATCAATCGACCCTTTATTTCCGTCAAATAAAGAGCTGTGAGAATTCCAATTGGAACACTAAGAACTAATGCAATTGCGACGAGGGTAAGAGTTCCGGTAATTGCATGGAGCAAGCCACCATTAGTCAGCGGGTCCGTCGGAGTTGCCATGGACATATCATTAGTAAAGATATTCAATTTAATGCCAGGTAAACCCTTTTGCAGCACTGTAAATAAGATGCTTGCGATTGGCATCACCGTGACAATTGCGCCAATTGCAACAACAGAATTAACAAGAGCATCTTTAGCGGCAGCGCTTCCGCGTTGAATTCCCTTAAGCGATGCAGTTAATCCCATATAAAGGAAGAAGAAAGCAGCAAAGAGTGCGAGCTTTCCCTTCATTGGCGTAACCGCAACAATCACATAAGAAGAAAGCAATGATGCCAAGAAGATACTGAGATCAACTAGCCGATCCTTTTTTGAAGCCTTCCAAGGCTTAGTTGGCACAACAGTTGTACTCATCGTCCCGACTTTCCGGTGCGCTTCACAATTACATTTGCAATTGCGTTTACAACCAAGGTCAGCAAGAAGAGGACAAGTCCGGCAGCCATCAGCGCCTTAATTTCGTAAGGACTTGCATCTCCAAACTTCAAAATAATGAGAGAGGCAACATTTCCACCAGCTCCAAGAAGTACATGCCAATTAATCTGAAAAACGATATTTAATACGGTGAAGACAGCCACCGTTTCACCCATTGCTCGACCTAAACCAAGCATCGCTCCACCAATGACTCCGCTACGACCATGCGGAATCACAACGGCCTTAATCATTGCCCAACGTGTAGCGCCTAATGCGTACGCAGCTTGAATTCGATCAAGTGGAGCTTGTGAGAAAACTTCTCGCGAAACAGATGTGATGATAGGAATAATCATGATTGCTAATACAACGCCAGCGACGAAAGGTGAGCGAGTAAAAACCGGCACCTGCATATCAAAGACTGGAATCCACCCAAGATAACGATGTAACAGCTTTGCCCAATACTCCACACTTGGCATCAAGACCAAGAAACCCCAGATACCGAACAAAATTGATGGAAATGCAGCCATCATGTCGATGATTGCCACAAGAAACTTCTTTAACCACCCAGGTGCATAAAAGTTAAGGAAAAGCGCTGAAAATACGGAGATCGGCAGTGCAATAACTACCGCAACCAAAGCGCACAAAATTGTTCCAACAAGCATGGCTGCAAGTCCGAATTGGCTCTCGACTACATTTCCTGCATCGTCTGTTGAAATAGACCATTCGGAGTTTGTAATGAAGCCAATTCCTTCTTGACGCAGCACTTCAAAGCCGCGATATCCCAAAAAGATTGCAATTAATCCAAGAATTGCTAGCGAAGAAATACCGCCAGCGGTTACGACTGCACGAAAAATTTTATCTGAGCGCCGTGGCTCAGTTGTTAATTCGCGAGGTGTTGGTGGAACGAGTGTGGTCAATTTGCTTACGCAAACTTTCCTGTTACCAAGTAATACACGCGACGTGAAACTGACACGGCATGGTCTGCATAGCGCTCGTAATAACGACCAAGAAGAGTTAGGTCAATTGCACTTTCAACTCCATGTGTCCAACTTGGATCAACCAAAGTTCTAATCAGCTGGCGGTGAAGCTTGTCCATTTCATCATCATCTGTTTCAACTTCTAAGGCAACCTGTGTATCGCGTGATGCGATTACTGAACCTGTCTTGCGTGCAATCTTTTCTGCGGCTTCACCCATTTGCTTGAAACTTGCAGTTAGTTCTGCTGGGATCGCAGCATCGGGGTGACGTAAACGAGTAATTTTTGCAACGTGGTGGGACATGTCCCCCATGCGCTCTAGATCTGCGCTCATACGAAGCGCGGTAACAAGAGCTCGCAAATCGGAAGCAACTGGTTGCTGACGAGCGATGATGTCGATGATGCGAGCATCTAAAGCATGTTGAAACTCATCGATTGTGTCATCTGTAGCAATGACCTCTTCGGCTAACTTGAGATCGCAATTGAGGATTGATTCCGTCGCCTTAGCAATAGATAAAGCAACCATGTCTGTGAGGTCAACTAGTGACTGCGAGACGCCATCGAGTTCATCTTGGAAAACTGATCTAATAAGAGCCATGGCCGCAACCTACGAGCCGGGAGTGAATAGATTCTGTCCGCAAAGTGAACGCAGGGTTAACTGCCTTGGCCAGGCTATAGAGTTGGTCACGTGAAGTTCCTCCGCAAGGAAGCCGATGCACCCGCTGAGCGTGCCCTTCCGAGCATGCTCCTTGAAACTCTTACACAGCTAGATGGTGAAGCGGTGGTCTTGGCTAATGGCGAGGTACCCATCTTTACTACCCCGGGCGTTGAGCAAATTGGATTGCTGCGAGATGGCCGAATTCAAAGCGCTGAACTTCTTGCAACCGTGAGAGTGGTTCGTCGAAAGCACTCTCGCCAAACCGGTGTCATTGAATTGCCTCGCGGGCCAATTGGCGAAGGCCGACATGAATTAACGGTCAATGTTATTCCGCTTACTGAAAATGACTTAGTTCTTGTTTTGCTACGAGATGAAAGTGAAGCTCAGCGTGTTGACGAAGTTCGTCGTGATTTCGTAGCCAATATTTCTCACGAGTTGAAAACACCAATTGGAGCTTTGTCTCTCTTGAGTGAAGCGGTTCTTGGTGCAAAGAATGATCCTGCCGCAGTCGAAAAATTTGCAACAAGAATGCAGACTGAGTCAAAAAGACTTACAGATCTGGTGCAAGAAATTATCAACCTTTCTAGACTTCAAGATTCTGACCCACTTTCGGTGCCTAGCGAATTGCACATTCAAGATTTAGTGAACGAAGCGATAGATCAGAGTCAAGTGACCGCTGATAGTCGCCACATCTGGGTTTCAAATAGTGATGTTGTGGATGGTTTGATTCTTGGCGACCGAGAACAAATAATTATGGCGATTCAAAACTTAATTGAAAACGCGATCAACTATTCTCCCGAAGGAACCAAGGTAAATGTCACTTCCAAGATTGAAGATGGCATCATCGATATCTCAATCACGGATCAAGGAATTGGAATTCCTGAAGCAGATTTAGATCGAATCTTTGAGCGTTTCTATCGTGTTGATCCAGCTCGTTCACGCCAAACAGGTGGAACTGGCCTTGGCTTATCAATCGTGAAGCACGTCGCCCTTAAGCACGGTGGCGAGGTTAAGGTGTGGAGCTCGGAAAATGTTGGCAGTACCTTCTCGTTACGTCTACCTTTATATGTGCCTACTGAGGAGATTTCACAATGACAAAGATTTTGATCGTTGAAGATGAGTCTTCATTTTCTGAAGCCCTAGCCTTCTTACTAGGTAAAGAGGGCTTTGAAGTTACGGTTGCAGAAGATGGCAAACAAGCATTAGAAATGTTCGCAAAAGATGGCGCAGACCTAATCTTGCTTGATTTAATGATTCCTGTTGTTTCTGGCATCGAAGTTTGTAGAACTATTCGAACAACATCACAAGTTCCTATCATTATGTTGACCGCGAAGGATGCCGAAATCGACAAGGTTGTCGGGCTAGAGCTTGGCGCTGATGATTATGTAACAAAGCCTTATTCATCTCGCGAACTCATTGCTCGAATTAAGGCGGTTTTGCGCCGCGGAATAGTCGATGAAACATCAGATGTTGAACATGGAATTCATACCGTTGCAGGAATCAAGCTAGACATTGGCAAGCACCAAGTAACAATCAATGGTGAAGTTGTTTCACTCCCTCTTAAAGAGTTTGAATTGCTGGAATTCTTAATGCGCAATGCTGGTCGCGTTCTTACTCGTTCGCAGTTAATTGATCGTGTGTGGGGTGGCGATTACTACGGCGATACAAAGACTTTGGATGTTCACATCAAGCGTTTGCGAGCAAAGATCGAAGCAGATCCAGCAAACCCTGTTTTGATTCAAACAATTCGCGGACTTGGATACAAATTAGAAAGTAACTAGCGAGTGGCAGCACTCCGACTATCACTTTAGGGCTGTACCACTCACTTCCTTCTTCTTGTTCGAACATAAAATAGAGGCATGACAACTCTAGAAAATATCCGTGAGAGTATAGAAAATCCAAAGTTCACCTATCGACAAAGAGTTGCCGTCCTCGCTAATTTGGCTGAAAATCTTCTTGATCCACCTCCTGTGCGAAAAGAGTGTCGCGAGGCACTAGAGGCACGAATTATTTGCGATATGTATGAAGGTAACGCGCCATACCGTCCTCGCTATTTACTTCCTGATTACGCAATCGTCTTGGAAAACGGTTCGGCTTTTCTTGAATTACCTGCTGCAAAGGATCTTGATGATGCTTTGGCTTTTCTATTAATAATGTATTCCGCAACCCCCTCAATCACTGGATACCCTGTCTATTTCGGAGATCTAGATACATTGTTGCTGCCATATGTCGAAGGTATTAGTGATGAAGTTTTGTACGCGAAATTAAAGCGTTTCTGGATCAGCCTCGATCGAATGTTTCCAGATGCATTTGCGCATACAAATCTAAGTCCTGTGTATAACAGAGTGTCCAAGTTGATTCTCACTTTGGAGCGCGAATTACTTCAGGTAGTACCAAATATAAGTTTAAAGGTGGATCCAGAATTAACTAGCGATGAGTACCTATTGGATGCGGTGAAGACTGTTTTTGCATGCGGTAAACCACACTTCATAAACGATCCAATGATGCAATCAGATTTAGGTGTGCGCTATGCAGCGGTTAGTTGTTACAACTCCCTGAAAATCGGTGGCGGTTCACATACCCTGGTTCGGATCAATTTAAAAGCTACCGCAGAACAATGTAATGGAGGCAAGGATCAATTCTTTGATCAAACCCTTCCCCATTACCTTGATCTAACCGCAGAACTCATGGAGTCACGCATCAACTATTTAGTTGAAGATTCGGGTTTTTATGAAAGTAATTGGCTAGTGAATGAAAGCTTATTGGATTTGGATAAGTTCTCAGCGATGTTTGGAATTTTCGGTCTAGCTGAGTGCGTCAACATTTTGATGGAGCGAGAAGGTGATTCAGGAACTTATGGTCACAGCTCCATGGCGGACGATCTTGGTTATGAAATTACTAGTTTCATTGCTAATTGGGTATCTCAGAGAAAGATGCCTTACTGCAATGGAAATAACGGTAGAGCGCTACTGCATTCACAATCTGGAATTGACCTTGATATCGGCGTGACCGCTGGTACCCGAATTCCAATCGGCACTGAACCTTCCTTACTAGAGCATTTGAAAACTGTTGGCCGTCATCACCATTTATTCGCATCTGGAATAAGTGATGTTCTGTCATTCGATGAAACAGCGGTCAAAAATCCTCTTGCCGTAGTAGATGTCATAAAGGGTGCATTCAAATCTGGGATGCGAGATTTCACCTTCAATTTAGACAGCAACGATTTCATCCGTATCACCGGTTACTTGGTACGTAAATCAGATTTAGAGAAAATGCCCGCTGCTCGCCATAGCAGCACATATTTGGGTGCGGGATCTGTTGCTGATTCTCATGTCGACCAACGTAATGTGAAAAGAGTTGTGAGTCATGAAAGCTCGCCACGCACAGGTAGCTAATGTCATTCCATTCTCGTGGGTAGATGGTCCTGGAAATCGCTTTGTACTTTTCTTACAAGGCTGCAATTTTAACTGCCTAGCCTGTCATAACCCTCAAACTATTCCTTTACATACTCGTCGGGCACGAGAATTAACCGTTTCTCAAATTTTGGATCAGATCAAAGAATCTATGCCATATATATCCGGTGTCACCATTTCTGGTGGTGAAGCCACGGTTCAACATGAATTCATCGCTGAACTGTTTACCGCAATAAAAGAGAGTGATGAGCTTTCGGCATTAACTACATTCATTGATAGTAATGGGAATGCCTTAGCTGAAGTCTGGGACCAGCTCGCCAAAGTTACGGATGGAGTCATGCTTGATTTGAAGGCGCTGGATGAGCAGCGACATATTGAGCTGACCGGCAACACTAATTCAGTAGTTCTGGATTCGATCAAGCATCTTCAGAAACTTGGCAAATTGTACGAAGTTCGATTACTTCTTATTCCTGGCGTCAATGATTCTGATCAACAGTTGATTGATACAGCTGTGTGGTTAAAAAATATCGATCCTGCGATGCGCATCAAAATTAATGCATTTAAGACTCATGGTGTGAGAGCCGCAGCCAAAAATTGGCCGGAAGTCTGCGATGAGGATATGTCTCGGTACTCCGCAATTATTTCGTAGGGCTTTTGCGAATCATTCTTTGGTGAAACTTTCCGGGCTGACGTGTGCTTGGAGTGTCATCGCCCATTTTTACAAAACCTAGTTTTTCGTAGGCGGCAATTGCGCTGTAGTTATCGATCCACACGCCTAGGCCTTGAACCTTCCAATCACGATCTTGAGCATCGACAAACTTCATCATGGCTCGAAATAGACCTTTGCCCCGATATGCAGGATCACTCCAACATCCACCTATCCAACAGGTAGCTCCAAAATCACCATCAAGAATTTCGATGAACATCATGGCGGCATCTTGTCCGTCAACAGATGCGACTAGGAAATCGTTTTTAATGAACTTTTCACGCCAAGTCACCTCGTCTTCAGCACTTTCCTTCTCAAAAGTTCCACCGAATGCTTCAGGGTTTGCTCTTAATGAACGAAGCCTTATGTCGCGAATGCGAGCCCATTGATCTGCATCAACTATTTCAACGAGAACCTCTTGATTCATGGCGTAATCATGCCATCTGCACAATGAACTGTCAGAAAGATTAGAATGAGGCAATGTTGATCAGGTGGTCACAAGCAGCCGTTAAGGCTCGCTCACTTGTTTTGGCCATGTGGATTGCCCTAACCGCTTTTGGTCTTTTCGGCGCATCCAATCTGGATCAATATCTAACAACCTCACTTGTAGTGCCAGGCAGTTCTTCGGCAGCTGCCAACGAAATCCTGAATGAAAAGTTCAAGGAAAATACTGAAGGCACATTCACCGTTATGTATAAGTACAAGCAGGCATCAACGGCAGAAATTGAAGGCTTCAAAGATGCGGTTCGAAAAGCAGCCAATGTGATCCCTGGTTCGGAGATTACCCAGGAAAAAGCATTTGCAGGGACTCTTTACGCCAACATCGGAACTCCATTTGATCTTGAGGGAGCTGCCGAATACACACAAGCATTTCGTTCGGCGCTATTAACTCAAGGCCTGAAGGGTGCATTAGTCAGCGGTCCCCCGGCAATTGAAAGCGATGTTGTTCCAATTCTTTCTAGCGACTTACACCGCGGACAGGTGATTGCCGTTCTCCTAGCTGCGGTGCTTCTCATAGCTACATTGGGCTTTACCTGGGCGGTTTTAATACCTCTCATTTTTGGATTAGTAACAATCTCAACCACCTTAGGAATTATCTACTTACTGGCACAACATTTCTTGATGGTTTTATATGTCCCAAGCATTGTTGAATTAGTTGGCTTGGGACTTGCAATTGATTATTCACTTTTGATGGTCAGTCGCTATCGTCGAGAAGTTGGGCTTAGCAATGACCCATTAACTGCAACGATGAGAACAGCGGGGCGAACAGCAATCATTTCAGGGGCAACAGTTGCATTAGGGCTATCGACTTTGCTGTTAGTGCCTGTCCCCTTCGTTAAATCCCTTGGTCTTGCTTGTTTGATTTTGCCGATTGTTTCAATAGCCGCTGCAGTAACGCTGCAACCCATTCTTCTGCTGACATTAGGTAAGACAAGCGATGCTGGCTTCAAGGGTTTCCTCAATATTTCATTTGACCGCCTAATTGAAGTGGCAATAAAACGACCTCGTGCAGTGCTTGCTTCATCATTAACAGTTATTGCTCTATTGATGTCAGCCCTGATGTGGTTTCAGGTAACGCCAAGCTCATTAAGCGCGATTCCAGCACACCTTGAGTCAGCCAAGGCCCTAAATACGGTGACATCTCAGGTAGGCGTTGGAGTAATTACTCCATCAGAGTTAGTTGTTGACCTTGGACCAAATACAACCGCGCAGCAGTTAGCCGAAGTTCGATTTGAATTTGTAAAGAGAATTGCTGCACATAAAGAGGTCTTCACAGTAGCCAATGGCGAAAAGTGGCCATATGTAGATCCATCGGGGCGTTACTTGCGTATCTATGTTTTTGGAAATCATGACCTTGGATCCTCAGAAACAAGAGAATTAATATCCGATCTTCGAGAGACATACATTCCAGAAGCAGGTTTTCCTGCGGGGACAAAGATCTATCTAGGCGGAGCGCCTGCACAAGGAATTGATTTGTTGGATGCGATTTCTTCTTCACTACCCCTGATAATCACTTTAATCTTGCTCATAACATTCGTAGTTTTACTGCGAACCTTCAAATCAGTTGTATTAGCGATCAAAGCTATAGTTCTAGATTTAATCTCGATCGCAGTTTCGTTTGCTGTGCTTGTTCTTGTCTTTAAATTTGGCATTGGTACTTATCAACTTGAGCAACTTGAAGCCTGGGTTCTTGTTTTGTTGTTCGCAGTGTTGTTTGGTCTATCCATGGATTACGAGATTTTTATCGTTTCCCGCATGCGTGAGGCATGGGATCGCGGTGCAAGTAATGAGGAATCAATTCGTGAAGGAATGCGAAACTCTGGAACGGTTGTAACTGCAGCGGCACTGATCTTCATTACTGCTCTTACCGGTTTGATCACCGGACACTTTGCAGGCTTGCAACAGCTTGGCGTTGGACTTGCAGCTGGCGTACTTATTGACGCAACAATAATTCGTGGATTGCTTCTTCCTAGCGCCATGATGTTATTGGGCAAATGGAATTGGTGGATGCCAGGGCAAGGAAAAACCCCGTCTAACACCTAAGTGCTAAACGGGGTTTTAGTCCCGTGACTACATTACTTAGTTACTGTGATTGCGAAGTGAATAGAAGGCAATTGATATCCAAGTGCCAATCCTGGGAAGTCGCGATCAGCTGTCAAGATTGGGAGCATTCCGTAAGGAGTTCCCGCAAATGATGGTTGATTTGTGTACATCAATGGCCATAGATCAATGATGTGAGTTCCTGGCTTTCCTGTGGCCTTCAAGTGAACAACCATGTATCCATTTGAATTAAATCCACATCCATAACCAATGTATGAGTTGTCATATGTAACAGCCAAAGTGTTATCTAGCTGTGTCCAACCCACTCCCTTGATTGCAATTGTGAACTCTTCTCCCACTTTGAACTTATTTGTAGGTACTCCAGAACCATTGCGTGATTCAGGAAGTCCTGAAGGGTCGGCCTTTGCAAGACCCATGCTTATTACTTTTCCCTTGCTGTCGTAATAAGGCATGATGCTTTCTTGAACGTAGAAAGGCACCTGAGCTTCGATAACACCATTCTTCTTTACCTGTACTACGTGCCATCCACCAAGGTGATCAGGAATCTGAATCTCCTTGTTGAAATTAGCAGATGTGACATCGACGGTTCCCATTGGAACTGCGTTGTACACCCAACAGGTTCCGGTGCAGTTAACTCGGTTACCTACAACAGTTGCCCACTCGATGGTGTGAAGACCTGTAGTTGTTAGACCCTTAACATCAAGCTTTACCTTGGTAAATACTGGACCTTCCTCTTTAGAAAGAGTCGCGATCGCCTTGGTGTCTGGATCTAATCCAATTGATGACAAGGTTGTTTTCTGAGTAACAGTCGGAGTGACCTTATCTGGGTATACCAAATATGGAGCAGGTGCTCCGGCATCCTTGGTAACTGTAAATGTTTGAACATCACCATTTGCAAATGGAACTGGTGATTGAATGATGTTCAAATAAGGAATTCCGATGCCATCGAGCACGTAAATCACATGCTTTCCAACATCTCCGGAAGCGCGAATTACAGCCTTACCTGTTCCGCGAGTCCATAGAGCCTGCATTTCACCGGCGAACTGATTGTCATACAAAACAGATCCACCAGCTGTGTAAAGGCTTGCGCCCATTCCTGTGTATGTAATTGTGATTGGAGTACCAATTGGACCACTCTTTGGAGAGATCGAAACGGTACGAAGCATCTGGTATCCACCATGAGCTACTGCAGCTCCATCAACGATCGCGTAGATGTCATGCACTCCACCAAAATCAGATGGTGCTTTGGTCTTGAAGGTAAAGCCACCTGTTGCATCTGTAGTTACAGTCGCCATATTGACGTAAAACTTTGAGTACTTAACGCCCATGTAGTTGATGGTGTTTGGCTGAACATCTGTCACCCAAGTACCTTCATTGGTGGACCACACCAAAGTCATTTGCTTATTTGGTGTTAAACCCTTTCCAATTACGGAAAATGCACTTCCAACAAAACCCTGTTGTGGTGTGACCTCTAGGTTGACCGTTGTTTCTGGTGTTGTAAATGCTGCCGCCTTTACCGCTGTATATGGAAGTGGCGCAACACCTTTAATGTCACTTGGAGCTGTCAATGTGATCAGCGTGGAGGCTGTGTCGGCACCTTGTGCCGGCACAACCATCGCCATCGCTAGACCACAAGCAACTGCGATACGCAGTGCCAGTGTTCTCTTCTTCATAATCTCTCTCCTAAATCATTGAATTGTGGGTGGGGTTAACTGTTCTTATGCCTTTGGAAGTGCAAAGAGAGTTAGCTGTGAGGCAGGCATAAAGTTTGACTGCCATGTTCCTGTTGCACCCTTTAGAGGTACAGATAACTTCACTGTGCGGTAATAACTAACGCGCTCATACACAGTGCGGCCATCAGATCCAATTAGACGCTTACCATTTTCTAGCTTTGGAACTAGCTTGGTTGAAAGCACCTTCATTGTTGTTGAATCTTTAGCAATCATTGTTACCTTGAAGTTAATTACACCTAATGTGTTGTATTGACCCGCTGCTGTTCCGGTACGAAGTACGCCAGTCCAGAAAGCTGCACCGCTGTGGTTTCCGTAAGACATCACGATTGGATCCTTGACGCCAGCAACTTCGATGTAAGCCTTAGCTGTATTTGTAGAATCCATTACAGCGCCACCGTGATCAGAGTTGTTTGCATAGACACGGAAGACAATTCCCTGTCCAACGATGTACTCGCTTTGAATCGCGCAACTAACACCAAAACGTGGCGCTAGTGGGCCTGATGTTCCGCTTGCAAGAACAGTGTCAACATAGATATGAATTGGTGAAACGATGCCCTGAACTGGCACACCGATCTTTACATTCAAAGTATTTCCTGTTGCTGGTGCGAAGTTAGCTGCATCAGTTGGAGTAAATGATCCGGTAATTACTGTTGCACCCGCTGCAGCTGGTACCCAAGAGCACTTTGCTACAAAGGGAGTGACTGTTGCTGTGGGAACAGCTTCACAACCTGCGACTACTTTGCCATTCACAGAGAAAGCGACAGCTCCAGCTGCACTTGCCGTTCCATTAATGACGATTGGTCCTAAGTCATAAACACCATTACCGCCTGACATAACCAATGTTGTCGCCGCTGGTGCTGCAAATGCAGAGCCACCGGAGATTGAAACACCGGCAAGTGCTAGAACCGCTACTGCGACTCCTGAGATTACCTTTTTCATTTATTTCTCCTTAATTCGAGTTCGGGACTTGAAATTATTTGGTCTTGATATTTCCGCTGACATCCATAGTGAAAGCAGCTGATTCCTTTGCTCCACCCTTAACACTGAAGACACCAGTAACCTTTAGATTTCCGGTTGCTCCTGCATATTTACCGGTGCCGCTTGTGATTGTGGCGCTGCCGGTGATCTTGATAGTTGTTGGAGCAGATTCATCTTCTGCACAACCCTTTGAAGAAGAGTCAAAGGTGACGTTGATTGTGTTGCCGCCACCGCCGATTGAACCTTTTGCATCAAAACCATCACAGATACCTGCAGGTGCCGCTGCTCCACTACCGCTCATGTCAGTTAACCCGAGAACATTTCCGGTTCCCTTGCCTGTAACAGAAGTGACTTGGAGGTAAGTGTCTCCCCACACAATATTGAGATTGCCCTTATAAGTTCCGCTAAATGCAACGGTTCCTCCTGCAACAGGTGCAGTAGTTGCCTTTGGTTTAGTTGTTGTATAGCCGGTTGGGCATTTTGGTTTAGCAGCAGTTACTTTCTTCACTGTTGTACCTTTGTAGCAAGTAATAGTTTTGTTTGCCGCGCTAGCTGTCGCACCATTAGCGAACAAGAACGCTACCGCTGTAAAAAGAACAAGCGCCTTTGCTTTTCTTGAGTGAATTCTTTTCATTGTGAACTCCCATCTCTCCCTGAGTTTTTGCTGTTCTTACGAGAGAAAGACTGTCACTTATAAAAAGTTAATAAAGAGTTATCGCGAGGGCTACCCCTTTGCAAGGTATTGCGTGTATCACGTGTATTTATTGATTCACAACAGTGAGTGCTAGCACCTGTTGGCTAGTTTGACTTTGCAATTCTTTCGCGAGCAACCTGCATTGCAGGAGGTTCTGGACCAAGAATTGCTAGGAAAATATCTAAACTAACACGTGATATTCGTAGCCATATTTTTGATCGTTTCTTTAATCCAAGTAACGTTAATTCATGTTGATCCAGTGTTGCAATTGCTGCGTTAGCGATCACCTTATAAAAGAACTTGCCTGCGCCATCAAATGGTGGATTCAAGATAAATCGAACAACTTCTGCAGTTCTCGCAACAGTTGCCAAATCATTCTTTCGGAAATCATCAAGTGCGGCTTCCAGTTGAGCGACAGACATTGGGGCATTTATTAATCCAAGCGGCACGGCACTCTTGCTCCATTGAGCAACATAAGCATCTGCACCTTGATCAATTGAATAACCCAGGGCAAGGTGTGCCTTTAAGAATGAATCAGTGAAAGCGCAATGCACCCACAGTAAAAAACGTGGATCTTTCGCCTTATAGCTCTCTTCAATTCCTTGCTTGTTTTTGAACTCGCCCTTTACATGATCATGCATTGCATTTACTCGGGCTGCTTCTCGCTCTATAACCTCAGCCGCAGCAAATGTTGTAACTGTTAGCCAACGGGTTGTTCCAGCTAAACGACCTAATGGATCTGACTCGTACCGTGAATGTTCAGCAACACCTGAAAGCGGAGCAGGATGAGCGGCCTGCAATAAGAGGGCCCTGACTCCCCCGACTAAAGTTGCGATGCATCCATGAACTTGCCAGACAGCACTTCCCGGACCAAATAACCCTGGGCCTGAACCGATTGCAATTGTGTTGACCCAATCAGGACGACCATCCTTAGATCCTGAAACATTCTCGCGAAATTTGTCAGCCAGAGGCTTCGTCAACGGGAATTTATGGAACTCAAACACCGGCTAATCGTAGAAGCAGCATCAATAGCGCGCCAATCGAAACTAAGCGCCGAAGTTTGTTTTCTTGTAAGGCTTTCCCTTTTGATCGTAGGTAATCCATACACCTACTTGCTTTCCGTTTTTGAATGATCCAGAGCGCATGATTACGCCATCTTTACGGAACCACTTCCAATCACCATGCATCTCTTCATTCTTAATCTTGCCCGTAGCTTTCAAGACTCCATTTGCATAAAATTCTAGAAACTCGCCGGTCTTCTTTGGGTATCCAGCATTTAACTGCTGAATTCTTACCTTAATAATCTTCTTTAAAAGCGGCTTTGGAAATCTCTTGTCGACAGCAAAGTGAATAGAGCCTTTTGTTTGTTCGTATTGGGCAAGCTCTGCCTTTAAGAGCGAAGTCGTTGTGCCGCTATAGGGAAATATGCTGTTGTGGTTCTTATAACCGTCATAACCAAATACCCCAATGCCTTCAATAACAAATGTCGGGATTCCGTATTTGATAGTTTCTGTTGCGGTCGGTAGTTCTGCTGCGATCATTTCGCGCAGGTTTTGAAGGATTGCGCGCTGCCCTATTTCGAACTTCTTCAGGTGCTTATCGACTAACGCCTTGCTCACGATTTACTCCCGTTCGTTCCAAGCCGCATTAATTGTCTCAATGAAGGCTTCCAAAGGTTGCGCGCCAGAAATTCCGTACTTCATATCCACTACAAAGAAGGGCACCCCTGTCGCCCCTAGTTGGGTAGCCATGTCGCGGTCTGCCAAAACTTCATTTGTAAATTGATCTGATTCCAATACATTCATCACATCTACTGCTGGAATTCCAACAGATTCGGCAACTGCACAAATATCTTGGTGAGAAAACAGAGGCAAAGAGTTTTCGAAGTAACTTGAATACATCGCTTCTAGTAATTCATCCTGCTTGTTGATAGTCGCTGCATATAGAAGAACTCGATGAGCATCAAAGGTATTGCCAGATAGGGTGTCATCGAGGTTGTAACAAAGGCCTTCGCCATCGGCTACCGCGCAAACATTTGCCTGCATCTCTTTTACTTGGTCTGCAGAAACTCTGTACTTTTCAGCTAAATGCTTTCCTGTTGGAACAACGCCTTGTGCATCTGGTTGCAATTGAAAAGCACGATGGCGGATGATGATTTCATCCTTGTGCTCAAAGCCAGAAAGTGCCTTTTCTAAGCGGCGCTTTCCGATAAAGCACCAAGGGCAAACAACATCAGACCACACATCAATAATCATGCGCTAATTACTCCAGTAGCTAGAAGAACAAGGATCAAGGAGCCAAGTGCAACTCTATAAATAATGAATGGGCGGAAGCTCTTTGTAGACACAAATTTCAAGAGCCAAGCAATAACTATGTAGCCAATTACAAATGCGACCCCTGTTGCGACAAATGTTTCAGGGATAGTGAACACATTAGGTGCAGCATCTAATGAAAAGGCATCCTTTAATTCATACAGTCCACTTCCAAAGACAGCAGGAAGGGCCAATAAGAATGAGTAACGAAGCGCAGCCTCGCGGGTATATCCAAGGAAGCGACCCATTGCGATCGTTGCACCTGAACGAGATACACCGGGTACTAGGGCAAGAGCCTGAGCTGCTCCATACAAAATTCCATGTTTTGAATTGAGTTGATCAAGCGTTCGATCACTTTTACCGACTTTGTCTGCCAAACCCAGAATCAAACCGAAGATGATCATCACTGATGCGATCAGCCAGAGGGAACGAAGATCGTTTGTAATGATGTCTTTACCTAGGTAGCCCAAGACAACGATTGGAAGACTGCCAACAATAATGAGCCAGCCCATTCGAGCCTGGCCTTTTTCTTCTGTTGAAAGTTGACCGCGCACAACAACTTGCTTAAACCATGAAACAACAATTGTCTTGATGTCATTGCGGAAGAAAATAAGTACTGCTAATTCTGTTCCAATTTGAGTAATCGCAGTAAAACGAGCACCTGGATCCTGGGCCTTATTCATGAATTCGCCGACGATTCGGATGTGTGCGCTAGAGGAGATAGGAAGGAACTCAGTTAATCCCTGAACGATTCCGAGAAAAATTGCTGAGAACAAACGTGACCCCTGTCGCTGTGCGTAGAGGTCAATAGTAACTAGTAAGCCCCCGTAGGAACCTCTTGATCTTCCAAAATAGCTGTAAATAAGCGTGAGCGAATCAGAAAACGCTTTCCTTCAGGCGATTCAAGTGAAAAACCGCCGCCACGACCATCAACAACATCAACTGTTAAATGTGTGTGCTTCCAGTATTCAAATTGAGAAGCCGACATCCAGAAACCAATTGGCTCCTGAATGCCGGCTACTACCAAATCCCCCAGCTTTACATCCTGACCCCCGACGCGGAATTCGCCAGCTGGGTAACACATCGGAGAAGATCCATCACAACATCCGCCTGATTGATGAAACATCAATGGGCCATGAATTGAAGTTAACTTTCGAAGTAGTTCTTCGGCGGTTTCACTTAACTCAACGCGTGATGGATTCTCCATGTCTTAACTGTAATCGGCTTAGAAGAATCCGAGCTTGTTTGGTGAGTACGAAACAAGGAGATTCTTAGTCTGCTGATAGTGATCAAGCATCATCTTGTGGGTTTCACGTCCGATACCTGATGACTTGTAACCACCAAACGCTGCTCCTGCTGGATATGCGTGATAGCAGTTGGTCCACACACGACCTGCTTGGATTTCACGACCTGCACGGTAGGCAGTGTTTGTGTCACGAGTCCACACACCTGCACCTAGTCCGTACAAAGTGTCATTAGCAATCTCCATCGCGTTATCAAATCCATCGAACTTTGTAACTGACACAACAGGTCCAAAGATTTCTTCCTGGAAGATACGCATCTTGTTATTGCCTTCGAAGATTGTTGGAGTTACGTAGTAACCACCAGATAGTTCGCCGCCAAGATCTGCGCGCTCTCCACCAGTGATTAGCTTTGCACCCTCTTTCTTTCCAATTTCAATGTAGGAAAGAATCTTTTCAAGCTGATCATTTGAAGCCTGAGCACCGATCATTGTTGATAGATCTAGTGGGTGGCCCTGAACAACTGCCTGTGTGCGCTTTGTGACATCACCCAAGAACTTGTCGTAAATCTTGGTATCAATCAAGCCACGTGAAGGACATGTACATACTTCGCCCTGATTAAGTGCGAACAATGTGAAACCTTCGAGCGCCTTGTCGTAGAAAGCATCGTTTTCAGCTGCCACATCTGCGAAGAAGATATTTGGTGACTTTCCACCGAGTTCGAGTGTGACTGGAATGATGTTCTCTGATGCGTACTGCATGATCAAACGACCGGTTGTGGTTTCACCGGTGAATGCAATCTTTGCAATGCGGCGGCTTGATGCAAGTGGCTTACCTGCTTCAACACCAAAACCGTTAACGATGTTTACAACC
>ERZ1034365.431-NODE-431-length-23026-cov-3.534620_pt1 | contig 23026 bp, 22 predicted proteins | sample MGYA00520615_ERZ1034365 | MGnify/ENA primary metagenome ERZ1034365 (study PRJEB33736, sample SAMEA104284505) | Azolla filiculoides | biome: Urban; feature: Water surface; material: Ditch water | place: Netherlands | collected 2015-10-28 | depth 0-0.1 m ...
GCCCCGGCGCGGGCGTGCACGGCGGGCGCGTGATGGCGCAGGGCACGGCCGCCGAAGTGCAGGCCACGCCCGGCTCCGTGACCGGTGAATACATGTCCGGCGCCCGAACCATCGCCGTGCCGGCCACGCGCCATGCCTGGCTGCCCAGCCAGCCGGCGCCCGCCAATGCGCGCAAGGCGCCGGGCGATGCCGCGCCCACCGAATTCCAGGTGCTGCGCGTCGTCAACGCCACCGGCAACAACCTGAAGGGCGTCACCGTGGATGTGCCCGTGGGCCTGCTGACCTGCGTGACCGGCGTGTCCGGCTCGGGCAAATCCACACTGGTCAATGACACGCTCTACACGGCGGCGGCGCGGCAAATCCACCGCGCGCACGACGAACCCGCCGCGCACGAGGAGATCGTGGGCCTGGAACACTTCGACAAGGTCATCAACGTGGACCAGTCGCCCATCGGGCGCACGCCGCGCAGCAACCCGGCCACCTACACCGGCCTGTTCACCCCCATCCGCGAGCTGATGGCCGAGGTGCCCACCGCGCGCGAGCGCGGCTACGGCGCCGGCCGCTTCAGCTTCAACGTGGCCGGGGGGCGCTGCGAGGCCTGCCAGGGCGACGGCATGGTGAAGGTGGAAATGCACTTTTTGCCCGACGTCTACGTGCCCTGCGACACCTGCCAAGGGCTGCGCTACAACCGCGAAACCCTGGAAGTGCTGTGGAAGGGCAAGAACATCGCCCAGATCCTGGACATGACGGTCGAAGCCGCACACGCCTTCTTCAAGGACGTTCCGACCATCGCGCGCAAGCTGCACACGCTGCTGGACGTGGGCCTGAGCTACATCCGCCTGGGCCAGGCGGCGACCACGCTGTCGGGCGGCGAGGCGCAGCGCGTGAAGCTGGCGCTGGAACTCAGCAAGCGCGACACCGGTCGCACGCTCTACATCCTGGACGAACCCACCACCGGCCTGCACTTCGCCGACATCGACCTGCTGCTGAAAGTGCTGCACCAGCTACGCGACGCCGGCAACACCATCGTCATCATCGAGCACAACTTGGACGTCATCAAGACCGCTGACTGGCTGATCGACATGGGCCCCGAGGGCGGCGCGGGCGGCGGCACCGTGGTGGGGGTGGGCACGCCCGAAGCGCTGGCGGCGAACCCGGCCAGCTTCACCGGGCGCTACCTGGCCCGGCTGCTGCCGGCGGCGTGAGCGTGGAATCAGTTTGTTATTGATAGCAAATCATGACCATTTGACGCTGGGATGGCCAGGTTTTTATTGAAAAACACAGGCACGGACCGCTGTTGACGCCCGCTTGACGCCCACGGTAGCGCCAGACACCGCGGGCTGGCAGACTCCCGGCATCACCTTTCTTCCCCCGTGAGGCAGCCATGGCCTTTGAAACCGAACTCAAACTGGCAATTGCGCCGCGCGATGTGCCGAAGCTATTGGCACACCCCCTGCTGACGGCTGTGGCGCCGCAGCGGCACAAGCTGTTCAACACCTACTTCGACACGCCCGCGCTGGACCTGCAGTCCCGTCGCATGGCCGTGCGCGAGCGGCGCATCGGACGACAGACGCTGCTGACCGTCAAGACCGCCGGCACGGTGATTGGCGGGCTGGCGCGGCGCGGCGAGTGGGAGGCGCCCACCACGCCGGGCAACTTCGACTTCATGGCGCTGGTGGACGACGCCGCGCTGGCCGGCGCGCTGCAGGCCCTGGCGGGCACGCTGGTGCCGGTGTTCACCACCGACTTCACGCGCAGCACCTGGCTCATCCGCCACCGCCGCGCGCTGATCGAGGTGGCGCTGGACCGGGGCCGCATCACCTCCACCCCGCCCGACGGCCCGCGCCGCCAGCCCCTGCTGGAGCTGGAGCTGGAGCTCAAACAAGGCCCGGTGGACGCGCTGTTCAGCCTGGCGCGCGCGCTGGGGCGGGACGTGCGGCTGCACCCGGTGACGGCCAGCAAGGCCGAGCGCGGCTACGCGCTGTTCCAGGGTCGCCGGCCCGCGCCGGTGAAAGCCGCGCCCGTCACGCTGCAGCCCGACCAGCACCCTGTGGAAGCCTTCCGCAGCATCGCGCTCGGCTGCCTGGCGCATCTGCAGGCCAACGAGGCCGGCGTGCTGCACGGCGACGACCCCGAGTTCCTGCACCAGGCGCGCGTGGCCCTGCGCCGCCTGCGCGCTGCGCTGCGCGTGTTCGCGCCGGTGCTGCCCGCGCCCTTGGTGGCACGCTGGAGCGCCGCCTGGAAAGCGCTGGCCCACAGCCTGGGCGCCGCGCGCGACTGGGATGTGGTGCGCACCGAACTGCTGCCGGAACTGAGCGCTTCATTGACCCCGCGCGAGGCGGCCCGGCTGACGCGCTGGGCGCGCACGCAGGGCACGTCCGCACGCACCGCCGCCCGGGAGCGCCTGGCCAGCCACTCCGTCGCAGACCACCTGCTGGCCTTCACGCAGGCCGTGCTGAAGCTGCCAACCTCCGCCGACACGCCCCGCCTGAAGCCCTGGGCGCAGGACCGGCTGCAGCAGCGCCACCGCCGGTTGCTCAAGCGGGTCCGCCAGGCCGATCTGCAGGACGCCGCCGCCCGGCACCAGGTCCGCATCGCCGCGAAGAAGCTGCGCTACGCCCTCGACTTCTTCGCCAGCTTCTGGACGCCTGAACGCCTGAAGGGCTGCGTCCAGGCCGTGGCCCAGGCGCAAGAGGTGATGGGCCGGCTCAACGATCTGGCCACGGCGCAAACCCTGCTGGCCACAGCCCCGAAAACGGACGCCGCCCCGCTGCAGGCCTGGCTGGCGCAGCAGGAAGCCCACGAAGCGGCACGCCTGCCCGAGGTGCTGAAGGCCTTGAAACGGGCGCCAACACCCTGGAAGTGAGGACAGGCAGCCCGCGGAAGCCACGGACCCGTTGCGGCGCGAAATTTCGAATCAGGCAGGCACCTTCCCGGCGTGGAACGGTACTTTTTTGCTATGTATTTTGAAAAGACATCCATCTCGCACCGGGAGCTCGAAGTCATGGGGAACGGGTGATCCGCGCCACGCTGACAGCTTGGCGCTACCGGCTTCGCCTCACGCGTACCAGTGCCGCCTTCATTGCTTGAGTGACAGCGTCCAGACGTCTGTCGCACGCGTCTGCCTTACGTGTCACAAGCGAGATCTTCAGCGTAGGGGCGTCGCGTCCAAGTGACAGCACGCGCACCGGGTAGAGGAGACCCATCGCCGGCTCGGCCAGTTGAACGATGGATAGTCCCAGCCCTGCGCTGACCATGCCCATGATCGCAGCCAAACTGTCCAGTTCCAGGGTCGAGCGCTTCTCTGGCATGGCAATCTTCATCCATCGTGCAGCCATGGCCCCGGCGATGGTATCCCGGTCGTAACGAATCCATTCATAGCGCCTCAACACAGCCTGCACGTTGGTGCCTTGCGCATCAGGTGGTGCAACCAGCACCAGCTCGCGTGATTCGAGTTCGTGCCACACCAGACCCAGGTGGCCACCCTTGCCGGGTTGAGCCACCACGGCTGCATCCAGGCCACCCGCCTTCACCGCTTCGGTCAGGCCGCTGCTGCGCCCGCGAACGGGGCGCAATTCCAGCCCGGGGTACCGCTCGCGCAACAGGCGTATCGTGCCAGGCAACAGCACAGGCAGCATCGTCTCGATGACGCCCAGACGCACGACGCCTTCGATGGAAATGGCAGTGCGGCGGCGCAGGGCAGCCAGTTGCTGCAGGGCTGGACCCATGGCATCAACCACCTGGCGGGCCAGTGGGGTGGGGCGCACCTGCAAGCCGGAGCGGTCAAAGAGCGGCTGGCCAATGTAATGCTCCAGCTGCTTCATTTGCATGCTGACCGCGCTGGGCGTGAGGTTCATCTGCCCCGCGGCTGCGGCGAGCGAACCGCCTTGCACGACGGCGTCCAGCGTCTGAAAGGTTTCCATTTTCATCAATAAAGTTTACGACACACGTCAAATCTTCGCGCTTTTCATTGATTTAGATCAAGCCTAAACTGCATCCATTCCATAGTGCACGTTCGTCGTCACTTGCCCGCAGGAGACTCATCCATGTCAACATCCTTCCGCCCCCGCGCCTGGACGGCCGCCGATGCCCAGAACGACACTGCCTGGATCCTGCGGCTGACGCCGTCCGAGGCCGACGGCATCCACAGCCCACTGCAATACGCGGTACGCGCCGCCAAGCCATTCGCGGCCATGACGCAGGCGGAATTCCCTTGCCTGATGATTCGGGTGCTGCATTGACCCGCGCCATCGACACGACACAGGACCGCTGGGGCATGTGCCTGTACATGGGCACCGCCCGCACGCAGAACAAGGCCAGCAATCACCTGCCGGATGTGCGCAACGAGGGAGGCGGATACAAGGTAAAGGGAGGTCGCGGCCACAACACCAACGCCGGCATGGACTTTCATTGCGATTTCTGCGACGTGGTGGCGCCGCTGTATCGCCGCGCCGCCCGCAGCAATGACGAAAGCAAGGTGGTGAGCTCCATCGCTCTGCGCGACGAGAGCGCCCGCCTGCGGCCGGACCTCATCCCAGTGTTGCAAGGCCCGTGGTACCACAGTTATCAGTTCGCGCAGGGCCCAGGCAAGCCGCCGTACTACATGTACCCCATCCTTGGCGATGACCCGCTGTACTTCTGTGTCCGGTCCAACCGGAAGAACATCGTCGCGGCCCAACGCGATTTCCCGGAGCTGCCGCGCCTCACGCCGCAGCAGGTGGAAGCGCTCGATTTGATGGATCGGGTAATGGCAGATCCCAAGCTGTGCTTTTCGATGTGGCTGGAGCGCGGTGACATGCAATTGCTCAACAGCTATCTCACGTTGCATTCGCGCACGGATTTCGAAGACCACGAAGAGCGCGACCTCAAGCGCCACCTGTACCGCCTGTGGCTGGCCGTGCCGCACTCTCAGCCACTACCCGCTCAATGGGAAGAGTATTTCGACGACACACGGGCCGGCGCGGTGCGCGGCGACCACCTGACGCAGGACTTCATCGATTTCGAGAACCGCCAGGCCGCAACGCTGGCCATGCCGATCAAGCCTCGCACGCTGGCGGCCGCAGGGCCGGCCCTGGCCGAGTGATGCAGGTAGCGCGGTGACGCATCCCTTCATCGCCGCCGTGTTGGTGTCCCCCGCCGGACTGGAATCGCTCGGCGAGAAGGTGCATCACGCGGTGCACGACGTGGTCGCCGCCTGCGATGGATCGATCGCGGCGGAACACGGCATTGGCCAATACCGCGAGGCCGGACTGCAGCGTCTGAAGCCAGGGCAGGAGATGGCCTGTATGGTCCGCGTGAAACGCACCCTGGATCCGAACAACCTTTTGAACCCGGGCAAATTGCTGCCCGCCGAGCAGAACCACGTGGCCTGAGTGCCACCCAAAGAGAAGGAGACATCCATGCAACGACGACATTTGATCGCGGCCACCTGTGCCGCGCCCCTGCTGCCCCGCTTCGCCTTCGCGGCGGAGACGGCGCTGCGCGTGCTGGTGGGTGCCACGCCAGGTGGCGGCACCGACCTGATCGCGCGCGCCGTGGCACAAGAGTTCAGAGTGCGGCTCAATCGCACTGTGACGGTAGAGAACCGCCCCGGCGCGGCCGGCAACATCGCCGCTGCCGCCGTGGCCAAGGATGCGGACGCGCTGCTGCTTTGCTACGCGAGCCATGCCATCAATCCGTCGCTGTTCCCGACGCTGCCATTTCATCCAATGCGCGACTTCACCCTGCTGTCGCTGATCGCCAAGTCGCCGATGCTGCTGGTGGTGAAGCCGGATTCGCCAGCCAACAACTTCGCCGAACTGCAGGCCTTGGCCAAAAAGCGGCAGATGAGCATTGGCGTGGGGGGCTTGGGCAGCGTGAACCACCTGGCCGGCGAGATGATGAAGAAGCAGGGCGGAATGGACTTGCTTTCCGTTCCGTACAAGGGCACCGGCCCAGCGCTGGTGGACGTGATGGGCGGGGTCATCGACATGGTGCTGAGCAACGTCGCGTCGGCGCAGGAACTTGTCGAGGGCAAGCGCCTGAAGGTGATCGCGGTGAGTACCGCGCAGCGCGTGCCGGCGTATCCGAACGCCGAGCCCATCGCCGACGTGCTGCCTGGCTTCGATTACGTTTCCTGGTATGGACTGCTGGGCAGCGCGGGCATGAAGCCGCAGGACGCGGAGGCCATCGCCGCCGCCGCACGTGCGGCGGTCGCCAGCGAAGCGATGCGCAAGCACCTGCGCTCCGAAGGCATGGACCCGGTCGGCAGCTCGCCGGCCGAGTTTTCGCGCTTCCTGCTGGCCGAGGTGGAGCGCTGGCGCAAGGTGGTGGCGTTGACCGGAGCGAAAGCAGCATGAGCGGAACCATGAATCTGCGCGCGCGTCTGTCGCAGCCGCGGGCGCTGCTCGCGCCCGGCGTGTACGACGCACTCACTGCGCTCATCGCCGAGCAGGCCGGATTCGAGGCGCTGTATCTCTCGGGCGGCGCCGTGGCCTACACGCAGCTGGGTCGCTCGGACGTGGGGCTGACTACCGCCAAGGAGGCGGTCGATGTGCTGGAGCGGATCACCGACCGTGTGAGCACGCCAGTCATCGTGGACGCCGACACCGGTTTCGGCAACGCGCTAAACGTCGAGCGCACCGTGCGCGCTTTCGAACGCGCCGGCGCCGCCATGATTCAGCTGGAAGACCAGACCTTTCCCAAGCGCTGCGGCCACCTGGAGAACAAATCCCTCGTATCCACAGCCGAGATGTGCGGCAAGGTGCGCGCGGCGGTGGACACGCGCCGCTCGCGCGACACATTGATCCTGGCCCGCACCGATGCCGTGGCGGTGGAGGGGCTGGATGCCGCCATCGACCGGGCCGAGGCGTATCTGGCGTGTGGTGCGGACGCGCTCTTCATTGAGGCCGTGCGTTCGGCCGCCGACATGGACCGCGTTTGCAGCATCTTTGCCGGCCGCGTGCCGATGCTGGCCAACATGATCGAAGGCGGAAAGACGCCGGTGCAGTCTGCCCACGAGCTGGGTGAGCGCGGCTATCGCATCGTGATCTTCCCGGGCGGCACGGCACGCTTTGTAGCCCACCAGCTCACCGGCTACTACGCCAGCCTGAAGGAACACGGCACCACCGCGCCGCGCCAGTGCGACATGTTCGACTTCGACCAGCTCAATGCCTTGATCGGCACGCCCGAGTTGCTGGAGCGCGGCCGCCGCTACGCCGAGCCGGCGATCTGACCATCCCGACCGACCCCCACTCATAGGAGAACTGCCATGAAACTGCACATTCGTGCCGCGGCCGCGGCCCTGCTCGCCGGTGCTTGCGTGCTTGCGCACGCCGCCTTCCCGGACCGCCCCATCAAGCTGATCGTTCCGTTCCCGCCCGGCGGCAACATCGACGCCACGGCGCGCATCGTCGCCGCGGCGCTGTCGCAGCCGCTGGGCCAGCCGGTGGTAGTGGAGAACAAGGCCGGCGCTTCCGGGCAGATCGGCGCGGAGTTCGTCGCCCGCTCGCCCGCGGACGGCTACACCATCCTGCTCGGCTCCAGCGGCGCGCTGGCGCCCGCCAAGGCGCTGAACCCCGCCATGAAGCTGGACCCGATCAAGGACTTCGAGGCCGCGACGCCGATTGCCCGTGCGCCCATGGTGCTGGTGGTCAATCCGCAGCTGCCTGTGAAAAACGTCAAGGAGCTGATCGCTCTGGCCAAGGCCAAGCCCGGACAGATGGCGGCGGCGTCGCCGGGCACGGGCACCCTGGCGCACCTGAGCGCGATACTGTTCGAGTCGGTGAGCAACATCAAGCTGTTGCATGTGCCGTACAAGGGCAGTGCACCGGCGGTCACGGACCTGATCGGCGGCCAGGTGCAGATCAGCTTTGACCAGCTGGCATCGACGCTGCCGAACATCAAGGCCGGCAAGCTGCGCGCCATCGGCGTGGCGACGGCGCAGCGTTCCGCCATAGTGCCAGACATCCCCACGCTACAGGAGCAGGGCCTGGCGGGCTTCGAATCGAGCACGACCACGGCGCTGCTGCTGCCCGCGGGCACGCCCAGGGAGGTGATGGACAAGATCAACGCCGTCTGGCGGGAGGTACAGAAGTCGCCCAAGGTGCGCGAGCAGTTTCATGCGCTGGGGTCAGACGTGCTGGACGGCACCGGCGCGGACTTCGACAAGGTCATTGCGACCGAACTGGCCAAGTGGACCAAGGTAGTCAAGGATGCAGACGTCCAGCTCCCCTGAAATGCAGGCCACCCCCCCGGTCTGCCTGCCGTGGCAACCGGCGGGCAAGCCGCGCCATCGCCTGCCCGCCGGCGCGACGGATTGCCACTGCCATGTGTACGAGGACCCCACGCGTTACCCGCTGACGGCGGATCGCTCCTACACGCCGGTCCAGGCCACGCGCGACGACTACCTGGCGACCTGCGCGATGTTGGGCATCGACCGCACGGTGCAGGTAAGCGCCAGTGTGTACGGTGCGGACAACTCGCTCACGCTGGACGTGATCGCACAGTTTGGCCAGCACCGTGCACGCGGTGTCGCCGGGCTCGCGCCCGACACGACCGAGGCCCAGGTGCGCCGCCTGCACGAAGGCGGAATGCGCGGCGTCAGGGTCTCGTCGCACGTGCGTGGCTACGGCGGACTGGACGCCATCGACGCGCTGGCGCCGAAGATTGGACCGCTGGGTTGGCATGTGCAACTGCACTTTGCGCACGCGGACGAGATCGCCGCGCACGAGGACCGTCTGATGCGCCTTCAAGTGCCCATCGTGTTCGACCATATGGGCGGCGTGCGAGACAGCGAAGGCGTAGGCAACGCGGGATTTCAGGCAATGCTGCGCATCCTGCGCCAGCGCGACGACTGCTGGTCAAAGATTTCCAGCTGGCACCGCCGCTCGGACAGCGGCGCGCCGCAGTACGCCGGCATGCAGCCGCTGGTGCAGGCGATGGTGGACGCACGTCCTGATCGCCTGGTTTTCGGCACGAACTGGCCGAACCCCGCACTGTTCCCGCCCGCCTCTATGACGGACGACGCCGCGCTGGTCGACTCGTTCTGCGATTGGGTTCCTCATGAGGCGACTCGTCGGGCCATTCTGGTGACCAATCCGGAACGCCTCTACGGCTTTGAAACCCCGGCGTAGCATTGCCTGGAGAGGGCAGTGCTTCTATCGCCTCCAAGTAAGCGACGAAATTCGGCTCGCGTGCCATACCAGTATTGGCGCCGACGCTTATTTGATCAGGTGCGCCGAAAATCAGTGTTCACATCAGATCCTGAAGAATCTGAGCGTTGATGCACGCTGCAGAGCCAATGGCCCGGGTCAGTCGAGATCAGCAGGGTTGGTCAACGTGGCGTTGGCGCCAACCGGCCAGCACGAACTCGCCCTTCTGGTCGGTGCACTATCGGTCATTGGGTGCGCTCAGCGGCCTGCCAGGCCCCGCGAGCGAAGCGTGACCGTCAGTGCGGAGGTGACCGCTTCGCTCACCGCGCGCAGCGGCCGGCTTTGCGCGTCGGCCTTGCGCGACACCAGCGAAAGCTGGACGGCGGGAGCGCCGCGGCCCAGTCGGACGAAATGGACCGGGTATGACTGGCAAAAACCGGCTTCGACCAAGTGCACCAGCGCGATCCCCAGCCCGGCACTGACCATTGCGATGATCGCCTGAATGCTGTCGAGTTCGAGTGCGCCGTGCCCCGTACGGACCTGGCTGGTCACGTAGCGCGCACCCAGCATCCCCGAGATGGTGTGCCGGTCGTAGCGGATCCACTCGTACGCCTTGAACAGCGCCGGAACCGACGTTTCCGTCGCGTTCGGCGGCACGATCAGGCGCATTTCGCTGCGCAGCAACGGTTGCCACTGCAGGCGCGCCGAACCGCCACCCGGGGGCTCCGCGACGACCGCGGCATCGAGCTCGCCCGACTTCACCGCGTCGGTCAGGCCTGTGCTGCGGCCACCGGTTGGCCGCAGTTCCAGCCGCGGGTAGCGCGTGCGCAGTTCGGTCAGCGTGCCGGGCAGCAGCGCCGGCAGCATCGACCCGATGATGCCCAGCCGCACAGCACCTTCGACTACGACGGCGTTGCGCCGGCGCAGCGATTGCAAGTGCTCCAGGCCCTGGCGGATGGCGGCCGACACCTCGTGCGCCAGCGGGGTCGGGCGGATCGCGTGGCCGGAGCGATCGAACAGCGGCTGCCCGAGCCAGGCTTCGATCTGCTTCATCTGCATGCTCACCGCGCTCGCGGTGAGGTTCATTTCGCTGGCCGCCGCGGCCAGCGAGCCGCCGCGCAGCACCGCGTCGAGCGTGTCGAACATCTCGATCTTCATCAGTTTTCCTTGATCTCAACCCAAAATTTAATCGCTTTTCCTTGCGAAGAGATGGGCCTAGACTTCAATTCCATACCTGCCCAAAACTGGAGACGAACCGATGAGCTACACCGCGCCCCGCGCATGGACAAACGAACAAGCGCGCCTGGACACGTCCTGGATCCAGCGCCTGAGTGCCGATGAAGTCGCCGGCTTCGATGCCGCCCTGGCCCAGGCCAAGGCGACCGGCAAGTCCTGGCTCGCTATGACGGCCGAGGACTTCCCGTTGCCTGAAGCGTCCCGCGAAGCCCTGAAACGCGCCTTCGCCACCGCACAGGGCCGCTGGGGTATCTGCCTGCTGAAGGGCTTCCCGGTCGACCGCTGGAGCGAAGAAGATGCCAAGCTCGCCTACTGGGGCATGGGCCTGCACACCGGCGTTGCACGCACACAGAATCCTGCCAGCCAGTACATGAACGACGTGCGTGACGAGGGCGGCGAATACAAGGCAGCCAACGGCCGAAGCCGCGGCTATAACACCAAGGCCGGGCTGGATTTCCACATGGACTCGGGCGATATCGTCGGCCTGCTGTGTCGACGCACGGCCAAGACCGGTGGCGAAAGCCTTGTGGCCAGCACCATCGCCGTGGCTGAAGAACTTGGCCGCCGCCGCCCCGACTTGCTCGAGGCGTTGAAGCAGCCGTTCTACCACCACTACCAAGGCTCGCAGGACCCGCTGCAGCCGCCGTACTACGCCTGCCCGATCATTGGCAGCGACCCCGTGCATTTTGCAATGCGGGTCAACCGCAAGAACATCGTGGCTGCGCAGCGTGATTTTCCCGAGCTGCCGCGGGTAACAGCGGTGCAGTGGGAGGCCATCGACCTGCTCGAAGAGATCATGGCCGACCCGCGCTACTGCTTCCGCATGAAGCTTGAGCAAGGCGACCTGCAGCTCGTCAACAACTACGTGGTTGTGCACTCGCGCACGCCGTTCGAGGACTTCGAGGAGGCGGATGCCAAGCGCCACCTGCTGCGCTTGTGGCTGTCCGTGCCGGACTCGCAGCCGCTGCCGGCCGATTGGGCAGAGTACTTCATCGACACGCGGCCCGGTTCGGTCCGCGGCGGCCTGCGCGGCTCGCAATCGTCGGCCGAGTTTGCCGCTTACGAGGAGCGCCAGGCAAAGGCGTTGGGCATGGCCTACCGCCCGTGGGCGCCGGTGAAGCGCCGGGCCGTTGCACCGGCCCACGCAGCCTGACGACATTTCAGCGGCACGCAACTTCGCGACGCACCTCGTCGTTGTGCTGTCCCAGCGTAGGCGCGGCAAACGGCGCCGGGCCGGGCGTGCGACTGTATACCCAGGGCTGCGTGAAGCCGCGGTAGCTGCCCAGTGCAGAATGCGGCAACGTGGCGAGCATCGCCTCGGCCTGCACCTGAGGATCGTCGAACATGTCGGCCACAGTACGCGACGCGGAGCAGGGCACGCTCTCGCCGAACACGGCTTCCCATTCGAGCGCAGAGCGCTGGGCGAGTGCTTCGCGCAGCAGGGGCACGATCTCGTCACGGTGCTCAGCGCGCTTCTTCACGCTGTCGTAGCGCGGATCGTCGTGCAGTGCCATCAGCCCGGCCTTGTCGCAGAGTGCGCGCCAGAAGTGCGGCGTGTTGGCCGACAGGTAAAGGTAGCCCTCGCGCGTGGGGTGCAGGCCGGTGATGCCACCAGAACGCATGTCGCGCGAGACATCGCGCGGTTCGCCCTCGCCCCATACCAGGCGCGCCGACTGCATGGTGAGCGCCGCGCGCAGCAGCGACACACCGACCTGCTGGCCCCGACCGCTGCGCTCGCGCTCATACAACGCCGACGCAACGCCTGCGGCCACCATCATCGACGCGAAGTAGTCGACAACCGAGCCGTACAGGATCTCGGGCGGACCACCGCGCAGGCCCTGTTCGTCGCACATTCCGCTGTAAGTCTGCAGCACTTGGTCGTAGCCCGCCTTGTCTTTCAGCGGCCCGGTTTCGCCGAAACCGGTGACAGCGCAGTAGATGAGCCGTTCGTTCAGCGGTTGCAGCTGCGCGTAGGCGATGCCAAGCCGCTCGGGCACACCGGGACGGAAGTTATGCACCAGTACATCGGCGTCGCGCACCAGTTGCAGCAGCCCCTCGCGGTCGGACGACTGCTTCAGGTCCAGCATCACGCCTCGCTTGCTGCGGTTGACGCCGACGAAGGCGCGGCTCTCGTTGGGCAGGGTTGAAGGGTAGTGACGAAGGTTGTCGCCCGCAGGCGGCTCGACCTTCAGCACCTCGGCGCCCTGATCAGCGAGAAGAGTGCAGCCGTAAGGCCCAGCGATGTAGGCGCTCAGGTCGAGCACGCGCACGCCGGCCAGCGGCCCGCGCGCAGTGGCTGTGGGATCGTAGGTGCTCATTCTGGGACGATGTTCTGCTGCTGCGCCAGCTTCTTCCAGCGCGGGATGTCGGCGGCTATGGTCGCGGCAAATTGCGCCGGGGTGGCGGGGGCCGGCAAGGCGCCTTCCTTCAACAGGAAGTCCTTGAACTCGGGTGTGACGAGCACCTTGTTCACCTCGGTGTTCAGGCGCGCGACAATTTCGGCCGGCATACCGGCGGGCCCGAGCAGGCCCCACCAGGCTTCGAAGTTATAGCCCGGCACGGCGCTGGCCATCGACGGCAGCTCCGGCGCGATCGGGCTGGGCTGGGCGCTGGTCACAGCGATGGCGCGCATGCGGCCGCCCTTCACGAACGGCATGATCGATGGCCCGCTGGAGATCAGCAGCTGCACTTGGTTGCCGATCAGGTCGGTGACCGCGGGGCCGATGCCCTTGTAAGGAACATGCAGTACGAAGGTGCCGCTCAGCGTTTTGAGTTGCTCGGTCGCGAACTGGTTCGTGCTGGCGACGCCGGAGCTGGCGTAGGCGTACTTGCCCGGCGCGGCCTTCAGCGCGGCCACCAGCTCCTTGGGCGTGCGCGCCGGGAAGGAGTTGTTCACGGCGACGATGAATGGGCCCTTGGCGATCATCGCCACCGGGGCCAGGTCCTTCACGGCGTCGAACGATAGCTTGGTCTGGATGGCGGCGTTGGTGACCAGGCTCGACGAAACCACCAGCAGCGTGTAGCCGTCGGGCGCCGCCTTGGCGACGAAGCCCGTGCCCATGTTGCCGCTGGCGCCGGGCCGGTTGTCGACAATGACGGGCTGTTTCAGCGCGGTGCTGAGCCCCTTGGCCAGCACGCGCGCGAAGTTGTCGTTGGAGCCACCTGGCGCATACGGGACGATGATCGTGATCGGCCTGCTGGGGTAGCTGTCCTGCGCTTGCGCGAGCGGGGCCCCGAGGGCGCACATCGCTGCAACGGCCACGCAAAGGCGGCGCCGGGAAAAGGGGGTGGAGTTTGACATGGGAACTGGGTTCTCTCGATTGGGAGTCTGATAGCAAGGGGGACGGCTTCAGCCAAGCCCCAGTCGCTTCGCGGTGGCAAGCACCGCGCGGGCGCGGTGCACGAACGGGGCGTCGACCATCTGGCCGTCGACGGTGTAGGCGCCGACACCGCGCGCTTGCGCGTCAGCGTCGGCTTCGGCCACGCGGCGCGCGTGGGCGATCTCGGCGTCGGTCGGGCGGAAGGCTTCGTTGGCGAGCTGCACCTGACTCGGGTGGATGCAGCTCTTGCCGATGTAGCCAAGACGCCGCGCGACGTCCGCCTCGGCACGAAAGCCCTCGGCATCGGTGAAGCGGGCATACGCCGCGTCATACGCGAACACACCGGCCTCGCCGGCTGCCAGCCGCATCTGCACCATCACCGCGTGCACTGCGGCCGGCTCATGGCGAGCGATCTGCAGCGGCTCGAACAAGTCGCCCAGACCGAGCTGCAGGCCGGCCACGCGTGGATGGGCGCAGGCGAGCTCGTAAGCGAGCCGAAGTCCGCGTGCCGACTCGATGTTCAGCAGCAGCCCCACAGGCTCGGTGACGCCATTCGCGCGCTCGGCCGCTTCGAGCGCCGTCACGGCCGCGAGCACTTCGCTGGTGGATTCCACTTTCGGCAGGTTCAGCAGCGCGAGCCCGGGGCGGACGACAGCACGCACGTCGGCATTGAAGTGCACCGAGCTGCACGGATTGACACGCGCGATCAGCGTCTTGCCGCACGCGCGGATGGAGGGACCGGACAGCAGCGCCTGCAGCGCGGCGCGCGCATCGGCCTTGCGGCCCTCGCTCACGGAGTCTTCCAGGTCGAAGGACAAGGCGTCGGCATCACCGCGCAGAGCCTTGTCAAATAGTTCGGGCCGCGACCCTGGGACGAAGAGTTTGCTGCGCATGCCGCGAGTGTGCGCCATGCGAAAGCTGCGAGAAAGCCATCAAGCCTTTGTTCAGATGACAGAGAATGTTGTTTCATGGAAACCAGTTACTTGCGCACGTTCATGGCCGTGCTGGAGTCGGGCTCGATGTCCGAGGCGGCGCGCTGTTTCGTTGTGAGCCCGGCGGCGGTCGCGCAGCAAGTGCGGGTGCTCGAGCGCGAATTCGGCGTGCCCCTGCTGCGCCGTGCCGGCCGCACCGTGGGCCCGACCGAGGCAGGCCATCGGCTGGCCGGCCGTGCACAGGCTTTGCTGGCCGATCTGAGAAGCTTGCGCAGTGCGGTCGTCGACCCCGAGGACACGCTGGAACTGTCCATCGGGGCGACCAACACGATGCTGAACGGCCCGCTGCCCATCGTGCTCGAAGCCCTGGTGCGTGAGCGTCCGGCCGCGCGCATCTTCGTGCGCACTGGTTTGACGGCGGAGCTGTACGACGAGGTGGTGCGCGGCCGGCTCGACGCGGCGCTTTGCCTGCACCCGGCCTTCGCGTTGCCGAAGACACTGCATTGGGTGCCGCTGCGCGAGGAGCGGCTGGTGGTACTGGCCCCCGAGCGCTGGGCCCACCGCGACCCACACGAACTGCTACGCGTCGAACCGCTCGTACGCTACAACCGCGAGCTGGGCGGTGGGCAGGCAGCCGAGAGCTACCTGCGTGGCGCCGGCATAGTGCCGCACGAACGCTTCGAGATCAGCTCGCTGGCCGCCATCGCGATGCTGGTGGCGCGCGGCGTGGGGGTTTCGATTGCCCCGGATGCCGCCAGCGCCTGGTGGCCGACGCTGCCGGTGGCGCGGCTGCCCTTGCCGAACGCGGCGGGGGCACGCTGCTTCGGGGTACTGTGGTCACGCACGTCGCCGCGAACGCGGGCGATCGAAGTGCTGCTGGGCCACGCGCGCCGCGCGATGGCGGAACACGCCGACCCGTCTACCGGCGACCCGTATCCGGCGATTGCACCGAAATGACAAGGCCGCGATCATTCGCCGATAACCGGGTGCACCTGACCAGCCCGAAGTTGTAGGTGCCTGCCCCATTTGGTACCGGCCCCTGCTTGTTTGTTTGGTGCGGCACTCGTTGCCGCTCAAGCATCGGGCAAAAGTCTGGATCAATGGGCAACAGAGATCATTCAACGGGCATCCCATGGGCATTGAAACGCCGCAGCCGTCTAATCCGGCGTCACAGACAACGCTTTCAGCGCACCTGGCGCAGGACGGCGCCGTGCGAAGGCCCCATCTTCCCCGCACGGCGTCGCTCACGCCGCCGGATGCCGTGAAATCTGGTTCCAATCAGCGGAATCCCAGCGTCGAACGGTCTTTATTTGCTATTGTTTTAAATAATTCTGCCTATACCCGCGCGCTCGGCCGCTCCGCCACGCGGTCGCGCCAGGCCTGCAGGGCGGTGAACCCTTCGTCGCCGGGGCGGAACTTCATCAGGCCGCGGGCGAACTCGATGGCGCAGAAGGCGGTGATGTCGGCAATGGTGAAGCGCGGGCCGGCCATCCAGGGCTGGTGGGTCAGCACGGTGTCGAACCAGCCGGCGATCTCGCGCACCTTGGTGGCCTGGGAATGGCCGAAGTCAGGAAACTGCGGCTGCTCCAGCGCGGCCAGGCCGGGGTGGGTGTGGCGGATGGCGTTGGCGATGCTGCCCAGCAGGTACAGCTCCACCCGGCGGTCGGTCATCTCGATGAAGGCGCGCTCTTCATAGTCCGTGCCCATCAGGTTGGGCTCGGGGTAGAGGCCTTCCAGGTAGGTGCAGATGGCGCGGGTTTCGGTGAGCACGCGGCCGTCGTCCAGCTCCAGCGCAGGCACCTTGGCCAGCGGACTCTTGGCGCGGTAGGCCTGGCCCTTGTGTTCGTTGGTGGTGAGGTCGATGTTGACCAGGTCGATGCCGGTGATGTTTTTCTCGACCAGGAACATCAGCACGCGGCGCGGGCTGGGCGCGCGCGGGGAGACGAAGAGTTTCATGGCGTGTCTCGCTTTCTTGGTTTGTGGCTGGGGCAGGCGGGAATGACCGCCATTATTGGCCGCGATGATTGGCCGCGCTTCCCCGACCCACAGCAACCACCCCGCCCGGACCGGTTCAGGCCGGCGTCAAAGCGGCTGCCGCGTGGCGAAGCGCACCACGGTCACACCCGCGCGGGCCTGACGCACCGAGGGCATGACGAGCACGCAGTCGTCGTACGGCGTGACGACCGCTTCGCCCTGCCCCGCGCCATCATGGTGGCCGATGACGGTGCCAGCCGTCCCGAACACCTCCAGCCCCTGGAACGGCCCTGTGAAGCGGAAGCGCTCGCTGCGCGCGACCACCGGGCCGGTGACGTGCAGCGCCCACTGGCGCGGCGCGTCCGTCTGACGCCAGCCGGGCAGCACTTCGCCAGCCAGTGCCGCATCGAGCGTGCCCGCCTCGACCAGGAAGCGCACGCACAGGTCCTGCGCCACGGTGCGGCTGGACTCGTCGCCATGGAAGCCGCATTCGATCAGCAGCGCGCGGGTGTCGGGCGCTGCGGCGTCGGGCAAGCCGAAGTGGCCGTAGTCGCGCATGCGCACGCCGTCCTTGTGGCCGGCGTCCACCACCACGTGCTCCGGGGCGCGCAGCGCGCGCGCCAGCGCCTGGTTGCGTGGCTGCACGCCGGTCAAAAGCAGAGGGGCGGCGCGCTCGTGCATGGAATGCAGGTCCAGCAGCCAGTCGGCCTGCTGCACGAAGGGGCGCAGGGCGGCGGCGCGGCGCCGCTCCTGCGTGCTGCCGTCGTCAATGCGCGCATCCAGCCACTGGCGGTTGAGATCTTCATCGACAAAGCGCGAGGCGTCGTGGCTGGCGGGATCAAACCGGTCGAACGCCGCCAGGTTGCAGAACGCCAGCGTGAGCTTGCCGCGCGTCGGGCGCACACCGGCCTCCAGCAGGCCCTTGAGCGCCCAGGCGCCGCAAAGTTCGTTGCCATGCACCAGCGCCGAAATCATGACGTGGCGGCCCGGCACGCCGGAGTCGAACTGCCAGACGCCCTCGACACCGGTGTTGCCGGCGCGCCAGGCCGAGATGTCGGGACACGGCAGGGTAAAGACCAGGGGTTCGCTCATGCTCATTCCTTGATCTTGGCGAAGTCCACGATCCGCTGGTACTTGGCGGTTTCGTCCTTCAGGAACTTCGGCATGTCCACGTTGAGCGGTGCGATGGCCGAGCCGGAGTCCTGCAGCTTCTTGCGCAGGTCGGGGGACTGCAACGATTCGGCCAAGGCTTTCTTCAGCTTGGCCACCACGGGCTCGGGCAGCTTGGCCGGACCCATCAGGGCAAACCAGCTGCTGATGTCCATGCCCTTGAGCTTGGCGTTCTCGGCCAGCGCGGGAATGTCGGGCGTGACGGCCGAGCGCGTCTTCTGGGTGGTGCCCAGCGCCACCACCTTGCCGCTCTTGATGTGCGGCAGGCCGCTGGAGAGCACGAACACGCCGAACTCGATGTTGCTGCCCAGCAGGTCGTTGGCCAGCGGCGCCACGCCGCGGTAGGGGATGTGCGTCATGAACAGGCCGCCCTGGTCCTTGACCATTTCACCGGCCAGGTGCAGCGCCGTGCCCACGCCCGAGCTGCCATAGCTGTACTGGCCGGGGTGGCTTTTCACCAGGCTCAGGAACTGGTCGATGTTCTTCACGCCGCTTTTTGCGGAGGCCACCAGCACCATGGGCTGCGAGGCGATCAGGCCCAGCGGGGTGAAGTCCTGCAGGGTGTACTTGACGCTGGCCGACACCAGCCGGCTGATGGCGATCTCGTTGTTGGCGCCGACCAGCAGGGTGTAGCCGTCGGGTGCGGCATTGGCCACCTTCTGCGCGCCGATGGCGCCGCCGGCCCCGCCGACGTTTTCGATCACGACCGGCACGCCGAGCTTTTTCGACAGCTCGGCGGCCACGGTGCGTCCGGTCAGGTCGGTGCTGCCGCCGGGCGGGTAGCCGACGACGATGGTGATGGGTTTGGCCGGATAGTCAGCCTGGGCCAGCGCGGCCAGCGGGCCCAGGGCCAGCAGCGCCAGACCGGTCAGCAGGCCGAGGCGGCGGGGAAAGAGGGTTGGTTGCATGAAACACCTTTGGAAAAAATGCCGCGGGAGGCCCCCCGCACCGCACGCCTGGACGGCCGCCAGGACGCGGACGTCAGGCGCGCGCGGCCTGCAGCAGGTCGCGGGTGCGCAGTGCCTCGCGCCGTGCGGCTTCGGCAAAGCCCTCGCCGGAGGAAGCGTAGAGGATGGCGCGCGACGAGTTCACGATGATCGGGCCGGTGTCGCCGGTCGCATCGCCGCGCCAGCCGGCCTTGACCGTGGCCGTGGCGTTGCCACCCTGCGCGCCCACGCCGGGAATCAGCAGGGGCAAGGTCGGGGCAATGGCCCGCACGCGCTCGATCTCGGCCGGGTACGTGGCGCCGACCACCAGGCCGAGCTGGCCGTTGAGGTTCCACGGGCCTTGCGCGAGTTTCGCCACATGCTCGTACAGCAGGGGCTGGCCTTCGATGGAGGCCAGGCGCTGGTTCTGCAGGTCGTCACCACCGGGATTGGAAGTGCGGCACAGCAAAAAGGCCCCTTTGCCGTGGTACTTCAGGTAGGGCTGCACCGAATCAAAACCCATGAAGGGCGAGAGCGTGACCGCGTCGGCACCGTAGCGCTCGAAGGCCTCGATGGCGTACTGCTCGGCGGTGGAGCCGATGTCGCCGCGCTTGGCGTCCAGGATGATGGGCACCTGCGGCGCCACGCGGCGCATGTGCTCCATCAGCCGCTCCAGCTGGCCTTCGGCGCGGTGCGCAGCGAAGTAGGCGATCTGCGGCTTGAAGGCGTTCACCAGATCGGCGGTGGCATCGACGATGGCCGCGCAGAAGTCGTAGATCTTGTTGGCGTCGCCCTTGAAGCGGCCGGGGAACTTCGTGGGTTCGGGGTCCAGCCCGACGCAGAGCATGGAACTGTTTTGGCGGGCGGCGGTGCGCAGCATGTCGAGAAAGGTCATGGGCACGATTTTAAGGTTGCCCCTACCATCGACCGATGCCCACACTTTCCCGACAGCAACTCACCGTCCTCATCGCGCTCACGCTGGTCTGGGGCATCAACTGGCCGATCATGAAGCTGGGCGTGACGGGCTACCCGGCACTGACCTTTCGCGCACTGTGCATGGTGATCGGCCTGCCGGTGCTGGCCGGGGTGCTGGTGGTGCTGAAGGTGCCGTTCAAGGTGGAGCGGCAGTACTGGCCAGAGCTGTTCAAGCTGGCGGTATTCAACATGTTTTTCTGGCACGCGCTGGCGATCCTGGCGGTGCAGTCGCTGTCCAGCGGACGGGCGGCGATCCTGGGCTACACCATGCCGATTTTCTCGGCCGTGATCGGGGCGCTGTGGTTTGGCGACCGGCTCGGCGGCCGGGCCTGGAGCGGCGTGGCGGCGGCCGCGCTGGGTGTGGCGCTGCTGCTGTGGCATGAACTCACCAACATGGCGGGCCGCCCGCTGGGCGTGCTCATGATGCTGACGGCGGCCGCCACCTGGGCCGTGGGCACGCGCATGCTGCGCCGCACCACCCTGCCCATGCCCACGCTGACGATTGCCTTCTGGATGACCGCGCTGACCACGGTCGTGATGGCGGGGCTGGCCTTCGGGCTGGAGCGCGGCGCCTGGCGCTGGCCCACGCCTTCGGGCTGGAGCGCCGTGCTGTTCAACGCGCTGGGCGTGTTCGTGTTTGCGCAGGCGGCGTGGTTTTACCTGGCGCGCGGGCTGCCGCCCGTGGCGTCCACGCTGAGTGTGATGTTCATCCCGGTGGTCGGTGTGTTCAGCGGCGCACTGTGGCTGGGCGAGGTGCTGCACTGGCAGGACTGGGCCGCCGTGGCCCTGATGGTCGCGGCCATCGCCTCGGTGCTGCTGCCGCAGCGCAAGAGGTAGTTATTTATTCATAGCAAAGAATGACCTTTTCACAATGGGAACAGGCCATTTTTACCAGAAACCAGCGCCCCAAACCCCGTGCGGAACTGGAGCCGATCGCATAGCCGCCTGCGCCAAGCCGCGGAAGAAAAACCTTGCAACGTAATTAAATTTCAACAAAAATTTATCTTTTATGTAATTTAATTAGAACCACATGACGCGCTCAACAGCTCCCGACGTGACACCGGATGCACTGGACCTGATCATCTTTGGCGGCGCGGGTGACCTGTCGGTGCGCAAACTGCTGCCCGCGCTGTACACGGCGCACCTGCACGGCAACCTGCCCGCGGGTACGCGCATCCAGCCCGTCGGGCGCCAGCCGTTCAGCCGTGCCGATTTTCTGGCCTTCCTCCAGGCCCGGGTCGTGCCCTTCATCGAGCCCAAGGCGTTTGAAGAAGCCGCCTGGCAGGACTTCCTCACGCGCCTGCACTATGTGGCCATGGACGTGACGCAAGCGCAGGACTACGCCGCGCTGGACACCGCACTGTCCCCCGACTCGGACCGCGTGTACTACCTGGCCACCGCGCCCAGCCTGTTCACGGGCATCTGCGGAAATCTCTCCGCCGCCGGCCTGATCGACGCCCGCAGCCGCGTGGTGCTGGAAAAGCCGCTGGGCCACGACCTGGCCTCCGCCCGGGAGATCAACCGCGTCGTGGGCAGCACCTTCGAGGAATCGCGGATCTTCCGTATCGACCACTACCTGGGCAAGGAGACGGTGCAGAACCTCATGGTGCTGCGCTTTGGCAACACCATCTTCGAGCCGCTGTGGCGCGGACCCTACATCAAGAGCGTGCAGATCACCGTGGCCGAGGCCGTGGGCGTGGGCAGCCGGGCCGGCTTCTACGACGGCACCGGCGCGCTGCGCGACATGCTGCAGAACCACCTGCTACAACTGCTGTGCATCGTGGCCATGGAGCCGCCGGTCTCGCTGGACCCGGACGCCGTGCGCGACGAAAAACTCAAGGTGCTGCGCTCCCTGCGCCCCATGGGCATTGCCGAGGTGGCGCGCGACACGGTGCGCGGCCAGTACACCGCTGGCGCCGTGCAGGGCGAAAGCGCGGCGGGCTACCTGCAGGAAGCCAACGTGCCGCCTGACAGCACCACCGAGACCTTCGTCGCCGTAAAAGCCCACATCAACAACTGGCGCTGGGCCAACGTGCCCTTCTTCCTGCGCACCGGCAAACGCATGCAGGCGCGCCAGTCCGAGATCGTCATCGAGTTCGCCGACCTGCCCTTTGCGCTGTTCCCCGACGCGCCGCGCAAGCCCGTCAACCGCCTGCTGATCCGCCTGCAGCCCGAGGAACACATCGAGCTGCAGATGACCGCCAAGGAACCCGGCAGCGGCATGCGCCTGCACCCGGTCAGCCTGAACCTGGACCTGGAGTCCGCCTTCACCGGCCGGCGCGCCGAAGCCTACGAACGCCTGCTGATGGACGTGATCCGCGGGCGGCTGACGCACTTCATGCGCCGCGACGAACTGGAGGCCGCGTGGACCTGGGTGGAGCCGATCATCGAAGGCTGGAAAGTGCTCAACGAGCGACCCAAGGCCTACACCGCAGGCACCTGGGGGCCGGCGGCGTCTTCGGCGCTGATGGCCCGCGAAGACTCGGCCTGGATGGAAGAGGCCTGAGATGCCGGTCGAACACCGCCTCGACACCGACGCCGCGCTGGCCGAAGCCCTGGCGCAGGACGTGGCCGCGCGGCTGCGCGAAGCCATCGGGCAGCGCGGCTGCGCACTGCTGGCGGTGTCCGGCGGGCGCTCGCCGATCCCGTTCCTGCAGTGCCTGTGCCAGGCACCGCTGGACTGGGCCGAGGTCACCGTGGTGCTGGTGGACGAGCGCTGTGTGCCGCCCACGCACCCCGACAGCAACACCGCCCTCGTGCGCCAGCACCTGCTGCAACACCGGGCCACGGCCGCCTGCCTGGTGCCTTTCTTTCAGGCCAGTCCGGCCGACCCGGACGACGCCGCACTGGCAGCCCTGCAGCAGCAGGCCGAAGCCCGGCTCGACCGCCTGCGCTGGCCCGTGGACGTGGCGGTGCTGGGCATGGGTCTGGACGGCCACACCGCCTCGCTGTTTCCCGGCGCGCCGGGCACAGCCCACGCCCTGACGACTGCCGCGCACTGCGCGTGGGTGCGCCCGCGCGATGCCGACCACCCCCGGCTGACGCTCACCCTCGCTACCCTACTGCAGGCGCGCCACCTGGCGCTGCAGATTGCCGGCCCGGCCAAACAGGCGGTGTACGCCCGCGCGCTGCAGGGCGCCGACCCGCGCCTGCCGGTGTCCCTGCTGCTGTGCCAGGACACCACCCCCATCGCCGCATGGATCGGGGCCTGAGACCCGACCTGCCCACGATTGAATTCACGCCTTTCCGGAGAGACCCTTGCCCCTGCATCCCGCCATTGCCCACGTCACGCAGCGCATCATTGACCGCAGCCAGACCACCCGCCAGACCTACCTGGCCAGCATGCAGGCCCAGCACAAGGC
>ERZ1034365.432-NODE-432-length-22971-cov-8.548310_pt1 | contig 22971 bp, 43 predicted proteins | sample MGYA00520615_ERZ1034365 | MGnify/ENA primary metagenome ERZ1034365 (study PRJEB33736, sample SAMEA104284505) | Azolla filiculoides | biome: Urban; feature: Water surface; material: Ditch water | place: Netherlands | collected 2015-10-28 | depth 0-0.1 m ...
CAATTGCTTAATGTCTAGCTCTCCTTTATGGAATCGCACAGTCGCTTCAGGAAGCGGATCTAGCGCCCACTCTAGGTTATCCTCTAGGTCAGCCACAGAAATCACCTTGTAGCCTTCAGAAAGTAGCTTCTTGGCACATTCTGCTAGATATTCTTGCTTTGGATTTCTACTAGCAGCCATCCATTCCTTACGAACAGTCGCTGGTCTAATTACGGCATATTTGCCAGAAATAGGAGATTTAAAGTCAGGAAGATCAAAAGTTGACGAATCAACTCCAAATCTTTCACGCATCCCTCTCATTATTCCATTTGATGAATAACTAATTTGAATTGAATTTCCGTAATACGGTTTAGACCACAATGATTTATCAGCGCGTTCTGCGTTTTTCTTTTGAGTTCTAAGCCTTGTATGTGGCTTAATCATCTTAAGGTTTGGCAAGTCAGCATATAGCTCAGGCCAAGGTGTCTCCAGTATTACCGGAGTTGATTTAACTAAAGACTTGATAAATGCTCGTTGATAAATGTTATCTCCAAGCCCTTGCATACCGCGAATAGCAATCATTGTCCGTCCGATACTCCTGAACTGCACTTCAGGCGATACTCCTGACGAGCTGTTATATCCGTTTCGATGGATAAAATGTTGTAAGTATTTGTATCCAATACGATACGCATTTTCTGTGTAAGACCTGGAAACCAGCGCATATTAATACGAGCTGTAATTTCGCCTTGCGTAGCACCAGACGACACAAACTCTTTGCCAATACCAGTTAGAACTTCAGCAGGAACATCAGATATAAAATCTTCCCATGAATATGTGACAGATCCGGTATTTGTATCCTGAACTTCAACAAGTTCTTGAACGGAAACCCTATGTCGTAAACGATAAGCAAGCATTTATACACCCATTTCGACGCGATACGGCATTAGCTTAGTTTCAGCGGCTGCACGTAGTTTAGGAATATCATCAGGAGAAGCCTGATAATTTGCTTGCATCATAAGCAGAACGCCAATAAATATGCTAAATGGAAGTTCAGTCCATTCAATCAGGCTTTCAACATTAAGAAACTTTGCAGCTTCATCTTCAGAAGCATCAAGAAGTAGTTGTAACTTTGAGTCATCAAAGTCATGGATTACATCAAGAAATGCCTTGGCATCTGTCAAAGAAATTACGCTCATGGTCGTTCCTCCCAACGGGCGCGGAATATGCCTTGTGCAGTTGCGCCGTCTGTATTGATAAGTTTTATGTAATAAGTTCCAGCAGAAAAGCCTTGTGGCAAATTCTCTGAAGCCGAAGAAGCAACAGATTTATTTGGGTTTGGCCCAGATACTGCCGTAATAAGATCCACTACTGTGCCGCCAGTATGAGTGCCGCCACGATTCATTGTTACCTGTGGCGTGTAATTTGATGCTGTTGACATTATGTTTGTCTTGAAAATAGGTAAAGGCGTATTAAAAGTACCGCCTTCAGTGCCGCCATAAAGCAATTCAACTCTAATTTCAGCAAGCTCTAACTCAACACTAAACATTTGAACAATTGTATTAACAGGAGCAATTACTTTAATAACTTGAGTCGCGCCTGATGCAATTGAAAATTCATATAATGTACGAGCTTCACGACCAGCAAAGAATCCAGTTTGGCCTACGTCAACACGAATACGAGCATAGTCACCATCGCCATCAGTCATTAACTTAGTAGGTGGATATGCTTCTACGCGCTCTGCATGAGTGCCATCGCCACGATCAACAAGTAGCTTGTAAGCGTCTTTCCAGAAAGGCCATTTGATATTCATAGCAAGTCCTCAAGTCTTGCCCTAGGAAAGCAAGTAATAGCCGTATCTCGGCTTGCGTTGATTATATCAATATGGCTCAAGTCGTGCGATAACTCTTTGAATTTATCCAACCATTTGTCTGTCATACCAGCGTTGCCCAAACCAGCAGGATGATTCCCATGCCAATGAGCGAGGCCATTAGTATGCTTGGCATCAAAGCCCAGTAAGATGATACGCGCTGCATTACCTTGCGCTGCCATTGAAATACAACCGGCTCCTGAGTTTCCATAAGTATTTAACTCCTTGAGTTGCGTTACGTTATAACTAGGATTCTGGCTGTTTTTGCTATATCTCTCGCCTTTGAATGATGTATATACCTCTTGTATATACATCTTCCACCAATCTCGATCTATTGCATGAAGGCAATCTGCCCACGGAGCAGCACGAAAAGTAGTATTGGCGACTATTACGCCTCTTTTTTCTTCCGTCCGCGTTTCTTCGCGCCAGATTCTGACTCGCTCACAGTCGTCTGCGGTGAGACTTGGGCCGGAGGCAATGCAGACAACGGTTCCGTTGCTCCAGCGGACACTAAAGGGCGCTCTTGGATTACCTTTGTCTGATAGCTCATTGCAAGACCTTCTTGAATGTAGAAGTTTGCTTTGCGCTCAGTAATCTCAACAATATCGCCTTCTTTTAGGCGACCAAGACTGTCATCAAATACTGGTTTTCGTGTCGTGATTATAATTTGCATTTTAGTCCTTAAATGAAAAAGCCCCACAGCTTTTGACCGTGGGGCTTAATCTTACACCATTACTTAGGCAGAGAAATCGCCGTAGTAAATTGCGCTTGGCTTTTCAACAGCCAGTGCCAGGCGTTCTTCAGCGCGGAGCGTCACGACGTTGTTCGTGAAGTCCGAGTTGACGTAGCCCATTTCAACAACTGCACCTTGACGGTTGTAAACAACAGCCGATTGGTCAAATGCGCCGATAGCGAACTTGCCAGCAGTCATGTTGTTCGACAGTACGATGCGAACGCCAAATGGGTTAGCCGAGGCCAGAGTGCCTGGAACGCCATTCAGGTACATACCGTAGTTGCCAGCCGAATACTGCTCACGAGTACGTTCAGCAGAACCCCAATCAGCAGGATTTACGATAACTGCGTCAGGCATGTAGCCCTTAGCCCACAGAGCGTACTTAGCACGATTGATGGCATCAAACAGCAGGTCATCAGAAGTTGCAGTGTAAGCAGTGTAGTTACCGCTATCGGTGATACCCGACAGGTTAGGTGAAGTGCCGTTACCGTTCAGCAGTTGAGCGTCAACGCGCTGTGCCAGACCGTCACGCAGACGGCTGTCGATGTATGCCATAACAGCAGGAGCATCTTGCAGCAGTTGGTTCGACACTTTGATGAAGTGAGCAACGGTTTGGATGGTAACGTTGTATTGTTCCATCGTCAGAGCAGATTCAGCCTTGCCAGCACCTTGCGATACTTCAGCAGCGTTGTTAGTCCACGATGCTTCACGCAGCGAGTAAACAGCGTTGCTCGATACTGGAACAGCACGTAGCAGACCACGGATCGTTAGTGGCTTGAAGTCACCGCCGATAATGGCTTGGTTCTGAGCTGGGAATACGGTAGTAGTACCCGAAGTAACCGTGTTCTTAACTTCCAGACGGGCGTTTTGACGATCACCGGCAACCAGTTGACGGAATTGTTCGCTCTTGATGAACTCAGCACCAGCAGATTCAGCTACAGGAGCTGCTTCTGGCTTCATGCCTTCCATCTTTTGCGACAGTTCTGTAACGGTAGCTTCAAACTTTTCCGACAGAGCCTGAACAGCAGACTTGGCTTCGTTAGAGGCCGAGCCAGCAATCTTCAGTTCTTCTTCGTACTTAGCGATAGCCGAGTCAATCGACTTTTGATGCTGCTCAAGAGCAGACTTGATTTCTAGTTCCATAATGAACTCCTATTTAGTGAGGGATTTGCTCATGGCAAGAATTGCCTGTGCAAGTTCGTTGGTTTGATTGCGTTCTTGTTCCAGCTCCCCTCGAACAATGGACTTCATGCGACTTACCAACATCACCGCATCTTCCTTGGCGAAACCTGACTCCCTCACGAATCGCTCAATATCTCGAATAGTGCGTAGCTCATCAATAGCGGATTTAATATCGCCAATTTGAGCTGCCAAATCTGCTGGAGATTCTACAACAGAAATCTCAACAAGATCAATTTCATGCAAATCTAAACCGCCAGTTTCATTTGGAAATGATTTAACTGGACGATAACCAATAGACAAACCAGAAATTGCGCCATGCTTTAACGAGGCATAAACATCTTCTGCTTTGCTGTGGCCTGGAGTCAATTCACCTTCAACCCACAGACCTTTTTCTGTTTCACGAATATCTAGCCATTTGCCAATTACTTCACCAAAGTGATTCCAGCGCATTTGAACTGGACGCTTACGCATTTCAATTGTTGACATATATGCACCAGGCATAACAGTGTCACCGTAAGCATCTACGCCACCGAATACAGAAGCGTAACCGCTAAAGAAACCACGACGAGCATCATCAAATTTAACTTCAATTTGGTTTAGATCAATTAGTTTATGCTGCATACTTTATACTCCTTGCGCTGTAGTTTGTGCGCCGAGCGTGTTAATTGGAGCCATATTCACTTGAGATAGTAGCATATCGCCACCGTCAACAAGTGGTAAGCCTTCTAATTTGCGAACTTCATTAGGAGTCATAATGGTTCCAGCGACAGCGGTTCGATATGCTTCCAATCGTGATTTGAAATCAGATCTCAATAGACCTTCAAAATCAAATTCAAATTCGTACTCTTTAGCTTCGCTAGCAGAAAACAAGTTACATGAAACAGAGTTTTCAATACGCTCAAGGTATGGACGCAGATTTAGCTTGTAGAAACCGCTAACAAGCTGCTCAACACCAGAACCCCACGTAGTAGAGCCAGATGTGTCATTAACAAGAACCGATGGAACGCCAAACCAACGGCAGATTTCTTCAAGTTGGTATTTACGGCTTGCAAGCAGCTCAATATCCTGTGGAGACATCGAAATCGGGTCAAACTTCATGCCATTCTCAAGAACAAGCAGTCGTTCGCTTGTTCCAGTAGTCAATGTGCTGAAGTTATCGCGTACAGCTTGACGTTGTTCAGGCGTTAGCAGACGGTCAATAGACAAAACACCAGAGCGTTTGCCGCCATTTGTATAAATCTTAGTTACAGTTTTCTCAGCAGCCTGTGCAACACCAATCATATTGCGACCAAAAGCGATTGGTGATTTACCAATAATGCCGTTACCGTATAGTTTTACGTGCCAAATAGATTCGCTTGAATAAACTTCCATGCCGCCATCTGACTGATATTGGTACACAACAGAGCCATCAGGTAGCAACATTGGCTCTACCTGGCTCGACATAATTGGCAATAATGATCGAATTTTGCCGCCAACACGCACGATTTTGCAGTAAGCATTGCCATGAAGCGCCAAATTAAGCATTAATGTCTCAAAAAACTCTACTCTCGTCTGATAACGGTTAGGTTTTCGGTTCATTAACTGTGCGAACCAGAATTCTGGTGCTAATTCACGACCATTTGGTGTCTTTTTATATACATTAACAGGCAAACTAGCGACTGTTTCAGACAATAGCTTAACGCAAGCCCAAACAGCACTAATCTGCATTGCAGAATCTTCAGTAACATCAACGGCAGCAGCTTCGTCATACGTAGCTGGCCCAGTTATCTGGATGCCCTCATTACGTTGAGTGGAGCCACCAAACCAAGTAAACAAATTCTGCCAAAATGCCATATTAGACTCCTATTGGATTGGCTAGAAAATCATTAAATGCAGCTTCGTCATCAATTTTTTCGTGACGAGAAGCCAATCCTAATGCCATAGCCATTGCTACGATACCATCAATTCTACCTGTTGCTTTGTGTTTGTCTAATTTTCTGTTACCAGCAGTGTCTTTTGTAATCATTGCATTAGAAGCGCACATCGTCAAAACTGGATGATTGCCATGAGCAATTCGCCCATTCAATAATTCTGATTCAAGCGTATCAATCGCTGGAGACATATCCTTAAAACCTTGACCAAACTCAATTAATGGCAATTCTACGCCTAAATTATTCAATTCTTTACGCAAAATATCAATTCTCCATCTGTCATACGCAATTTGCTGTACGTTAAGATTAGAAAAGATATTCGCAATATCCTGTGCAATGTACTCATAATCGACAGTCGCACCAGGCGTAGTGTTCATATAACCTTGTTTAACCCATACGTCATAAGGCTGTCTATCACGCTTTGAACGGTCTGAAAGTCCCATTTCTGGTGTCCAGAAGTATGGAACTGTATGCCAAGCGCCATCTATCATGCAGCATATAACGAGTGCCGTTAAGTCAGTACGTGCAGAAAGGTCAAGACCTGCATAAACAGGCGCATCGCCAAAGTCAACGACCTTGCCACCACAAGTTTCCCATACGTTTTTACTGATGAATGGCGTAAACGTAGAAACTCGTTGATTAAGTATCAAGTTTCTAAATGTATTCTCTGTTGACGGCATACGTGCCGCTTGTTTAGCCTGTTCTTCCAAGTCTGGGAGAGAACGGAAGATTCCCAATGCGGGATTAGCAGCGTACCAAGCCTCTTTATCAAGAACGTCCGCTTCTTTTTTAGCGGCATACACGTGCGATACAATTTTCTTGTCTTTTGATCGCGCCGCATCATCCAACCATTGCGAGAATAAGTCCACATCGTTAGCCGCCTGTGTAGAAATAGCCACTAAAAGAGGCGATTTATGTGCGCCCTGGGCGGTTGTAATAGCATCAACGAAGTCATCTTGAGGGCCACGGATCTGCCCAACTTCATCAAGAATCGCCAAAACTGGTGATAAACCATGCGCTGTTGTGCCGTCAGCAGACAATGCTCTGTACTCAACATTGGCTTTTAACCCAATAATTCGCTTAGAAGATGGCACTAAACGGTATAAACCTTCAAATTGTGGCTGCAATTTCAGCATTTTCTCTGCTAAATGGTACACAAGTGCAGCTTGATCTCGTGATCTAGCGCCAGAAACAATCTGACTGTTCAAAACTCGCTCCGGCCCAACGATATGCGCCAATAAAAGTGCGGCAATCAGTCCTGATTTACCGTTTTTACGAGCAATAGATAAATAAGCGCGTCTTGTTCCTTCTGGATTGTCGTAAATATCAAGAATGAACTTACGCTGAAAGTCAGCAAGCTCTAATGGCTTTCCAACGTGTTCTCCTTCAGGAGTTACGCACAATTCGGTTATGAACCGAATGATTTTTTCACCGCGAGTTTCTTCAGTCATTTATCACATTATGAAATGGTTGTATAATCGCGCACCCGCGAAGCCGTTAGATCAAGTCGCTAACAGAAGCCTTCTCAAGTATTGCACGAGCAGCTCGATCTGCTTTATTACGTGAGTCTTGATCTTTACCAGATACGCCAAGCTGACTAGCAGAAAGGCCAAGTGCCTTATTAAGCTGCAACACAGTAGCCATTAAACTAGATTTGGCAGTGATGGCAGGATTGACAACAGGTGTGCCACGATCTGATTTAGTCATTAGGCCACGTTCTGCAATATCTTTATTCGCCAAATCAACCTGGGCATAAGTAACAGCAAGGTTAGTCGCTAGCAAAATGTGGTTTTCATCCCATGATTCAGTTTCACGAGATTTAACTACGCGATCAAAGTAATGCTGTTGCAGTTCATCAAGTGGATACGCTGGCGAAACACCTTCTAAGATCTTCTTAGTGGTTTCAATTTGACCTTCAATTGTATTCTTTTGAACTCGTTTACGTTGTGCCATTTCAATCTCCTATTTGTACCAATGTGAATTTTTATCAATTGGTTGACCATCTTCATCGCCACCAATTTCTATTTCACGCTTTTCCATCTTTTGTTTCGTAGAGTTGTGATGAGCGTAGCACAAACTCTGGAACGGGCCACGATAAAACTTAACCAAATCGCCTCGATGCGGGAATATGTGGTCAACAACATTAGCAAGAGTGATCTTTCCTTGCTGTTCACACATTACGCATAGCGGATTCTCAGTTATATGCGCTTTACGTATCTTTTGCCATTTATACGTTCTGTATAAATGTTGATACTCGTGATTAGCCATTAGAGAGTCTGATTTGAGTCGCGCTCAAAACCATGCTCGTCACCAGATGGGCCTTCTTCATCTTCCATCAATGCGTAAAGCAATGCGTCTAGCTTTGTTTCAATTAATTCAAGTCGTTTTAGAATTTCTTCCATGATTTCAACCTCCTTGTGAGGACGCAATTGTATCTGCTTGACCCCTTGTTTGCTAGCACCCGATGAAAAAAGACTCGGCGGCCGGTCTGGGGATAACTTTGTGGATAACTTACGAACCGCCCCATCCTATCCACAGAAATTGTTGATAAGTGTGATTTTATGCACAACGGCAGTGGATAACTTGAAAACGGTTATCAACCGGCATTGTGGATAAAGCTGCAGACTATTAGATCGCATTAATTGATAGATCAGGCCTATTGATCAAAATAGAGAAACGGCCAGGCCTGGCAGAAATGATCTGTAAGTTTCGTGTAAGAAAATTATTTGCGATATCTGCAAAAAAAACCCTTGACTAGCGTTTTTTATGCTTTACAATGCTAGGCATTCCAGAGCATTTTTAGCCTGGCATAACGAGAGGGCATAACAATGAAGACGAAAACAATCAATATCTACACCGATCCAGGCCACGGATGGGCCAAGGTAACAAGGGCAGAGCTTAAGCGCTTAGGCCTGGCAGAGAAGATCAGCTCTTATTCATATCAGAGGAAAGATCATGTCTATCTAGAAGAAGACTGTGATCTATCCGTCTACCTTTCGGCTCTTCGAGACGCTGGCTATAACGTCTCATTCCGTGATTATGCATGCCGTGATCGCATGTCTAAGATCCGTGGATATGATTCATATCGTGCAAGCGGTATTACATTCCGTGAATTCTTTCGGATCTATGACAAAAACGAGGATCAGAACCGGCATTCCGATAATGCCGTCTTATTGGCAGACCTTGTGGGAAGCGCCGAAGATCAACAGGAAACGCGAAAGATCCGTGCTGATCACGAAAGATTAGGCGGATTAAATGAAGATCTATACACCAGGCGGAATGCCATATGCTCCCGCCTGTGGCCTATCGCATTATCAAAACGCACCAATTAATCAATACATTAGAGGAAAACGCAAAATGAATCCACTGACAACAAAAGCCCGTGAGAATGTAGAGCGGGAAAACCTAGTGATCAGTATCGTTTCCGGCCTGGTACTGGCTGGCCTAATTGTTTCTTTCTTTCTATAAGGATCTATATCATGTCTACATTGTTAACAACAGGAAACCCTAAGATCGAGAAAGGCCTGGAATTCGGATACTTGCCTTTCATTTTGCATCTGGCTCCCGCTGATCTATCTGGATTTGAAACATGCCCTAAGCGTACGATCGGATGCTCTGCAGCATGTCTCAATACCGCTGGCCGTGGCGGTATGTTCAAACGTGGCGAGTCTACCAATACAATACAACAGGCCAGGATCAGAAAAACGCGGTATTTTTTCACGGATCGTGCAGCGTTTTTGGCGGATCTAGTGAAAGATATAGAGAGGGCCATTGTAAAGGCTAAGCGCTTAGGCCTGGTTCCGGTTTTCCGTCTTAATGGCACTAGTGATCTATCCTGGGAAAAGTATAGCGTTATACGTAAAAATGAATCGTTTCCGAATATTTTCCTGGCCTTTCCAGATGTTCAATTTTACGATTACACAAAGATCTTAGGCCGAAAGATCCAGGCTATACCGAATTATCATCTTACGTTTTCCGCTGCAGATGGAAATGATCGAGACGTTAACAAGGCCATCACACAAGGCTATAACGTGGCCGTGGTTTTCGGCATTAAAAAAACGGATCCACTGCCAGGCAAATATCTAGATCTACCGGTTTTTAATGGCGACGATTCAGATCTACGCTTTCTGGATCCTTCTAATGTAATCGTAGGCCTTTATGCCAAGGGCCGTGCTAAAAACGATCTATCTGGCTTTGTGAAATATCCGGTTTTCCCTGTAATGAAAGGCTAAAAATGTCAGATCTACAAATAATCGAATTATTCGATAGCACAAATATTACGCTTTCCGAATTATCTGCAGTTTCTGGCAGATCAGTGCAGTATCTAAAAAAACTTTTAATGAATGGATAGCATGATGAAAAACGCACAAATTAAGATCTTAGACTTTTCAACAGGAAAGCCAGTAGTGGTGCGCATTATTGATTATGTCTACAATGAGCTGGCAAAAACCGGCCAATACGATCTAATGATCCAGGGATCTCAGGATCTTCTGGCAGAGTCTAAGCGCTTAAATGATCAATTTAATGGGAGAGCATAAAAATGAAATGTCAGATCTGGAATAAGACGGGCCAGTTTTTGTTAACAATGGATCACGGATTTTTAACAATATTTGACGATTTTAAGAATAGAGACAATTGCATTATGATCCCGCCTGAGCATTTTCGGGCATGCCAGATCATAACGAGAGACTTTTCAATTAATTGGATAATCAGATCCTTATATTTCATCTATCCACGTTTTAACGGATAGAAGACGGGCCACAATGGCCCGTTTTTCGTCTTCTAGATCGTAGGGTATAGCGCGTTTTTTATAGCGCGTTATGCCGTGCCGTGCTAGATAGGCATGCTTGATCCTTAAAAACCTATAGTTTTTTATGCTCTTCAATATAGGGTAGACATAGATCCGCTCTTATTTTCTTACATGCGCGAAAGCGTAGGGCATCGTTTTATCTTTTGTTTTTGCGTTATGGCATAGTGCCAGGCCTTATATCGTCTAGATTTTTTGTGCGCTATAACGTACAAAAACCGGCATTGTGTATAGAATGGCAGACATTCATTAAGGCCATTTTTAAGCGTTTTGGCGCGTTTTCTCTGCTAGACAATGGTATAACATAGCCAAAAGTTTTAACGCGCTATAGCTCGATTATGCAAGCCGTAGTTATCCACAGGTTTTGTGGACAGTTTGGCGGTTCTGCCAGAGTTATACAGTTATACAGTTTTGTGGATAACTTTTTTGCGCAAACCACAACACCCCCCCACGGCGGGATTTTTGAAGAAAAATGGGATTTGTTTTGGAAACCAACCGACGAGGTTTTTAGATACCTGCGAGGTTTTTAGACGAAACCAAAATTATTTTTCAGGATGGATGAACATTTCTGGAACAACAGTAATCCGTCCTACTTCACCAAATTCTTTATGGTAAGTAATCGCCTTGATTGTTCGCTCACTCATCCAGCCACCACGAGCAGCATAAGCATCTCTAGCTGCAACCGTTGAGTGTTGCACAACGTACATACCACTATGTTCCTTCTCATCGAAGTGATGCCTGTGGCCTGTGTGAACGTAGCGTTTTTTCGTAGATCCCCATACTTCAGAGAACTGGCTTGCAAATAGAATTGGGAGCTGATCGTTTTTACGCAGATGACCGTGATGCCAAGCCAGCATAGTGCCACCATGACGGTACACATAGTACGGCAAAGGCGTGTCAATAACGGAGATTCTCGGTTCATTTTCATATACAGCCTTAAATAGTTCGCGCAACCAGATAGAGCTACTAAGATCGTGGTTGCCTTCAGCCATTAGAACAATGACTTTCTTATGCTTTTTAAGTGCCAGTGCAATAACACTACGCAAGATCCTGATAGCAACCTGGACTACCTTACTATAACGATCATCAGCATCAAGAAGATGACCGCTAGTAGGTGTAATCGGTTGGATACTATCGGCATGAAGGAAGTCACCTAACTGTGCCACTACAGCAGTCTCAGAATTAGGTGCTGCATTAACCATCTCGGAAAAGCAGCTCACCAAAGTACGCTCTGCAATCGTCAAATCCCAATCTGCACCAGTTTCAGGCTTCCATGACTTCATTCCTACGTGGCAGTCAGTTAGTGTATAAACCGTTGCCAAATCAGAAACAGTTGTAGCCTTAAATGAAACAGGATCGTATCTAGGCAATTCCTCTTTAAGCGCCTCAACTACTTCACGCTGCAATTCTTCCTGGGCTTCTTTGTTAGCGTCAGTCTTAATCCACTGGAGCATAGTTTCGCCAGTGGCTTTATTGATTAAGGTAGAAGTTCCCTTCAAATTGTAGCCAACTGGAGTTCTGTAATCCAAGTCAGCTTCTGGTGCAATTCCGCATTGAGCAGCTCTGGACTTAACAGCCTGTATCCGTCTAAATATAATCCGTTCGGTTACGCCAAGTTTTTCAGCTATCTGACGTTTTGTTAAACCTTCCATCAGCAACTTTACAACTGATCGCTGCGTATCTGATAAGCAAAACTCTAGCAGGTGATCCATCAATGAACCTCATCATCTTCATAGTGTTCTAGTTCTTCAATGGCATCAGCACAATCTTCTGCCAGTTCGTAAATCCATTCAGGTGTACGTAGAAAGTCGATAATCATGTCTCTCTCGTGAGAGCGAATGTCGTCAATTACTTCGTCAGGAATAGCAAAGTAGTCAGAGCCAATCTTAATTAGGTATTTCTCCTCTAACATTCCTCTAAACTCCTCTAATCTCCTCTGTTCTCCTTCGCAGCTCCTTCCTTTACTCCTCTGTTCTCCTCTACTCTCTATAGAGTAGAGGAGTAGAGGAGTAGAGGAGCCGGATTTAGCTAGAGGAGTTGGAAATCATGATGACATCACCCATAGGCTGAAAATCGTGAATGTAACCTTCTGCAAAACATAACCTTACACCAGTTGCAAAGTTCTTTGCATCGTTTGGATTCTTTTCCTTATACGCATCACGTAACTGACGGTATCCCATACGACCATTGTTGCTTCGCAAAAGTTGTAGCAATAGATCAATGCGCTTATTGCCACGTTGCATCGGTTTCTTGTCTGCTTTAGGCTCATCCATAGTTGCAGCCATGACAAGTGATGTCACATCATCTCCATCGACATCAACACCTATCTTGATTACCTCATACGTTAGGTTGAATGGCTTGAAGCACTCACCGTCTTTAACCTTAAGCGATTCAACGGTAATGATGCGTCCTTTACCATCTTCATCGCGCTTGATAAGCGTCCGGTTATCCATGTTGCCGCGAATAGCATATGAGCCACGTTCACGGTCTTTAGAGCTATGCCCAACGTGGTGAATGTAGTCCATTGAACGACCTTCAGCAGCCTCTTGAGCAAAGCCTAGCATCGAGCCAACGACAGTCGCATCGTTTTCATCACCACCAGTACCCATATTGGTATTGAATGTATCAATGCTAATCAAGTCGATAGGATACTGAAGCATATCCTCTGCCTGGTGAATCCATCCGCGAAGTTGCAAAGGATTGCTATACAGCTCGGCAGCACGATCAACGATCCAGATAGGAATTGGCACTAGCTGTTCAAGCAGATTGTAATGCTGCATAAAAGCTCTAACACGCTTCTTGTAGCCACCAGCACCTTCACCAAGCACGATCAGCGTACCGTATGGCTTGTTGATTCGATGCCCATGCCAGTTCCAACCTAATGCCAAGTGCATGATCTTATCTAGCTCAACAAATGACTTCATAGAGCCAGAGTCACCAAACAGCATGGATACGTCACCTTTGTTGCATATACCTTTAATTAGGTACTCGCTAGGCTCAAGCTCACCATTTATCGAACCAACTGGATAACCTGGTAGCAACAACTCTTTTGATGCTTGCATGATGGCGTTCTTTGCTTTATCCAATGCCATATCAATAACAGCCATTACAGACCTCTCTTAATGACGTTAGAGCGCGTCTGAATATCAATGATGTCGTTAATGTCTTTGTCAGACAACTGTTCTTTGTTGCGTAGCTTTGCGGCAGCCATAGCCAAGATGCTTGCGTCAGACGAAACAACAGAAGCTGCTTGATCTGCGCTGAACGGCCTACGAACTTTTGGCGAATGGTGTCTGTCAAGCGGCGGGAACAATTCAGTCATTTCCATGCCAGCAGCCGTTATAACTTCCTCGGCTGAACAACCAGTCCAACACTTCAATAAAATCGCGCCAGACTGCGCTAGCGTGATGCTCAAGGACGGTTTATTGTCATCGTGTGCCGGACAACACGCTCTATATCTTGCAATGTGTGATCCAGCCGGTAGTTGCTCGACTTTTTGAAGCCGTGATAGCAACTTTTCTAAGTTGTCGTTCATCGTTCTCGTTCCGTTAAACCTGCAAAAGTGCAGAGATGCAATCCTACACCCTTTGCCAGAAAAAAGTTTAGTGTTTGCTATAAAAAAATGTTTGACAACTGTTGATCTATGCTTTACACTGCTCTACATCAATCAACAAAAGGAGAGTGTCATGTACGAAGTCGCATTGTTTTTCAGTATCGTTTCGTCGGTACTTTTTTGTATTTACCTGCTGATGTGCATTTTTGGCACAGCTCCAGGTCAGTCTAGTCAGCAGCCAACCATCGAGATCCGTGGTCGCGTCATCACTCGAACAGTAACTTTTACAAATGTTGTTGACAACGACTTACAAACATATACAATGCCAACACTTATTGAGCAGGTGAAGCGATGAGTAAAGAGCATTTTTACATGAACGAAGCGTATGTCAGCATGATCTACTCGCAATGTCGATTGTGTCCATACGCAGATTTACGAGACTTAATCAAGGCATCTTGCCTAATGTCAATTTGAAAGGAATCACATGACTGAAGATGAAAAGAAGTATCCGCAACTAGGTGTACGTATCAACAACGAACTGCTGGCGCAACTACAAGAGTTCGCTAAAAAAGAACAGCGCAGCATGAGCCAAGTAGTTCGTATGGCACTAGAGCAATACATCAAAGCAGCATAAGTAACCAGGAGAGAGAAGAATGACGGACGAGATGAATTTACGAGACTATTTTGCTGCAAAAGCATTGCAAGGACTTTTAGCAAATCCAAAACTTACAGAAACAATCATAAAAAAGGGCGGCCCAGATTCAGGATGGATTGAAGAAACTTCGTATGAATTTGCAAAGACAATGATGGAGGCTCGTAAAAAATGACTAGGTTTATAAAACCTACATTGTTAGCCGATACGATTGACGGAGAAGGATCGTTAGGCAACTTTGAAAAATTTAGAAAATTGGATTCGTTGATGAGGCTAGACATTTTGGGCGACTGGATTCACGACTTAAAAAATGAATTAAAAATTGCTCATAAAGATTTTTATGGAAAATACGAAGGAAAATCAAAATGATGTCTGAATCAATCAAGGCTATTGCACCAGCATTAGTTGCAGCACAGAAAGCGTTTAAGCCAGTAGCACAGTCTGGCATGAATCCGCATCTGCGTAGCAAGTACAGCACTATTGCTGATTATCTAAACGCAATAAATGCAGCGCTATGGGCTAACGACCTGTTCTTATCGCAGTCCGTCAGCAAATCTGAAATCGGCATTTCAGTGACCACTAAAATCATCCACAAATCAGGAGAATGGATTGAATCTGAAGCGTGTGTATTGCCAGTTGAAAAGCCAAACGCACAAGCAGTTGGCTCGGCTATTAGTTACGCAAGACGTTACTCTCTTGCTGCTTTTCTCGGAATTGCTGCTGGCACAGAGGACGATGATGGTGCGGCAGCGAGCAAAACAGCGCCGACAAAAGCATCTCCTGCGGAAGCAGCTCGTGCAGCCAAAGCAAAAGTAACTGAAGCTGATCCATTCTGATGCCATACATCAAACTTACCGATGAAGAAATGTTTGTGTGCCGTATGCTTGGCGTAATGCGCCGTTCAGTTGCGTCTAAAAACGTCAAAGATCAACAGGTCGGAAAAGACTGTGTTTGGTCTATTGATATTGATGGCGTAGTTGCTGAATACTGCACAGCAAAACATTTCAACGTATGTCCAGATCTAACTGTGTCGCCAAGAAGTGGTGGAGCAGACCTGACAGGACGCACAGGCAAAAGCATTGACGTTAAATCAACAAGACGTAAAAACGGAAGGTTGCTTGCCACATTGAAAAAAGCAGTAAATCCATGTGACATATACGTTCTAGCGATTGTTGATGACGAAGGATCTGATGTTGCCGGATGGGCAACAAAAGAAATGCTATTTGATGACAAAAACAAAATTGATCTTGGTCATGGCGTTGGTTATGCGCTTATACAGGAACACTTAAATAGGTTTTGACATGAGCATTGAACATTACATCGTAGGAGCAACTGGCATTGGCTATGCCATTGTCGGTTTGCTTCGCCTGGCTAAAGGTGACATTAACAATGCGCTTATCTGGTGTGGTTATGCCACAGCACAGATTGGGCTTTGGAGATTGATTAAATGACACAAGACGAAATCATCCGCATGGCGCGGGAATCTGAAGTTAGTAGATACGAGGTGCTTGATTGTTATGCGTGCACAACAAGCGAGCTGTTGCACTTCGCCTACTTAATCGCTGCCCATGAGCGTGAGGCGTGTGCGAAGGTGTGCGATGAGCAGTTTCAAAAGTACGGTTGCGTGGCAGACAAATGCGCCGCAGCCATCAGAGCGCGTAGCTAGATAAGGAGAGAGAAATGAACTTACACATCGGACAAGACCTACACGACCAGCGCACTGACGCATGGCACGAGGCGCGTCTAGGACGCATCACAGCGTCAAAGATATATGACGTTATCGCCAAGACATCAAAAGGCGCTTACACAGCAAAGCGTGAAGATTACGCCTATCAGTTGGCAGCAGAGCGACTGACAGGATTGCCAACACGCATTTACACTAACGATGCAATGCTCTGGGGCCAAGAGACTGAAATCCTGGCGCTTGAGTTCTATGCTGAATACTATGGCTATACAGTTGAGGCAGCACCATTCATCATTCACCGTGAAATGGCTTTTGCTGGCGCATCGCCTGACGGCATCGTTAATGACAAGTGGCTCGTTGAAATAAAAGCGCCCCAAACCAATACATTTTTGCGGATCAAACATGATAAAGTTCCACCTCCGCAATATGTAGCACAATGCCAGATGCAGATGGCTGTAACTGGCGCACCTAAAGTTGACCTGTTCTTTTACGATCCACGTATCACAGATCCTACAAAGCAGTTCATCTTGTTTGAAATCTTGAGAGATGACGATTACATCGCCAATCTTGAAAGTGAGATGGTTCTATTCAATGACTTTGTTAAGTCAATTACACAGGAGTAACACAAATGGCTGAATACGATAACGAACTTCGCGGTAGCTTGTTCAAGAACGATAAGGAAGGCAACGAAGCTCGTCCTGACTATACTGGTACGTGCCAAATCGGTGGCGTTGAGTACCGCATGGCTGCTTGGCTGAAAGAAGCTGCAAGCGGCAAGAAGTATATGTCGTTCAAGTTTGATCCAAAAGAAGGTGGTGGTAATGTTGCACCAACTAAACGTGCAGTGCCAGCGCCAGTGGATCAAGACATCCCTTTCTAATCAGCGCGATTAAGAGTGATCCGATTGTCCAAGAATCGCTTGCGACATTCAAAGGCAGTCGGATCTCCAAAGTCAGAGCAGTTGGCGAAAAGAAGTGGCATAACACCAACATCACAGTAGCCGATCTTGAAGATGACCTGGAAGAAATCTACGCTGTAGATAACTCTAAAAAAGCGCAAGAATTCCGCAAGCAACAAAAGCAAAACAAGCTATACATTGACCACTTTATCAAACAGAAGAAGCTCGTATGAAACTAACAAACGATGTACGTGAAGAATTAAAAGACCTTTATAGCAACCTACGAGATGCCCAGGAGAACTGGAAAGCCGCAACAGATGCAGTAGCTGCAAAGTGTGGTGTTCCAGCAAATGTTGTGCGCACACGTATCAAGCTGGAAGCTACCGGCAAGCTGGATAAGTATGAAGAAACATCGCAATTGGTACTTGCTCTGTGATAATCATTGCAGCAGATCCAGGGCTACGCGGAGCAATCTGTGCGCTCAAGAATGGAACGCAAATCGTATGGTTGTCTGATATGCCAGTGAAGCAACTGGATAGCGGCAAATATATGGTTTGCGCGATAAAGCTCAAAGATATTCTAAAAGAGATATTGGCAGACCATCATCACGAGGACACCATTGCCATTATTGAGCAAGTTGGAACTCGTCCAGGCGAAGGCGCTGTAGGCGCTTTTAGCTTTGGTCGAGGCTTCGGTATTCTGGAGGCATCAATCGTCGCTCGTGGCCTCACCTTGCAGCTCGTAAGGCCACAAGTGTGGAAGAAGTCTATGGGTATGACAGCAGACAAAGATGATGTGCGCATCAAGATGATGAAACAGTTTCCTGGGATTGCACATATGCTGAAACGCAAAATGGATGATGGACGCGCAGAGGCATTGGCGATTGCTTTGTACCTGTGGAATAAAGACTATGCTTAGTTGTATATTTGCAACACATAGCTAACACTTGTAAAATAATGTTTGACAGGTGGAATTGTTAGGACTATAGTTCATACATCGACAGCAAAGACTGTCTTAACTTGGAGAGCAACATGAACATTCGTCAAATTATCGACAAATTTAAAAAAGAATCTGAACCTAACGCAAGTATGCTTATTGAGCTTGCAGAACTTCAGAAACGTAACGCACAAAGACTTGCAGCTATCAAACAAGAAATGGGTGAGAAGTACATCCTACATCCATCACACATGAAGTCACGCCTCAACGAACCGCGTCCAGTTTAACCAGGAGATCACCATGAAAAAAGTAATTACATTTATTGCAGCATTTATCGCAATTTCTTCTGTAGCATACGCAGCTTGCCCACCGTACTCACCATATCGTTGCGTACCAACAATCGGCGGCAAGCAAATGTGCGGTTGCGGATACTGATCTAAAAAACCCGTCCTCTGGCTGGTATAAGGCTAAACACGCATCCAGTTGTATAGACGGTATAACTCAATGAAAGACGGCTTCTCCGATCAATGCAGTAATAACCTTGAAGAAAGGACGTTATCTGTTTTGAGCTGGCGATTCAAACACCCGTCTTTCACCATTTCAATGGAGGTCGGTCTTTAACTTATATCTTATGCGGGATATAGGCAAAGAAAATTCGATAACCGATCTCCACCCTTTTTACGGGCTACCATTCGATCAATTCTGTGGAGGAACCTGATCGTGCATCGGGAAAATGCGGTAGCCCACCCCTAATACACACCATACACATCATGGAAAACTCAATTAGCTACCTTAATGCACTTCTTGGCTACACAAGCGATGTAATGGATGCACCAGTAACCAGGTTTCATTACATGGATGATCGTAAGCCTGAGACAGCATCAAATCAAAAAAGAGATCGCAGCATCTTTGATAAGAAACGCATGACAGATTGGCAGAAACAGGCTTTGTCAGATGTCAATCTTAATGAAAGCATTACAAAAGAGCATTTGTCAGCAAAGTACAAGATCAGCGCAAACCATGCTGGCGTAACGCTTACTGCACTGTATAAGGCAAACTTGATTAACCGCCATAAGATTAAGATTGGCAAGAAATGGGCTTACGCTTACACAGGGAAGAATAAAGATGCACGACCCAGTTAAGAATCCAAGTCACTATTGCTCTCACCCGTCAGGAATAGAGTGCATTGAAGTGACAGAACATATGAATTTCACAATTGGCAATGCAATCAAATACTTATGGAGAGCTGGCTTAAAGTCTGAAGAAGGTCTTATGCAGCCAACAAAGACCATCCAGGATCTTGAGAAGGCAATTTGGTACATTCAACGAGAAATCAAAAGGATAGAAGATGGCAACACGTAACGACATTACTGGTGACGCATTGATCTCTCGCGTCAACTCTGACAGTTTTAGAGATAACTTTGATAGGATATTCAGATCAAAGAAAAAAGGAGTTAAAGATGAGCAGTCAATTTGTACGGGAGTTCTGGAGCAAGATGCAACACTGGCGACTAATGAAGATGATCGAACATTGGAAAGCAGCGATTAACTGCTGGAAAAATGACTGAATCTGATTTTATCGTTATGTTATTTGCACTTACAGTCTGCGTGTCATTTGCACTTACAATTTACGTTTGCTTATGCACAATCGACAGGAAAATAAATGCTCACCAAGAAAGACATAACTGGCCTAATCGCAAAGAATAAGCTGTTTCAGATGGAAATTGATGATCGCCATATGGCAGTCATTAACGAAGTTTACGCACTAGGAATCAACCAGGGCATTGCTAACGCTAAAGAGGCAATCATTTGGCGTATCAATGGCCCAATGTGGGCTAACTTTATAGATGAAGGAGTGGAGAGTGCCTCCAGTTGAAGATCACGAAGTACACGAGAAAGTTAAAAGCACTGGAACAGAGCCTTATGGCTGCTATAATGCAAAACAAAGCGATGGCTACTGGATCAAAGCTCGTGAATACAGAACAAATGGCACATACGTTATGCGAGATACGTTCATTTCGCATCGCATGAGCAAAGACTGCCGTAACTTTTATTTATGGTACAAAGATCCTAGGTGCGCTACGTGCGAACGAACAAAAGATCGAGAATACGCACAACGAATGATGTTTATTGAATAAAAAAAGGCCCTCGCTAAGAGGGCCTAATCATTTACCAGGAGAGAGGCGGCGAATGAACGGTTGGATTATAACCTAATGCCATGTCTTTTTGCAGCTTCTTGCTCAAGTTCCCAATCATCTCTGCACCATTCATCGCAGAAACGCTTGCCTTCAGCAACTTCAGCATTGCAGTAATAGCAATGGCCTGTAGCAATAATCTTTGGAGCCTTACGCGCTTTAGCAATTAATCGCTCACGCTCATCGCTTTCTACTTCAGAAGCATTGTCTAAAAAATCTGCACTTCTCACTTTTTGAATACCTTTTCCATAAAGTCAGTCTTTTGCACAGAGCCAGAGCTTGAGCCAAAGTAATAAGAAATAACCATGCTAAAAATTCCAGAAATTGAACCAAGAATATAGATTGCTAAATCTTTACGGTTTGGATCAATGGAATTGCTATCAAGAAGAACAACGCCAAACAATACAAAGCTAAGTACCACAGTGCCACCAGCAAGAACAGGCGTGATGATCTTGTTAATCGTAGGCGCAAATTCCGATATGGCGATATTCGCTTCACGCTCACGAGCAGACGCTCTATCTTGAACCTCAGCTTGAAATATGCTTTCTTCATGGGCCAGCTCCGCAATTCGTGCGCTTGCTTCAGCCTTCTGTGCTTCTGTAGCATCTGGCCAAATACGGTCAACTACTTTGCCAGCAAATTCTAAGCCAGCACTAATAGGATCAAAGCTCACTTTACATCTCCAAGATAGCGGCAATTCGACGCGACCAGCCGCGAGCATTAGCAGACCAGTTTCGCAGATCAGTCATAAAACGTAGTCGTTTACCAATCATTTGCTGTCGCACAACTTGAGGTGCAGACATATTAACAGCTTGACGAGTCATTGGGCCAATAACTCCGTCCGACTTAACGCCGACTGACGACTGGAGCCACTTAATTGCTTGTCCTGGCCCACTATTAACAGCAGCATCAAACAGTGGATAGCGCAGCGTGTCTGGCATATTGTCGCACTGGCAAGCATCCCAGTACGAATTGCGATATACTTTCTTAGCGAATTCTAGCGGTAAATCTTCCATACGGCCTAGATAACCATGCTTCCGAGCAACCGTTTCTGTTACGCCATACATAGTACGGCCACCTGGGTCGTCAGCGAAAGGCTTATTAGAAAAGCCACCTTCGTGGCTTATTAGTAAATCAAACGCTGTATCAAAGTTCACTTGTCAGCCTTTTTGTCTATTTTCATTTCAATGTGATCTAGTTTTGCAAATAACTTGTCAATCACACGGTCAAATTCTTGCCTAGTAACGTAGTTACCAGCAACTAGAACTTCAATTTCACTTACCCGTTTTGTAAGCTCTGCGTCAGCTCGTTGCAAGTCTTTTGTCGCTTGCCAAACTGCATGAAGGAGAAAGCCAAGCAGACCACTTAAACCTGTTAACGCCCAGTTATAGAATTCTTGCATGACTTTATTCCTTAATTAAAAATGCTATTAAGATTTTACATTAAATAGGCCATTCAAGAATAGGCAAATCAGATTCAATATCAGCAAAAGAACTTGGCATTGGTCTAGTTCCAGCCTCAACTTCGTCCATAATTTCATAAAGTTTTTTCCATGTCGCATCTCGTGATGTAACGCCATATTGACCTTCTTGTGCAAACTTTTGTACTGATGATGTAGCATAAGTGCAAAGGCTCAATATTCCATCGTAATTTCTAGTTTTTGCAAAAGAATCTAATCTATTTTGCGTTTGGCTTACAATATAATCCATAAACTGCTTAAGTTTTGCAGCTTTTATTGCAGCAATTTCTTCTTCTGTTAAAGGTTCTACAGCTACAGTGTAAACAGTATTGCCTTCAACATAAGGAGAAACATTTACTAGCTTCTCAGTATCAGCATCATATGCTTTGAATACTGTAACAGTCATACAGCCATTCTCTGCCAGGAATGTAGCATCAGGGCCGGTTACAGCAAATGACGTATTAGGAAACAGATCACGATAATCCGCTACTTCAATTACTTGTTCATTTTGTACTTTTGCGATTAGCATTTCTGCTCCTTAGTTGGTTGGTAATGCCTGTGCAGGAGGCGTAAAGTTAGCGGTGTAACGGGCGTAGCCTTTGGTGATGCGAAGGTCGTCTATGTAGCCATTTAGCACCTCTGTTGAAGCAGCAGCAGCATTATTTCCAATACCAACGTTAGCGTTTGCAAATAAACTAGCAGAAGATGTAACGCTGGAACCAGCTACTCCATTAAAGTACGGTGTAAATGTAGAACCATTGCGAACTAATGCAAAATGATACCAAGTATTAGTTGCGACAGTTCCGATTGTGGCGCCAGAAGCTATATTCCAACCAACTCCTGCGGAACTTAAAAAAAACTGTAATGTCGTTCCTGCCCTATAAATAGCGTAAGAAGTGCCAGTTGTTCCGGTGTCTGTATTTAGTATTTGAGCATTTCCAGAAACGCTGTTGAAATATACCCAACCCTCTATTGTAAAGTTTCCAGAACCTAGCTGTAAGTTAACATTTGTTCCTACGCTTCTAATCCCATCACCTGTACCATCAAACGCCAAGCTACCCGTACCATACTTCTTCACGCTGGTGCTGACCTGTGCGTTACCTACTGTTTCTAGGT
>ERZ1034365.437-NODE-437-length-22863-cov-4.206399_pt1 | contig 22863 bp, 22 predicted proteins | sample MGYA00520615_ERZ1034365 | MGnify/ENA primary metagenome ERZ1034365 (study PRJEB33736, sample SAMEA104284505) | Azolla filiculoides | biome: Urban; feature: Water surface; material: Ditch water | place: Netherlands | collected 2015-10-28 | depth 0-0.1 m ...
AATGCCATGCGTGCCGACGTGCACGTGGTGCGGGAAGACCTGCGTCGTGCGACCCTGGTCGTTGCGCGCACGCTGGCCGACCTGCTGGGCTGAGCACCACGGCGCGGGGGGCTGTCACGTTTTCCCCCGCGCCTCGACATTCCATCCTCTTGCGGGACATGAGTCCTGAAAACACCATGAAAACCAAATCCGTACTCGAGCTGGCTGACGTCAAGGCCATCGCCGCCGCAGCCGAAGCTGAGGCCATTCAAAACCACTGGGCAGTGTCGATCGCCATCGTCGATGACGGCGGCCATCTGCTCTGGCTGCAGCGCCTTGACGGTGCACCGGCCCTCTCGGCCCAGATCGCGCCGGCCAAGGCCCACACCGCCTCGATGGGCCGCCGCGAGTCCAAGGTCTACGAGGACGTCATCAACGGCGGCCGCACCTCGTTCCTGAGCGCTCCGGGCGTGCAGGGACTGCTCGAGGGCGGTGTGCCGGTCATGAAGGACGGCCAGTGCATCGGCGCGGTCGGCGTCAGCGGCGTCAAGTCGAGCGAGGACGCCCAGATCGCTAAGGCTGGCATCGCCGCCATCGGTCTCTGATTCCAGGCCACGCCAGTCAGCGTCAGGCCGACCCAGACGCCACAACCCAGGATGAGGAACAAGGCTGCGATCAGCAGCGCGGTCATGATGATGTCGATGACAGGCCCTTATTCGATGCGGGACGGCTCGTCACCGGCCGAGAGTCCATGTAAAAGCCCCCTGGGAGCAGGGGGCGCCTTATGGCTTGCGGCTTGCTTGCGAAAGGCGTCCCACATCTTGTCGTCGTAGCCGGTGGCGCCGATGAGGGGATGCCATGCCCTCACTACGGCCTGGCCGGGTTTGGCCAACTCGCACCGTCGTCGACCTGTTCGGCCGCCATGTCGATAATGAGGCTGCCAGGCTTCATGTTCCCGACCGCGCGTATCGAGAGCCAATACACTGGCCGTGGCTAGAGGTGGCGCATGGGCGTGTTCATCTGGCTGGTCTCATCAGGGGTTGACCCCACAAAAAACTGCCATGGCCCGCTTGCATCGACTTCCTCCCATTCATACCCTTGCAGCTTTCGAGAGTGCAGCCCGGCTTGGTGGGTTTGCCCAGGCTGCCGCCGAGTTGTGCATCACGCCAAGTGCTGTCAGCCACCGGATCCGGCAGCTGGAGTCCTTGCTGGGCGAGCAATTGTTCGAACGCAGCTCGACCGGAGTCCGCCTGACTCTGGCCGGGCAGCGCATGCTGCACGGCGTACGCGACGCCTTCGACAAGCTGTACTTGCTGACCAAGTCCGGGACGCCTGCCATGCGTCTGAGCGTCGGGATGCCACCCACTTTTGCGCGCAATCTGCTGATTCCGCATTTGCCCGAGTTCTATCAGGAATGGCCGGACATCGAGATCCAGGTCGCTGTGGCCGCACCGATGCAGGACAAGCCCGAGCGCCATGACGTAGACATTCGATTTGGCAAGCCACCTTTCGACGACCGGCTGTCGATCAAGCTGTTCGATGATCAGCTGCTGGTGCTGGCCGCGCCGAGTTATCTGGCCCGACGGCCGTTGAGTGGTCCGGCCGAGTTGGCGCAGGCCGAGCTGCTGCGCTCGCCGCTCGTGCCCTGGCTGCCCTGGCTGGCAGCGGCCGGGCTCGAGGCGAGAGAACCCACCCGGGGGCCCTTGTTCACGGACCTCGGCATCCTGCTCGAGGCTGCCGCCAGCGGGTTGGGCATCGCGATCTGCCTGGGGCGTGTAGCGCAACGCTGGCGGGACAGCGGACAACTGGTTTCCCTGTTCGATGTCGAGGTGCCGTCTGAGGGCACTTACTACGCGGTAGTCGATCGCGAGGTCACGCAACGCCCTGAAGTCGGTGCCTTCATGGACTGGCTGCGCGCCACTTTTGTCTGAGCGGGTGCCCGGGAATGCTGGCAGGACTATTGCATGCCGACAGCCCAGGGTGCCGTTCAGTGATGGTCAGGGCAGTATGACCCCGACCCAATCAGGGCGCTGAACAGGTAGACCAATGGCATGGCTCGTTTGGCTGGCCAGCCCAGGCCGATCAACAGAATTTATTTGTTCTTATCCAATCACTTGGGTGAGGGTGGTCGTCTCTCAAGGAGCGGGTGGGTCGGCGCCGATTCTCGGTGGGGGCGATAGGGTCGGCAAACGAATTTTTTCGGTCTCGGGCGACAAAAACTTTCAATGCGGGTTAACCCTGGTTTCAAGCCCTCGGAGCTTCCATATCCAGTGCCGGACTGGTTCAATTGCGCCGTCCGAACCCGTCACCACCTTGCCTTCATGTCTGCCCCCGGGATCCGGCAGGGCAGATCCACTTCCAGCCTTGATCAATCACATGAAAACCCTACTGGTCCGTTCCCTGCTCGTCGCCAACCGGGGCGAGATTGCGATCCGCGTGATGCGGGCGGCAACCGAGATGGGGCTGCGCACGGTGGCGGTCTACTCGCATGAGGACCGCTTCGCACTGCACCGCTTCAAGGCCGACGAGGCCTACCAGGTGGGCGCCGGTCAGAAGCCGATCGCGGCCTATCTCGACATCGCCGAGATCATCCGCGTGGCCAAGGAAGCCCGGGTCGATGCGATCCACCCGGGCTACGGCTTCCTGTCCGAGAACCCCGACTTTGCCGACGCCTGCGCGGCCGCCGGCATTGCCTTCATCGGCCCCCGGGGCGACGTCATGCGCACGCTGGGCAACAAGGTGGCTGCGCGCCACCTGGCGCAGTCGGTCGGCGTGCCGGTGATGCCGGCGACGCCGCCACTGTCGCGTGATGACGACGAGGCGCTGGCCGCCGCCGCCGAGATCGGCTACCCGGTCATGCTCAAGGCCAGCTGGGGCGGTGGCGGGCGCGGCATGCGCATCATCCAGAGCGAACAGGAGCTGCTGACCCAGATGCCGGTCGCGCGCAGCGAGGCGCTGGCGGCGTTCGGCAACGACGAGATCTACCTCGAGAAGCTGGTGCAGCGCGCGCGCCATGTCGAGGTCCAGCTGCTGGGCGACCGCCATGGCCACCTGCTGCACCTGTTCGAGCGCGACTGCACGGTGCAGCGGCGCAACCAGAAAGTGGTCGAGCGGGCACCGGCGCCTTACCTGGACCCCACCACCCGGCATGCATTGTGCGAAGCCGCGCTCAAGATCGGCCGCGCGGTCAATTACACCCATGCCGGCACGGTCGAGTTCCTGATGGACGCCGACAGCGGCGCCTTCTACTTCATCGAGGTCAACCCGCGCATCCAGGTCGAGCACACCGTGACCGAGCAGGTCACCGGCATCGATCTGGTCAAGGCGCAGATCGCGATCACCCAGGGGGCCGAGATCGGCGTGGAAGGCGCCATCGTGCCGATCCAGGACGGCATCCGCCTCAGGGGTCACGCGCTGCAGTGCCGCGTCACGACCGAGGACCCGGAGCAAGGCTTCGTGCCCGATCATGGCCAGCTCTCGACCTACCGCTCCAGTGGTGGCTTCGGTGTGCGCCTGGACAGCGGCACCGCCTACTCGGGCGCGGTCATCACCCCCTACTACGACAGCCTGCTGGTCAAGGTCACGACCTGGGGATCGAGCGCCGAAGACGCGATCACGCGCATGGACCGCGCGCTGCGCGAATTCCGCATCCGGGGTGTCGCGACCAACCTGCCGTTTCTCGAGAACGTCATCGCCCACCCGCTGTTCAAGAGCGGCGAGTGCACGACACGCTTCATCGACCAGACGCCCGAGCTGCTGAAGGTGGCACCCAAGCGCGACCGCGCGACCAAGCTGCTCAAGTACCTGGGCGAAGTGTCCGTCAACGGCCATCCCGAGATGAAGGGCCGCACCTTGCCGAGCCTGCCGCTGGCCGCGCCGATCAAGCCGGCCTGCGACCTGACCCAGCCGCCGCCCGCGGGCACGCGCGATCGGCTCAAGAGCCTGGGGCCGACCGGCTTCGCGCAGTGGATCAAGGCCCAGCAGCGCGTGCTGCTGACCGACACCACGATGCGCGACGCGCACCAGTCCTTGCTGGCCACCCGCATGCGCACGCACGACATGCTCGAGATCGCGCCGCACTACGCGCGCCTGGCGCCCGAGCTGTTCTCGCTCGAATGCTGGGGCGGCGCGACCTTCGACGTGGCGATGCGCTTCCTGGGCGAGGACCCCTGGCAGCGCCTGGCGCAGATCCGCGCGGCAGTGCCCAATGTGCTGCTGCAGATGCTGCTGCGGGCGTCGAATGCGGTCGGCTACACCAACTACCCCGACAACGTGGTCAAGTTCTTCGTCCAGCAGGCCGCGAAAGGCGGCATCGACGTCTTCCGCGTCTTCGACTCGCTCAATTCGGTCGAGAACATGCGGGTGGCGATGGACGCGGTCAACGAGACTGGGGCGCTGTGCGAGGCCGCGATCTGCTACACCGGCGACCTGTTCGACCAGAAGAGGGACAAGTACAAGCTGGCCTACTACGTCCGAATGGCCAAGGAGCTCGAGCGCGCCGGCGCCCATGTGCTGGCGATCAAGGACATGGCCGGCGTCTGCCGCCCGCGTGCCGCCTCGGCCCTGGTCAAGGCGCTCAAACAAGAGACCGGGCTGCCGATCCACTTCCACACCCACGACACCAGCGGCCTGGCCGGTGCCAGCGTGCTGGCGGCGATCGAGGCCGGCTGCGACATCGTCGACGGCGCCTTGGACGCCATGAGCGGCCTGACCTCGCAGCCGAATCTGGGCAGCCTCGTCGCGGCGCTCGAAGGCTCGGCGCGCGACCCGGGCGTGGGCCAGCAAGCGCTGCGCGGCCTGTCGCACTACTGGGAAGGCGTGCGGCGCTACTACGCGCCGTTCGAGAGCGAGATCCGCAGCGGCACCTCCGACGTCTACCGCCACGAGATGCCGGGCGGCCAGTACACCAACCTGCGCGAGCAGGCCAGATCGATGGGGCTGGAGCCGCGCTGGCCCGAGGTGGCCGAGGCCTATGCCCAGGTCAACCAGCTGTTCGGTGACATCGTCAAGGTCACGCCGACCTCCAAGGTGGTCGGTGACCTGGCGCTGTTCATGGTCGCCAACGACCTGCGCCCGGAGGACGTGCTCAACCCCGAGCGCGAGATCGCCTTCCCCGAGTCGGTGGTGCAGCTGATGCGTGGCGAACTCGGCTTCCCGGCCGACGGCTTCCCCGAGGCGCTGCAGCGCAAGGTGCTCAGGGGCCAGGCACCGATGACCGGCCGCCCGGGCGAGCACCTGCCTGCCGTGGACCTGGAGGCCGCGCGCGAGCAGGCGCAAAAGCTGGTCGGCCATGCCGTCAACGACCCGCAGCTGGCCTCCTACCTGATGTACCCCAAGGTCTACCAGAGCTACAGCCGCCAGCGCGGGCAGTACGGCGACGTCAGCGTGATCCCGACGCCGGCCTATTTCTACGGCCTGCAGGACCACGAGGAGATCGCGGTCACGATCGACCAGGGCAAGACGCTGCACCTGCGCATCGAGGGCCGCACGCCGGCCAACGACGAGGGCCAGTGCCGGCTGTTCTTCGAGCTCAACGGCCAGCCGCGCCTGGTGCGGGTGCCGCTGCTGGGCGCGGCCGTCGGCGCCAAGACGCTGCGCCAGGCCGAGGAGGGCAACCCGGCGCATGTGGCCGCGCCGATGCCGGGCCAGGTGGCACGGGTGACGGTCAAGGTCGGCCAGCGCGTGCTCAAGGGCGATGTGCTGGCCTCGGTCGAGGCCATGAAGATGGAGAGCCTGATCTGTGCCGAGCGCGAGGCGACGGTCAAGGCCATCCATGTCCGGCCTGGCGATGCGGTGCCGGCCAAGGCGCTGTTGATGGAATTTGGCGACTGAGCGCCAGCCATGGGCGAGGCCTGTTGCAGCCGTTTCAAATGCTGCACAATCCCAGCCCTGAACACTGCTTAGAGAGGTCCACACATGGCATCCGTCAACAAAGTCATCCTGGTCGGCAACGTCGGCCGCGACGCCGAAATCCGCTACCTGCCCTCGGGCGCGGCGGTCGCCAACGTCACGCTCGCGACCTCGAGCCGGCGCAAGGACCGCAACAGCGGCGAGATGGTCGAGGACACCCAGTGGCACCGCGTCCAGTTCTTCGACCGCCTGGCCGAGATCGCCGGCGAATATGTCAAGAAGGGCCGCCCGATCTACGTCGAAGGCCGGTTGAAGTACGGCAAGTACACCGACCAGTCCGGCGTCGAGCGCAACACGGTCGACATCATCGCGACCGAGCTGCAGCTGCTCGGTAGTCGCGAGGGCATGGGCGGCGGCGACCGGGGTGGCATGGAAGAGGGCGGCGAGCGCCCGGCCTACACCCCGCGTGCAGCGGCTCCGGCCGCGCGTCCGGCCATGGCATCTTCCCGTCCTGCCGCAGCGCCCACGCGCCCGGCACCCGCTCCTGCAGCGGCACCGACCCACAGCGGTTTCGAGGACATGGACGACGACGTGCCGTTCTGAGATAGAAGACACGACTTTGGGGTCCGATCAATGAAAAAAGCCAGTGTGCCTTGCGGTCCTGGCTTTTTTGATGGACAGGTTCTGCCTTCCTTTGGCTGTCTGCTGGTGGGCTTTCAGCCCAGCTTGCCGGAGCGGAAGTCCTGGATCGCCTGGTAGATCTCGGCTTCGGTGTTCATGACGAAGGGGCCGTACTGCGTGATCGGTTCGCCCAGCGGCTGGCCCGCGATCAGCAGCACCCGGGCGTCCTCGCTGGCCTCGATCCGCACGCCGTCGGCCTCGGCCGAGTTGGCCAGGATTGCCATGCGCTGCACCGGTACCGCCTGGCCGCCCAGGCTGACCGCGCCACGGTAGACATAGACGAAGGCATTGTGGCTGGCCGGCAGCGCCTGCTCGAAGCGGGCGCCAGCCGGCAAATGCAGGTCCAGATAGGTCGGTGCGGTCGCCTCGCGCGTCACCGCGCCGCTCACGCCATGGCTTTCGCCCGCGATCACCGTGACCGCCACGCCCTCAGCCGTGGTGAACTGGGGCAGCTCGGCATGCGCGATGTCGCGGTACCAGGGCGCCTGCATCTTGTCGCGCGCCGGCAGGTTCAGCCAGAGCTGGAAGCCTTCCATCACGCCTGCTTCCTGCTGCGGGATCTCGGAGTGGATCAGGCCGCTGCCGGCCGTCATCCACTGCACGTCGCCGTTCTGCAGCAGGCCCTCGTGGCCCGCGCTGTCGCGGTGCAGCATGCGGCCGGCGATCATGTAGGTCACGGTCTCGAAGCCGCGGTGCGGGTGATTCGGGAAACCGGCGATGTAGTCGTCCGGATTCTCGCTGCCGAAGGCGTCGAGCATCAGGAAAGGGTCGAGCCGGCGCTGCAGGTCCTGCGTCAGCACGCGGGTGAGCTTGACGCCGGCACCGTCCGAGGTCGGGTGGCCGACGATCAGGCGTTCGATGCGGCGCGGCTGGCTGACAATGGCAGCGGGGGTGGCGTTCGGGGTCATGGTCGGCACTTTCCTGATGGCAGGGTGGCTATGGGCACCCTGCGTTGACGTTCAATCGAAGCGGGTCAGGCAGCCAGCGCGGCTTCCAGATCGACCTCGGCCTGGGCGAAGCCCTTGGCAGCGGCCTCGGGGCCCATGTTCAGGCCTTCGGCGAACACGAAGCGCACGTCGCTCATGCCGAGGAAGCCCAGCACCGACTTCAGGTAGGGAGTCTGGCTGTCGTTCGGGGTGTCGCGGTAGATGCCGCCACGGGCGAAGGCGACGTAGACGGTCTTGCCCTGGACCAGGCCGACCGGACCGGTCGCGGTGTACTGGAAGGTCACGCCGGCGCGGGCCACGGCATCGATCCAGTTCTTGAACTGCGACGAGACGCCGAAGTTGTACATCGGCACGCCCAGCACGATCGCGTCATGGGCCTGCAGTTCGGCGATCAGCGCGTCGTAGCCAGCGACGGCAGCGGCCTGCTCGGCGCTGCGCTGCTCGGCCGGGGTGAACAGGGCACCCAGCATGGCTTCGTCGAGTGCCGGCACCGGGTTGACCGCCAGGTCGCGCAGCGTGACAGTGGCGCCCGGGTGGGCGGCTTGCAGGCGCTCGGTGACGCGGTTGGCGACCTTGGTCGAGTTGGCACCTTCGCGGCGGGCACTGGCGTTGATTTGCAGGATCTTCATGGTCGTTTCCTTGAGTGGGGAGGGAATGGCTCTACTGTATTTGTTGCCTGGTTCTTTGTTAATCCATCTATTTGGATATCATTGTTCGGATAATGGAACAATCAAGCGGTGCCATCGACCCCAACGACCTGCTGATCTTTGCCCGCGTGGCCGAGCTCGGCAGCTTCAGCCGCGCCGCCGACCGGCTTGGTTGCCCCAAGTCCACGGTGTCGCGCCACATCGCCGGGCTCGAAACCCAGCTCGGCGAGCGCCTGCTGCAGCGCACGACCCGGCGCCAGCAGCTGACCGAGTTTGGCCAGCAGTTGCTGGAACATGCGCGCCAGGTCGCGCTCGAGGTCGAGGCGGTGGCGGTGCTGCGCGAGCAGCGCCAGGCCGCACCGAGCGGGCGGCTGCGGGTCTCGATGCCGAGCGACTTCGCCAACCTGTTCCTCGGCGAGATGCTGGCCGCCTTCGTCGCGCTGCACCCGGCGATCACGCTCGAGCTCGACCTGTCGCCACGCCGGGTCGACCTGCTGGCCGAGGGCGTCGATGTCGCGGTGCGCATGGGCGCGCTGCCCGACGACGCCTGGCTGGCCGCGCGCCGGCTGACGGTGTTCTCGAACGGCCTCTATGCCGCGCCCGACTATCTGGCCGAGCGTGGCGAGCCGCTCCATCCCGACGAGCTGCTGCGGCATCAGGCGGTGCGCTTGCTGGGCGGGCAGGGCGAGCCGCTGCCCTGGACGCTGCGCCACGACGATCAGGTCTGGGAAGGTCTGCCGCCGGGGCGGGTCAGCGCCAATTCGCCCGAGCTGCTGATCCGCATGGCGCGCGCGGGCGGCGGCATCGCGGCCGTGCCCGACCTGTTCGCGCAGCCGATGCTGCAACGCGGCGAACTGCGCCGGGTGCTGCCGGACTGGTGCCTGCCGCCGCATGCGGCCTGGGCCGTGTTTCCGGGCCGCAAGCTGATGCCGGCCAAGAGCCGGGTCTTCATCGACATGCTGCAGGCGGCGCTGGCCGGCAGCACGGGCTGAATTCGTCGTTTTCAGGCTTGCGGCTTGGCCGCTGTCTTGCCCTGCGGCCGGCGTGACTTGCCCTTGGCACGGCGCGCAGGCTCGGGCGGCAACTCGGGCAGCGGCGCCTCGGTCGCGCTGGCGGAATGAATCACGCCGCCGCCCAGGCAGACATCGCCGTCGTACAGCACGGCGCTCTGGCCCGGCGTGACGGCCCATTGCGCCTGCTCGAAGCCGAGCGCAAAGGCGCCGTCGCCATTGGGCGCCAGCAGGCAGGGCGCGTCGGCCTGGCGGTAGCGGGTCTTGGCGCCGTACTGGCCCGGCGCCGGCGGCTCGCCCGCGACCCAGCTCGCGTCCTCGGCCTGCAGCAGCGGCGACAGCAGCCAGGGGTGGTCATGGCCCTGCACCACCCAGAGCGTGTTGCTCGCGACCTCCTTGCGCGCGACGAACCAGGGCTGGTGTTCGCTGCCGCCCTTGGCCGATCCCTGCTCCTTGACCCCGCCAATCCCCAAGCCCTGGCGCTGGCCGAGGGTGTAGAAGCTCAGGCCGACATGCTGGCCGATCACGCGGCCCTGGTCGTCGCGGATCGCGCCGGGCGCCTTCTGGATGTAGCGGTTCAGGAAGTCGCGGAACGGCCGCTCGCCGATGAAGCAGATGCCGGTCGAGTCCTTCTTCTTCGCGTTGGGCAGGCCGATCTCGTCGGCGATGCGGCGCACCTCGGTCTTGGGCAGTTCGCCGACCGGGAACATCGCCTTGGACAGCTGCGCCTGGTTCAGCCGGTGCAGGAAATAGCTCTGGTCTTTCAGCGGGTCGCAACCCTTGAGCAGCTGATGCCTGCCGCTGGCCTCGTCGAAGCGCACCCGGCAGTAATGGCCGGTCGCGATCTTGTCTGCGCCCAGGCGCATCGCGTGGTCGAGGAAGGCCTTGAACTTGATCTCGGCGTTGCAGAGGATGTCGGGGTTCGGCGTGCGGCCGGCCTGGTACTCGCGCAGGAACTCGGCGAACACGCGGTCCTTGTACTCGGCCGCGAAGTTGACATGCTCCATGTCGATGCCGATCACGTCGGCCACGCTGGCCGCGTCGAGGAAGTCCTGGCGCGACGAGCAGTATTCGCTGTCGTCGTCGTCCTCCCAGTTCTTCATGAAGATGCCGATCACCTCGTAGCCCTGCTGCTTGAGCAGCCAGGCGCTGACAGCCGAGTCGACGCCGCCGCTCAAGCCCACCACCACGCGTTGTTTCTTTGCCATGGCCCGGATTATCCCAGCGCGGGCGGGTCCTGGCATGGCCGGTGCCCGGCCTGGCTGGCATGACTGGCATAAAGCGTCTGCTGGAAGGCCTGGGTCAGGCGCGAGCCCTTCGGCGACTGCCGGCTGATGGCCATGAAGCGGCAGTGGTAGCGCAGCACGGCGGGCGCGATCGCGCGCATCCGGCCGGCCTGCACGAAGGCCTCGGCGTAGTGATCCGGCAGAAAGCCCACGAAGCAGCCGGACAGGATGAAGGTGGCGACCGCCTCCTGGTCCGAGGCGGTGGCGGCGCGTTCCAGCTGGTGCCGATGCGCCAGTTCCATATTGGGCGAGTGGTAGCCCAGCGCCGCCAGCGGCTGCTGCCGCAAGTCGTCCCAGCCCAGGCCGGCTTGCGGCTGCTCGAACCAGGGATGGCCGGGCGCCGCATACAGCAGCATGGTCTCGCCAAACAGTTCCTGGTAGCACAGCAGCTCCGAGCTGCGATGCTCCGGGATGATGCCGAGCTGGAACTGGCCGTCGATCACGCCGCGCTCGATCGTGCCGATGCTGCCGACATGCAGGTGCAGCCTGGCGCTGGGCACCTGGCGCTGGAAGCTGGCGATGGCGCTGGCGATCCGGGCTTGCGGATTGGAGGCGGTCTTCTCGAACAGCGCGACATGCAGGTCGCCACCGAGTTGGCGGTGGATGTCGTGCAGCCGGGTCCGGAACGCCTGCGTCGCGGACAGCAGGCTCAGGGCGGCCTCGTAAACCTGCTGGCCTTCTGGAGTGAGGCCGAAACCGCCACGCCCACGCCGGCACAGCACCAGCCCGAGCCGGATCTCGAGGTCCCTGACATGCCGGCTGATGGTCGACAGGGCGATGTTGAGCTCGAGCTCGGCCGCAGCCATGCCGCCGCATTCCACCACGCTTTTGAAGACCCGCAGCAGCCGGAGATCGGCGTCACCGAGCTGGCCCAGCAGGGCCATATTCTTTACTTGCATGAAATGTCAACTTTAATGAGACACATAGTGCTTCATGAGAGTTTAGCCCGTGCCCAGAATCGGCCTATTTCTTCTCCATCACTGGAATTGCCCGATGAACATGTCCGATACCCAGCAGGTCAGCGCTGCCCCTCGTACCGACCCGGCCTGGCTGGAGGCGCACTGGATGCCCTTCACCGGCAACCGCGACTTCAAGGCCCATCCGCGCCTGATCACCGCCGCCCAGGGCGCCTATTACACCGACGCCGACGGTCGCCAGCTGTTCGACGGCCTGTCCGGTCTCTGGTGCAGCGGCCTGGGTCATGGGCGGACTGAAATCGTCGAGGCCATCGCCCGCCAGGCGGCCACGCTGGACTATTCGCCGGCCTTCCAGTTCGGCCATCCGCTGTCGTTCGAGCTCGCGAATCGGATCGTCGAGCGCATGCCCGCCGGGCTCGACCATGTGTTCTTCACCGGCTCGGGCTCGGAGTCGGCCGATACCTCGCTCAAGATCGCGCGCGCCTACTGGCGCACCAGGGGCCAGGGCAGCAAGACGCGCCTGATCGGTCGCCTCAAGGGCTATCACGGCGTCAACTATGGCGGCATTTCGGTCGGCGGCATCGTCGGCAACCGCAAGCTCTACGGCCAAGGCCTGGAGGCCGACCATCTGCCGCACACCCAGCCGCCGGCCGGTTCGTTCTGCCGCGGCATGCCGGAGCAGGGCGCCGAGCTGGCCGACGAGCTGCTCAACCTGATCAACCTGCACGATGCCTCGAATATCGCGGCCGTGATCGTCGAGCCGTTCTCCGGTTCGGCCGGCGTGGTGGTGCCGCCCCGGGGCTACCTGCAGCGCCTGCGCGAGATCTGCACCGCGCACAACATCCTGCTGATCTTCGACGAGGTGATCACGGGTTTCGGCCGCTGTGGCGCCTGGACCGGCGCCGAGGCCTTCGGCGTCAAGCCCGACATCCTGAACTTCGCCAAGCAGGTCACCAACGGCGTGCAGCCGCTCGGGGGCGTGGTGGTGGGCCAGGAGATCTACGACACCTTCATGGCCGCCGGCGGGCCCGACTACATGCTCGAGTTCCCGCATGGCTACACCTACTCGGCGCATCCGGTGGCCTGTGCGGCCGGCCTTGCGACCCTGGACCTGCTGGAGCGCGAGCATTCGATCGATCGGGTGGCCGAACTGGCACCGCTGTTCGAGAACGCCGTGCACAGCCTGCGCGGTGCCCCGCATGTGGCCGACATCCGCAACTTCGGCCTGGCGGCGGGACTCAGCATTGCCGCCGCACCGGGCGAGCCCGCCAGGCGCCCTTACCAGGTTGCCATGGCGATGCTGCAAAAGGGCTTCTACGTCCGCTATGGCGCCGACACCATCCAGCTGGCGCCGCCCTTCATCAGCACGCCGGCGCAGATCGACAGCCTGGTCAATGCGCTCGGCGAGGCGCTGGGGCAGCTGGACTGATCAGCCCGCGTTGCGATTCAGCCAGGCCTTGAGCCGGGCTGGCTCGCTGGTCTGTTCCTGCCCGGCGACTGGCGCAGGCACGGTCATTGGCTCTGGGCGGCAGGCGGGCTGCGCGCGAGGTCGCCGTCCACCATTCCATGTGCTTGGGCAAAGGTCAGTATGACCTCGCGCACGATCTTGCGTTGCGCCGCCGGTAGCCTGAGGAAGGCATCGAAGGTCTCGCGCTCCAGATAGCCCACGCCCTCGTCCCAGCGCTGGCGGCGTTGTTGCACCGACTGACGCACCGCTTCGCCGAAGCGCAGCACCTCGGGCTCGATATTGAGCAGTCCGGCCAGCACCACCAGCTTGTCCTGGGCCGGTATCGCCTCGCCCTTGAGCCAGCGTGACACCGCCTGGAAGGTGACCGACCGGCCCCAGTAATGGCTGTTGAACAGATTGAGCAGGACGCCGGTTCTGGGTTCCAGGCCGGCGCTCACCATGGTGGTCCGCAGCCGCTGGGCAAATTCGATTTTGTTGTTCATTGCCGAAAATTAAATTTCGGTACATAAATTATTGAACTTTATGTTCAACTTGAGGTTTAATATTCAGTTGAACTTTCAGTTGAATAATGTCGCCCGATGCCGGGTTGTCGGCATCGAACCGCAAGACCCATGTCCCAGTTTCCGATCGAATCACGGCCTGAGTCCACCCAGCGGGGCAATTCGCCGGATCTCTCGTCCATGTGCCATGAGTTGCGCACGCCTATGAACATCGTCGTCGGCATGGCCTGGCTGCTGCAGCATTCAGGCCTGAACCCGGTCCAGCAAGACTATCTGCGCGAGATCCAGAGCGCGAACGACCAGTTGCTGCGCATCGTCAATCAACTGCTGGGCGATGCGCGCGCTGGCCTCGGGGTGGAGCCCTTGTGGTCTTGCGGTGCTCTTGATTTCGCCGAGAGCAGGGCAGAGGCTAACGACCCGACCACCGCCCCTGAGTCGTGCGGGCAGGAGCTCGATGATCCACGCCTGGACGCGGCCCGCTGGACGGATGTGCGGCTGCAACTCATAGCGCTGCTCAGGGCTGCCGATACCGACTGTATCCGGCTTGCCAGAGAGCACCGGAGTTTGCTGCGCGTCATGCTTGGATCTGAATACGAGGCCTGGGCAGAGGCACTGGCTAATTTCGATTTCGAATCGGCGCTGCCTCTCATCGAGGTCCAGCGCACCGGCCCTTCAGTCTGATGAGCTGGATAGCACGGCGGCATCCTCGTCATACACCCTAGCAAAGGTCAATATGACCTCGCGGATCAGCTTGCGTTGCGGCGCTGGTAGCCTCAAAAAGGCGTCGAAGGTCTCGCGCTCGAGGTAGCCCGCGCCCTCGTCCCAGCGCTGGCGCTGCTCGGCGACCTTGTGCCGCACCCTCTCGCCGAAGCGCAGCACTTCGGGCTCGACCTTGAGCCACTCAGCCAGGATCTGCAGTTTGTCCTGGGTCGGGATGGCCCGGTTGTTGAGCCAGCCCCATGCCGCCTGATTGCTGATGGAGCGTCCCTGCCAGCGCAGATTGAACTCATGTTCCAGCACTGACGGGCTGGCGCTGTAGCCCGCGCGGACCATCATGGCCCGTAGGCGCTGACTGAACTCGATCTTTTCGTCCATGTCAGCAAGCTAAGAGCTGCTTGAACAATAAAGCAATTTTCTGTTGAAAATTGCATCAACATTCACTTGGTTTCTCTCAACTAGCGGTTGAGACTGCTCAGCATCCCCAAATCCCTGCTCGAACAATTGCCCGAGATCGTCGCCAACGCTGAAGTCGGAGCAAAAGTGAGCGCATCAATGCGCTGGATCCGGAACACCGGCAGGTGCTGTCCTGGCATTACGTGCTATTGTCCGAGCCGGTTATGCTGGAATGGCAGGCCAAGGGCGCGCATCTGGCTGAATTGCTCGACTACGCCCGGCTGCGGCCCTTGGCCCAGGCTTCGCTGCAGCAGAGCCTGCTCTGAAATAGTGCTGAAACCGCAGCCTCAGAACGGGAAGTTGTCCATCATCTTCATCCGACGCTCTGCCGCGCGCGTCATCTGGCGCTGCCGGTTGAGCCAGGGCTTGAGCGTGGTGATCTCGCCTGCTGTCTCGATGTCGAGTTTCATCGAGAACAGATGGTCTTCGAGTGCCAGGCGTTCCAGCTCAAGATTCTGTTGCAGTGCGGCGGCCGTCAGTGCCATGCCCCTGGGCAGCTTGAGGTCGTGCCACCAGCGCTCCTGTTCGATCTGACGTTCGCGCTCGAGGTCACCGACCTGGCGCTTGAGCAGCAAGGTCAGCGATTTGAGTCGTTCATCGGAGAGCCGTTCCAGGTGGTCCGGATCGACCAGCTCGGCTTGCAGCTGCAGGTTGAGCAGTGTCACCAGATCCTTGCGCTCGTAGGCAGCGTTGGCCTCGCCCATCAGCGTGTTCTTGCGCTGGCGCTCGGCTTCGTCGCCTGCGCGATCCGGGTGCAGCGCGCTGGCGAGCTGGCGGTAGATGCCGCGCAGCATCGTGTCGGCGTCCTGCTGCGCCTGCTCGACCTGCTGCTGTGCGGCGCTGGGCTTGCGCTTGGTCTTGCGCGCGGCGGCCTTGGCCTGGCGGCGCTCCTCTTCCTCGGCTGCCATGGCCGCCATCTTCTCCATGGCGGCGCGCATCATGGCGTCGGGGTCGTCGCCGTCGAGATCGGGCGGCGGCGCGGTGCCGAACATGTCCTCGAACATGGCGCCGAACAGCTCGCGCATGTCTTCAGCCTTGGCTTGCTGCTTGTCGCCCATCGACTTCGGGCTGCGCCGGTCGTGCAGCGCAGCCATTTCGGCATCGCCCGCTTGCGCGAGTTCGGCGCTGAGGTGGCAGACCAGGTCGAGCGCCATCTGGTGCTGCAGCTTGCTGAGGCCCCTGGTCTTGACGTCGAGCCAGGGGTCGAGCGTCAGCACCATCTGGCGCATGCAGGCCAGGCGCTGGTCCAGCAGCGGCTGCAGCACCTGATTCATCTTGAGCTTGTAGCTCTGGCCTTGCTGCTGCATCTCGGCCAGCTGGGCCTTGAGGCGGTCGAGCTTGGCCATTTCGCGCCGAAAGGCCCGCGCGGCGGGCGATTGCTCGGCCTTGGCTTGCGGCTGCACGCTGAGGTTCGTGGTGGAGCTGGTCTTCGCTTGTGCTGCCGCAGGCGCGGACACGGTATCGGGCAGTGGGGCAAAGCGCGGATCGGTCTCGGTGGCTGGCTTGCGCCGCGCCCAGGTGGTCTTGCGTGTCATGAGAGGTCCGGATAGATCAGCCGCGCACCTCGCCCTCGCCCAGCACGACGTATTTGAGCGAGGTCAGGCCTTCGACGCCTACGGGGCCGCGGGCGTGGAACTTGTCGGTGCTGATGCCGATCTCGGCGCCCAGGCCGTATTCGAAGCCGTCGGCGAAGCGGGTGCTGGCGTTGACCATCACGCTGCTCGAGTCGACCTCGCGCAGGAACTGCTGCGCATGCCGGTGGTCGGTGGTCAGGATCGCCTCGGTGTGGCCGCTGGAGTAGCGGTTGATGTGTGCGATCGCCTCGTCGACGCCGGCCACGACCTTGATGCTGATGATGGCGGCCAGGTATTCCTCGGACCAGTCCTGTTCGGTCGCGTCCTTCAGCTGGACGCCCGGCAGCTGGCTCAGGATCGCCTTCGATTGCGGGCAACAGCGCATTTCGACGCCCTTCTGCGCGTAAACAGCACCAATCTTGGGCAGGAAGACTGCGGCGACGCCGCGCGCGACCAGCAGGCTCTCGGTCGCGTTGCAGGGGCTGTATTTCTGCGTCTTGGCGTTGTCGGCCACCTTGACCGCCATCGCGATGTCGCAGGGGTCGTCGACATAGGTGTGGCAGTTGCCGTCCAGGTGCTTGATGACCGGCACCTTGGCGTCGCGGCTGATGCGCTCGATCAGGCCCTTGCCGCCGCGCGGGATGATGACGTCGACATACTGCGGCATCGTGATCAGCTGGCCGACGGCCTCGCGGTCGGTGGTCGGCACCAGCTGCACCGCGTCGGCTGGCAGCCCGGCCTGCTCGAGCGCCTGCTGCACCAGCTGGGCCAGCGCCTTGTTCGACTCGATCGCCTCCGAGCCGCCGCGCAGGATGCAGGCGTTGCCGCTCTTGATCGACAGGCTGGCGGCCTCGATCGTGACATTGGGCCGGCTCTCGAAGATCATGCCGAAGACGCCGATCGGCACCCGCATCTGGCCGACGCGGATGCCGCTGGGCTGCTGCTTCATGCCGAGGATCTCGCCGATGATGTCGGGCATCGCGGCCAGCTGTTCGCAGCCTTCGGCGCAGGTCTCGATCACCTGCGGGCTGAGCTTGAGGCGGTCGACCATCGGCTCGCTCAGGCCGGCGGCGCGGGCGCGCTGCAGGTCACGGGTATTGACGAGCTGCAGCGGCCCGATGTTGGCGCGCAGCAACGCGGCCAGCGCGCGCAGCGCGGCGACCTTGCGCGCGCTGCTGGCGCGCGCCATCAGGGCGGAGGCGACCTTGGCCTGCTGGCCCAGGCGGTTCATCAGTTCGGCGGTGGTTTCGGCGTTCATGGCTGGGATTTTCGCACTGCGCGTGCGGATCTGCGCCAGTCGCGGGCGGACCGGGCCGGCTTTCAGCGCGAGCGTTCGCTCGGCGCGCGCGACAGATCGTTGTTTTCTGTCACCAGTTGCTGCAGCAACGCCATGAACTGGCGCCGTTGCTCGGGGCTCAGCGGCTCCAGTATCCGCTCCTGGGTGCGCTCCATGCCGGGCAGGGTCTGGGCCAGCAGCAGCTCGCCGGCTGGTGTCAGCGCGAGCAGGCGCACGCGTCGGTCCGCAGGCGAGACGCGACGCAGCAGCAGGCCGCGCGCCTCGAGCCGGTCGACCACGCCGGCGGTGGTCGAGGTGTCGAGCGCGATCCGTCCCGCCAGCGTGCGCTGATCGCAGCCGGGCTGGTCGCGCACGGTCTGCAGGATGGCGTATTGCACCGGAGTGACGTTGAGATCTTCGGTTTCCTGGTGAAAGATGCCGACCGAGATCTGATGCAGGCGACGTATCGCATGGCCGGGTTGGGCGTCGAGCTGTACGCGGTGTGGTCGTGTGGACTCCATGCGTCGGCAGTCTAGCGCAAGACAACCTAGGGAAAACCCTCTTGCCTTCCGTCAATTTATACCTATACTAATCATCTGTGTACTGATTAATTGGGGCGTACGCCAGTCCCGGCATCCACCCTGTTTCTTCCTGGAGCGTAGATATGAGCGAAATCAAATCCGAGTTGCCCGTCCTGGTGTCTGGCGGCGGCATTGGCGGCCTGGCTGCAGCGCTGGCGCTGGTGCGTCAGGGTTTCCAGGTCCAGGTGTTCGAGCAGGCGCCCGAGATCGGTGAAATCGGCGCTGGCATCCAGCTCGGCCCGAACGCTTTCCACGCCTTCGATGCGCTCGGCGTGGGCGACAAGACCCGCGCTCGCGCTGTCTATACCGACTGCATGGTCATGCACGATGCGATCGACGAAACCCTGGTCGGCAAGATCGAGACCGGCGAAGCTTTCCGCAAGCGCTTCGGCAACCCCTACGCTGTGATCCACCGTGTCGATATCCACGGTTCGTTGCTCGAAGGCGCTGTGGAAACCGGCCAGGTGGAATTCTTCACCAATACCCGGATCGAGAAGATCGAGCAGGACGAGGCTGCCGGCACCGTCAGCGCGATCGACCAGAACGGCAAGCGCTGGACCGGTCAGGCCCTGATCGGCGCTGACGGCGGCAAGTCGGTCGTGCGTGCCCAGTATGTCAACGACCCGCCGCGCGTCACCGGCCATGTGGTCTACCGTGCCGTGGTCGAGAAGGAAGACTTCCCGGATGACCTGAAGTGGAACGCCGCCAGTTTGTGGGCCGGCCCGAACTGCCACCTGGTGCACTACCCGCTGCGTGGCGGCGAGCAGTACAACGTGGTCGTGACCTTCCACAGCCGCCAGCAGGAGCAGTGGGGCGTGACCGATGGCTCGAAGGAAGAGGTCGAGAGCTACTTCCAGGGCATCTGCCCGAAGGCACGCCAGCTGATCGAGCTGCCCAAGACCTGGAAGCGCTGGGCCACCGCTGACCGCGAGCCGATTGCACAATGGAGCTTTGGCCGTGTCACCATCCTGGGCGATGCGGCCCACCCGACCACCCAGTACATGGCTCAAGGTGCCTGCATGGCGCTGGAAGATGCCGTGACCCTGGGCGAAGCGCTGCGCGTGACGAACAAGGACTGGACCAAGGCCCTGGACCTGTACCAGAAAAACCGCATCGCCCGCACTGGCCGCATCGTGCTGTCGGGCCGCGAAATGGGCCGCCTCTACCACGCCAAGGGTGTCGAGCGTCTGATCCGCAACAGCCTGTGGCAGGGCCGCAGCCAGGAACGCTTCTACGACGCGATCGAATGGCTCTATGGCTGGAACGTCACAAACTGCCTGCAGCAGGGCTGATCCTCGTAATTTGTCACCTCAAAGGACAAGAACATGCAAGACACAGGCCGTTTTGACACCCTGGGCCGTCTGGAAGACCTGCCGCAGGACTACCGCGACGAGCTGAGCGCCCACAACCTGGTGCCGCTGTGGCCGAGCCTGCGCGCGGTGCTGCCGCCGCATGTGCCGGCGCGCAAGACCCAGCCGACCCACTGGCCCTACGCCAAGCTGCGCGAGCTGCTGCTGAAAGCCGGCGAGCTGACCCCGATCGAGAAGGCCGAGCGCCGCGTGCTGGTGCTGGCCAACCCGGGCCACGGCCTGGAGAAGATGCAGGCCAGCGCCGCCATGTACCTCGGCATGCAGCTGCTGCTGCCGGGCGAACTGGCCCCGGCGCACCGCCACACCCCGAACGCGATCCGCATGGTGGTCGAGGGCGAGGGCGCCTGGACCCTGGTCAACGGCGAGAAATGCCCGATGAGCCGTGGCGACCTGATCCTGACCCCGACCGGCCTGTGGCACGAGCACGGCCATGACGGCCACGAGCCGGTGATCTGGCTCGACGTGCTCGACCTGCCGCTGGTCTACTACGTCGAGGCCTCCTACCACGAGGAAGTGCCGAGCCAGACCGTCGTGCCGGGCCAGGGGGCCCGGGCCTATGCCCGTGGCGGCGTGGTGCCGACCCCGGTGTTCGGTCGCTCCGACAAGGCCTACCCGATGCTGCGCTACCCCTGGGTCGATGCCCGCGCCGCGCTGCTGTCGCTGGCCGAGGACCAGCCGGAGCTCGAAGCCGTGCAGGTGACCTATGTCAACCCCGAGACCGGCCAGGACGCCGAGAACATCCTCGGCTTCTACGCGCTGATGCTGCGCCCGGGTCAGAGCCTGCGCCTGCCGGCGCGTTCGCCGGCCCAGGTGCTGCACCCGATCGAAGGCAGCGCCGAGGTCCAGGTCGAGGGCTCCGCCTTCACCCTGGCCGAGGCCGACACCTGCGCCGTGCCGGGCTACACCGCCTGCACGCTGAGCAACCGCTCGGCGACCGAGCCGGCCTTTATCTTCATCGCCGACGAGTCGCCGCTGCACCGCAAGCTCGGCGTCTACGAGCACCGCGGCTGATTTCCAGCAACCGGCGCCGGGCAGGGGTCACCTATTTAGTGGCCCTGGTTCGTAGCCGTCCAGATCACAACATCCAGCAAGATATTCCCGTCATGGCCCAATACCTGTTCAACCCGCCCGAAGTCCAGTCCCTGCCGATCCAGGGCAAGCAAGAGCGTTTCCCGATCAACCGCCTGTTCTTCGTCGGCCGCAACTACCACGCGCATGCGGTCGAGATGGGCCGTCCGGTCGACAAGTCGGTCGAGCGCGCGTTCTACTTCACCAAGTCGCGCGACACCCTGGTCGACAGCGGCGCCACCGTGGCCTACCCGCCCGAGACCCAGAACTACCACTACGAGATGGAGCTGGTGATCGCGATCGGCAAGCCGGGCTTTCGCGTGCCGCAAGACCAGGCGCATGAGCTGATCTACGGCTACGCCACCGGCCTCGACATGACCCGGCGCGACCTGCAGCTGGTGGCCCGCGACAAAGGCCGCCCCTGGGACACCGGCAAGGACGTCGAGCAATCGTCGGTCTGCTCCGAGATCGTGCCGATGCCAGGCCATCTGATCGAGGGCGGCGAGATCGCGCTCGAGGTCAACGGCGTGACCAAGCAGAAGTCCGACGTCAACAAGCTGATCTGGAACGTGCGCGAGATCATCGCCGACCTGTCGCTGTACTACCACCTGCAGCCGGGCGATCTGATCTACACCGGCACCCCCGAAGGCGTGGGCGCCGTGGTGGCGGGCGACCAGATCACCGGCCATGTGGCTGGCGTGGGCGAGATCGAGCTGACCGTCGGCCCGGCCGAGTAAGCCAAGCGCTCAGTCGAGCCGGCCCCGTGCCGCGTGGTCGAGCAGCCGGTCTATGACGTAGCGCAGGCGTGGATGCCGGTCCCCAGGCAGTTCTACAAGGAGCGTTACATGCCTGTTGTTCGTGTCAGCTGGTTCGAAGGCAAGGACCACCAGCAAAAGGAGAAGGTCGCGGCGGAGATCACGCAAAGCATCGTCCGCCACACGGCGACCGATCCCAGCTACATCTACGTCCTCTTCGAGGATGTCAAGCCCGCCGATTGGGCCGGTGCCGGCAGGTTGTTCGGCTCGCCCCCGGAGTCGGGCGCACAGTGAAGCTGGGTGTGTCTGGATGCCTGGCGACGCAAGTCGCCACATACAGGCAGCGTCGATAGAATGCCTGCATCAAGGAGATCCGCTTGACTCCCGAACTGTCCGCCCGAGTCTGCTCTGCCATCCTCGAGCAAAGCGCCGACGCCATCATCTATGCCGACCGCGAGGGGATCATCCGCCTGTGGAATCTCGCCGCCGAGCGCCTGTTCGGCTTCGATGCCGGGCAGGCCGTGGGACAAAGCCTCGACCTGATCATTCCCGAACGGCTGCGTGCGCCGCACTGGGCCGGCTACCACCGGGCCATCGCAGCGGGCCAGACCCGGTATGCCGGCAAGCCGACGCTGACCAAGGCCCTGCACGGTTCCGGCGAGACCCGCTATGTCGAGATGAGCTTTGCTGTCGTCAGCGACCCGGCCGAAGCGGTCGTCGGCTCGGTGGCCATCGCCCGGGCGGCCAATCCCCCGGTCCGCTGACGGCCCGAGGCTTTGCCACCTTTCGCAGTCAGGAAACTGACATGCCGCATGAGCTGCGTCCGCTCGGCGGCTCGATCGAGTGTGTTCGCAGCGAGGCTGTGTCAAGACGTCCGATGTCAATGTTTTCGGGGCTATCTCACCCCTTGGCGACCTTGCGCTCGCGCGTTGCAGGGTGATCTGAACGCTTGAAATTTGGCAACAGGCTTGAAAGTCTGTGACAGACCGCCTTTCCACACCGCCTCCAGCGGTAGCGGTCGTCGGCTCAGGTTTGTTGGCTGGCCGGTATCGGCCATGAACAGTCGTACAGGGGCAGAGGCTCAAGGGCAGGTCCAGCTGCGTCTGTCCGGTGCGTCACTGGCCGACGATGGCGCGCAAGGTCTTCGAGTTTGCGCTCGGAGAGCACACGAGTCGGTAGCAGGACGCGTAACCAGTAGACCTCAAACATTTGCTAATCCGACAGCCGCCAACGCCAGCTCTGCCGCTGCGGCGGCATGAATTGCCGTCGTGTCGAACAGCGGAACGCTCGCATCCCGCTCGCCCACCAGCATTGAAATCTCGGTGCAGCCCAGGATGATGCCTTGGGCACCGCGCTCGACCAGGCGCTGCATCACGTCGCGATAGGCTCGGCGCGAACTCTCCTCGATGTGCCCCAGACAGAGCTCCTCGTAAATCACCCGATGCACGACTTCGCGGTCGTCGGCTTCGGGTGTCAGCACGTCAATGCCGTGCTGCTCGACCAGGCGGCCGCGATAGAAGTCCTGCTCCATCGTGAAGCGTGTGCCGAGCAGACCGATGCGGGACAAGCCGGCCTTGCGTATCGCTGCCGCTGTCGGGTCGGCAATGTGCAGCAGCGGAATCGCCACTGCAGTCTCGATGACCGGCGCCACCTTGTGCATGGTGTTGGTACACAACACGACGAAATCCGCGCCGGCACGCTCGAGCGCCTGTGCGCCGTCGGCGAGCACGGCGCCGGCCGACGCCCAATCGCCACTGTGCTGCAGACGCTCGATTTCGGCG
>ERZ1034365.438-NODE-438-length-22820-cov-7.878204_pt1 | contig 22820 bp, 20 predicted proteins | sample MGYA00520615_ERZ1034365 | MGnify/ENA primary metagenome ERZ1034365 (study PRJEB33736, sample SAMEA104284505) | Azolla filiculoides | biome: Urban; feature: Water surface; material: Ditch water | place: Netherlands | collected 2015-10-28 | depth 0-0.1 m ...
ATCGCCAAGAGTCTTCGCGAGAAGCTCAAGGCGACGGCGGTCGTCGCGCCGCCCGCCGTGGTTTCCGACAAGCTGTCGGATGACGGCACACGCAAGTTCTTGATCGATGTCGGCAATAACAACGCCGTCGAAACGGTGTTCATCCCCGAAGACGACCGCGGCACGCTGTGCATTTCCACGCAGGCCGGTTGCGCCCTCGATTGCGCCTTCTGTTCGACCGGCAAGCAGGGTTTCAACCGCAATCTGACGGTCGCCGAAATCATTGGCCAGCTGTGGCAGGCCAATCACGCCCTGGGTGCCGTCCATGGCGACCAGCGGGTGATTTCCAATGTGGTCCTGATGGGCATGGGCGAACCGCTCGCCAATTTCGACAATTCCGTGGCCGCCTTGAAGCTCATGCTCGACGACAACGCCTACGGCCTGTCGCGCCGTCGCGTCACGGTCTCCACCTCGGGTCTGGTGCCGGTCATGGACAGGCTCGGTGACGAGTGCCCGGTGGCCCTGGCTGTTTCGCTGCATGCGCCGAACGACAGGCTGCGCGACCAACTGGTGCCGATCAACCAGAAATATCCGCTCAAGGAACTGATGGCCGCTTGCCAGCGTTATCTTGAGAAGGCGCCCCGCGATTTCATTACCTTCGAGTACATCATGCTCGACGGCATCAACGACAGCGACGCCCACGCCCGCGAACTGCTTGCGCTGGTCAAGGCGGTCCATTGCAAGTTCAACCTGATTCCGTTCAATCCCTTCCCCGGTTCGCCCTTCAAGCGCTCGCCGGCCGAGCGGGTACGGCGCTTTGGCGATATCCTGATGCAGGCCGGTATCGTTACCACCACGCGCAAGACGCGGGGTGACGACATCGATGCTGCCTGTGGCCAACTGGCCGGGCAGGTGCAGGACAAGACGCGGCGTACGGCCAGCCGGGTGATTCCCCTCGTGGAGGCAAGATCGTGAAACTTTTTTTGCTGAAAAGCCGGATGGCGGCGCTTTGCCTGGGGCTGCTCTGCAGCTTTTCTGCCTCGGCGCAATACGAATTCAATCCCTCGGCAACCGGTCAGGTCAAAGGGGCGAGCGATCCGCGCAGCCGGGCCAGGATACACACCGAGCTCGGCTCCATGTATTTTCAGGCCGGCAATCCGGGCGTCGCGCTCGATGAGCTGCGCATCGCGCTGAGTGCTGATTCGGCCTATTTCCAGGCCTACAGCGTCCGCGGTCTGGTGCGTCTGTCGCTCCAGGAATACGGCAAGGCTGAAGAGGATTTTCGTCAGGCGCTGAGCCTCGCGCCGAACGATCCCGAAGTGAATAACAATTACGGCTGGTTCCTTTGCGAAACAGGCAAGGAGCGCCAGTCGATCAGCTATTTTCTCAATGCGCTGAAGAGCCCGCTGTACGAAACGCCTGACCGGGCCTACACCAATGCCGGAACCTGTGCCTTCAAGGCGGGCGATTTCGATGCAGCGCAGGACTACCTGCTCAAGGCCCTGCAGCTGTCGCGCGATGGCGCGGTTTCGGCCCGTCTGCAACTAGCCAAGATTTTTTACCGACGTGGCATATTCGAAGAGTCGCGCATCTATCTCGCCGATGCGCTGAAAATGATGGAGCCGCCGACGGCTGACGCCCTGTGGCTCGGCTTGCGTCTCGAACGCAAGCAAGGCAACCGGGCGGCCGAAGCTGGCTACGCCTCGCAACTGCGCGGTCGTTATCCGACATCGCCGGAGTATCAGGAATTCCTAAAGGGTAATTTTGAATGAGTGAGCAGGAGAATATCCAGGACGTCGTGGCTGATGATGTGGTCGTGATTTCCGGGCCGCCGGTCGGCGAGCAGTTGCGTCTGGCGCGGGAATCGCGCGGGCTGGAACTTGCCGATATCGCCCAGACCCTCAAGCTGGGGCAGCGTCAGGTTGAAGCCCTTGAAGCGGGCGACTGGAAAGGTCTGCCGGGCAATACCTTCATCCGCGGCTTTGTCCGCAATTATGCCCGCCTGATTCAGATCGATGCGGCGCCGCTCATGGCGCAGCTCGATGAGGTGCTGGAAAAACCGGTGAGCAGTCTCGGCAATTCAGATGCCGTACCGGCGACCATGCCGCATTCCGGCAGTGCCGGCACGCGGCGCAGCAAGCTCGTCGTGCTGATTGGTGCCGGTTCGGTGGTGCTCGCGGCGCTGGCCTATTTCCTGATGCCCGGCGACCTGTCTTCCCTGCGCGAGAGTACGCAGTTGCTGCTCGACTCGCTGGCCCGCAAGGACCAGGAAGTCGCTGCCGTGGCGCCCGCTGCGGAGCCGGTTTTCCCGCCGGGGAGCACGCCGCAGCAGGTCATGAACCCGCAGGCGCTGGCGCCGGCTGAGGCGCAGGCTTCGCCATCGGCCAGCGCCGCCCCTGTCGGCCAGTCCGGCACGGTGCCGCAATTGCGTTTCGTGGTCGACAAGGATTCGTGGCTTGAAGTCCGCGACCGCGACAACAAGGTCATCTTTTCCCAGCGCCTGACCGCCGGTGCGGAACAGGCCATGGACGGCCACGGGCCGCTTTCACTGAGTGTCGGTTATGCACCGGGCGTCCGGGTCTTCTGGCACGGCGAGGCGGTTGATCTGGCCCCGCATACGCGCGGCGACGTGGCCCGTCTGGTTCTGGAGTAAAGCGTGAGCGCAGTTGCCAAACGCCTGACCCGGTCCTGTCTCGTCGGCCATGTGAAACTGGGGGGCGATGCTCCGACGGTTATCCAGTCGATGACCAATACCGATACCGCCGACTATCTGGCGACCGCCGTGCAGACGGCCGAGCTGGCGCGGGCCGGTTCGGAGCTGGTGCGGATCACCGTGAATTCGCCCGAAGCGGCCGCTGCCGTGCCGAAAATCCGCGAACATCTCGACCGCATGAACTGCAATGTGCCTTTGATCGGCGATTTTCACTATAACGGTCATCGCCTGCTCACCGAACATCCGGCCTGTGCCGAGGCACTCGCCAAGTACCGGATCAATCCCGGCAATGTCGGTTTCGGCAAAAAGAAGGACGAGCAGTTCGCCCAGATGGTCGAGTTGGCCTGCAAATACGACAAGCCGGTGCGCATCGGCGTCAACTGGGGCAGCCTCGACCAGGATCTGCTGGCCCGCATCATGGACGAAAACTCCCGTCGGTCTCAGCCTCTGGATGCGACCGAGATCATGCGTCACGCCATGGTCACCTCGGCCCTCGAATCGGCCGCCAAGGCCGAAGAGGTCGGGCTGGCCGGCAACCGGATCATCCTTTCCTGCAAGGTGTCGAGCGTCCAGGACCTGATCGCCATTTACCGCGAACTGTCGAAGCGAGCCGACTATGCGCTGCATCTGGGCCTGACCGAAGCCGGCATGGGTTCCAAGGGCATTGTCGCGTCGACCGCGGCGCTCTCCGTCCTCCTCCAGGAGGGCATCGGCGACACCATCCGCATTTCGCTGACCCCGGAGCCCGGCGGTTCGCGTTCGCAGGAAGTCATCGTCGCCCAGGAAATCCTGCAGACCATGGGCCTGCGCGCCTTCACGCCGATGGTGGCGGCCTGTCCCGGCTGCGGCCGGACGACCAGCACCTTCTTCCAGGAACTGGCTGGCCAGGTGCAGGACTTCGTCCGCGCCAAGATGCCGGAGTGGAAGCTCAAGTACGACGGTGCCGAGAATATGACCCTGGCTGTCATGGGCTGCATCGTCAATGGTCCCGGCGAATCGAAGCACGCCAATATCGGCATTTCGCTGCCCGGTACGGGCGAAGCCCCGTCGGCCCCGGTTTATGAAGATGGCCAGAAGACGGTCACCCTCAAGGGCGACAACATCGCCAACGAATTCAAGCAAATCATCGAGCGCTATGTCGAGCGCACCTATACCAAGAAACTGAAGTCATGAGTCAAACACTGCAAGCCGTGCGCGGGATGAACGACATCCTGCCCGACGAAGCCGCCTTCTGGGAACTCTTCGAGGACACCATCCGGTCCTGGCTCAAGGGCTACGGCTATCGTCCGATCCGCATGCCCATCGTCGAGCCGACGCCGCTCTTCAAGCGCGCCATCGGCGAAGTCACCGATATTGTCGAAAAGGAAATGTATTCCTTCATCGACGGCCTCAACGGCGAAGCGCTGACCCTGCGCCCGGAAGGCACGGCCGGTTGTGTGCGCGCCGTCATCGAGCACAATCTGGCGGCCCGCCAGACCCAGCGCCTCTATTACATCGGCCAGATGTTCCGTCACGAACGGCCGCAGAAGGGGCGTTATCGCCAGTTCCACCAGGTCGGTGTCGAGTCCTTCGGCATGGCCGGTCCGGATATCGACGCCGAAATGATCCTCATGGGCGCGCGCCTGTGGAATGACCTCGGCCTCGACGGCATCGAGCTGCAACTGAACAGCCTCGGCCAGCCAGCCGAGCGCGCCCTGCATCGCGCCGCCCTGATTACCTATTTCGAGGAAAACGCCGAACTGCTTGACGAGGAGGCCAAGCGCCGCCTGCATACCAATCCGCTGCGCATTCTCGACACCAAGAATCCGGCCATGCAGGATCTCTGCGCCGCGGCGCCGAAGCTCATCGACTATCTTGGCGCCGAATCGCTGGCGCATTTCGAAGGCGTGCAGCGCGTCCTGCGCGATGCCGGCATCCCGTTCAAGATCAATCCGCGCCTGGTGCGTGGCCTCGATTACTACAACCTGACCGTCTTCGAATGGGTCACCGACAAGCTCGGCGCCCAGGGTACGGTCTGCGCCGGTGGTCGTTACGATGGTCTGGTCGAGCAACTCGGCGGCAAGCCGACGCCGGCCTGCGGCTTTGCCATGGGCATTGAGCGCCTGATTGCGCTGATCAAGGATTCGGGCGGCGAGCCGGCTGCTCCGACACCCGATGTTTACCTCGTGCATCAGGGCGATGAAGCCGCCCGCTTGGCCTTCCGCGTGGCCGAAGGCCTGCGCGATCAGGGTATCGACGTGCTGCAGCACTGCGGTGGCGGCAGCTTCAAGTCGCAAATGAAGAAGGCCGATGGCAGCGGTGCGCTATTCGCCGTGATCATCGGCGATGACGAAGCGGCGACTGGCGAGGCCCAGTTGAAATCGCTGCGCCAGAGCGGCATGGAACAACGTAAACTGAAAGTCGATGAACTGGCCGAAGCCATCATCGACCAAATTATTGATTCGGATGAAGAGGAATAGGCAGCATGGCGCATTACGACCTCGAAGAGCAGGAACAGATCGACTCCATCAAGACCTGGTGGAAGATGTACGGCAATCTCGTGACCGGTGTGGTGGTCGCAGTCTCGCTGGGCGTCATCGGCTGGCAGGGCTGGAACTGGTACCAGCGCGGACAGTCGTCGCAAGCGGCGGCCATCTACAGTGTGCTCGAGCAGGCGACATCCATAGGCGATGCCCAGAAGGTCAAGGCGGCGGCCGGTGAACTGGCCGAAAAATTCGGCAGCACCAGCTACGCGTCGCTGGGCGCCATGCTGGCCGGCAAGCAGTCCTTCGAAGCCGGTGACCTGAAGACGGCGAAAACCCAGTTTGGCTGGGTGGCCGAAAACGGCAAGGACGAATTGAGGGATCTCGGACGTCTTCGTCTGGCGGCTGTCCAGCTCGATGATCAGGCTTACGATGAAGCGCTCAAGCAGCTCGATGCCTCACACGCGCCGGCTTTCGATACGCGTTTCCTGGAATTGAAGGGCGACGTATTGACGGCCCAGGGCAAAAAGGCTGAAGCGCGTGCCGCCTACAAGGCCGCGCTCGACAAGATGACCGGCAAGCAGGGCGCCGGCCGTGAACTGCTGCAACAGAAACTCGATAACCTCGGTGAGGCCGCCTGATGTCACGTCAACTTGTAGCCCTTTTCGCCGCTGCCGGGCTCTTGCTCGGCGGTTGTGCGACGGTGTCGGATAGCATCGACGCGATCAATCCGTTCTCCAGCGCCGGGCAGAAAATGCCTTCGCTCGTCCCCTTCAAGGCCAGCGCCGAGGTGCGCACGGCCTGGTCGGTGAGTGTCGGCAAGGCGGCTGACTATACGTTCACGCCGGCTGTGGTCGGTGATGTGGCCTATGTCGCAAGCCGGAGCGGTACGGTCTTCAAGCTTGCAGACGGCAAGGTCGTCTGGAAAATCGACGCGGGTCAGCCGCTGTCGGCTGGCGTCGGCGCCAATGGCCGTGTGCTGGTGGTTGGTACCTCGAAGGGTGAAGTGCTGGCTTTCTCCACCGAAGATGGCAAGGCACTCTGGCAGGCCAAGGTGTCCAGCGAAGTGCTGGCTGCCCCCGTGGTCGGCGACGATGGCGTAGCCGTCAAGAGCGGCGACAATCGCGTGCATCTGCTGGATGCCGGCGATGGCGGACGAAAGTGGGTCTACCAGCGCACCACGCCGGCCCTGTCGGTGCGCAGTGCTGGTTCGCCCGTCTTTGCCGACCGCTATGTTTTCGTCGGCTATCCGGGTGGCAAGCTGGTTGCGCTGGCGGTGCAGAACGGTGCGCCCATCTGGGAAGGGACCGTCGCCTTGCCGAAAGGGGCGACCGAGCTTGACCGGGTGGCGGATATCGTCGCCTCGCCTGTCGTCGATGGCCGTCTGATCTGCGCTGTCGCCTTCCAGGGGCGGGTCGCCTGTTTCGACATGGGGCAGGGCGGAGCGATGATCTGGTCGCGCGACCTCTCGTCGGTCACCGGTCTGGCCATGGATGGCCGCTACGTCTATGTGGCCGACGACAAGGGCATCATCTCGGCGCTCGATCGTCAGTCGGGCAGCAGTCTCTGGAAGCAGGACAAGCTGAAGAACCGCCGCCTGTCGGCGCCGGTAGTGCAGCGCGGTCTCGTCGCCGTGGCCGATGGCGAAGGCTTTGTTCATTTCCTGTCGCGCGAGGATGGCAGTTTTGCCGCACGCCAGAAAACCGATGGTACGCCGGTTCGCGCGCCACTTAAGATGCTCGGTAATGCCGTCCTGGTCCAGACCACGGGCGGCAGCGTGAGCGCAATCGAGGCTCAATGAAACCTACGCTCGTTCTGGTGGGCCGACCCAATGTCGGCAAATCCACGCTCTTCAACCGTCTGACCAAGTCGCGCGACGCCATCGTCGCCGACATGCCGGGGCTGACCCGCGACCGTCACTACGGTCACGGCAAACTCGGCAAGAAACCCCATCTGGTGGTCGACACAGGTGGTTTCGAGCCGCTCGTCAAGGAAGGCATCCTGCATGAAATGGCGCGCCAGACCGAGCAGGCGATTGCCGAAGCTGACGCCATCATCTTCGTCGTCGATGGTCGTTCCGGCCTGACGCCGCACGACAAGGAAATCGCCAACAAGCTGCGTCGTGTCGATTGCCCGGTCATCGTCGCGGTCAACAAGGCCGAAGGCATGAACAGTGGCATGGTCGAGGCAGAGTTCCACGAACTCGGTCTGGGCGAGCCCAATGCCATTTCCTCGGCGCACGGCGAAGGGGTACGTGGCCTGGTCGAACTGGCCCTGGAAAGCTTCCCCGAGCCTGAGGATGACGAATGGCATTCCGATGCCGTCCGTGTGGCCATCGTCGGTCGTCCGAATGTCGGCAAATCGACTTTGATCAATACCTTGCTCGGCGAAGAGCGCGTCATCGCCTTCGATGCACCGGGTACGACGCGTGACTCGATCGAAATCGATTTCGAGCGTGGCGGGCGCAAATACGTGCTCGTCGATACGGCCGGCATGCGCAAGCGCGGCAAAATTTTCGAGACTATAGAGAAATTCTCGGTGGTGAAGACCCTGCAGGCCATCGAGGATGCCAATGTGGTCATTCTCATGGTCGATGCGAAGGCCGATGTGTCCGATCAGGATGCCCATATTGCCGACTTCATCGTGCAGTCCGGGCGCGCCCTGGTCGTCGCCGTCAACAAGTGGGATGGTCTCGATGCCTACACCCGCGAGCAGACCCGGCAGATCCTGCAGCGCAAGCTGCAGTTCCTCAACTTCGCCAAGTTTCATTTCATTTCGGCGCGCGACAATATCGGCCTGGAAGCCATGTTCCGTTCCGTCGACACCGCCTACGCCGCCGCCATGGCCAAGATGACGACGCCGCGCCTGACCCGCGTCCTGATCGATGCGGTGGCCAAGCAGGCGCCAGCAAAGCACGGCCTGTTCCGGCCCAAGCCGCGCTACGCCCACCAGGGCGGCTCGAATCCGCCGATCATCGTCATCCACGGCAACGCCGTCGACAAGATTACCGACAGCTACCGGCGTTTTCTCGAGCACACCTTCCGCGAAGCGTTCAAATTGCAGGGAACGCCGCTCCGTATCCAGTGTGTCAGCGCCAAAAACCCGTTTGCCGACAAAGACGCGAAATAAACTGCAAAATTTTCGGCAGTACTTTATAAATTTGGGTACATTAGGACCCTCATAACAATTACATGGAGTCCACACCATGAGTAACAAAGGGCAACTTTTACAAGACCCCTTCCTCAACGCTCTTCGTCGTGAGCATGTTCCCGTCTCTATTTACCTGGTAAACGGGATCAAATTGCAGGGCCAGGTTGAATCGTTCGATCAGTACGTCGTACTGCTCAAGAACACGGTGACGCAGATGGTTTACAAACACGCCATCTCGACGGTGGTGCCGGCCCGCCCGGTCAACCTCCAGCAGGAACAGGCGCCGGAATAATCGACTCCTGTCCAGCGACCCGCCGGTCTGGTCGGGTCGCCTTTCTCTTTCCCGGAAACGCCCATGATTGAACGACCCGCCGCCGGTGAACGTGCGGTGATCGTGCAACTTGATTTTGGTCAGCCCGATCTCGAAGACCAACTCGAGGAAGTCCGTCTGTTGGCCGAGTCGGCCGGTGGCATGGTAGTGGCCGAAGTCTTTGGCCGACGCCAGAGCCCTGATCCCAAGACCTTTGCCGGCAAAGGCAAGGTTGACGAAATTGGCGACATGCTGGCGGCGGGCGAGGCCGATCTGGTGATTTTCAATCATGAGCTTTCACCAGCGCAGGAACGTAATCTCGAACGGGCGCTCAAATGCCGGGTGATCGATCGAACCAGCCTGATTCTGGATATTTTTGCCTTGCGCGCCTCGAGTGCGGAGGGCAAGTTGCAGGTTGAACTGGCCCAGCTCGAACATTTGTCGACCCGGCTGGTGCGCGGCTGGACTCACCTTGAGCGGCAACGCGGCGGTATCGGCATGCGCGGTCCGGGTGAAAAGCAGCTGGAAACGGATCGTCGCCTGCTCGGCAATCGTGTCAAGTTGCTCAAAGACAGGCTGCAAAAGCTTTCGCGGCAGCGCGGCGTGCAGCGCAAGGCGCGGATGCGCGGCGATGTCCTCAACGTGTCGCTGGTCGGCTATACCAATGCGGGAAAGTCGACCCTGTTCAATGCCTTGACCCATGCCGGCGTTTTTGCGGCGGATCAGTTGTTCGCCACGCTCGATACGACGTCGCGCAAACTGTGGATAGCCGGAGCGGGTAATATCGTGATTTCCGACACCGTCGGATTTATTCGTGATCTGCCGCACTCACTGGTCGATGCATTCCATGCCACACTCGAAGTGGCGACGCATGCCGACCTGCTCCTGCATGTGGTGGATAGCGCCAGTCATGCGCGTGACGAGCAGATTGAGGAAGTGAACAAGGTGCTGCGTGAAATCGGTGCCGACCGGGTGGGGCAGTTGATCGCCTGGAACAAGATAGACCTGACCGAGGCCCAGCCGGGGCTCGAGCGGGATGAGTATGGTAATATCGCGCGCGTTCGAGTCAGTGCGCGGACTGGAGAAGGCCTGGATTTGTTGCGTGAATCCCTGGCCGAGTATGCCCGAGCCAAGGCTGAAGCCCGTCAGAAGGCGATAGCTGAAGCTGAATTTGAAGCACAACACGACTACATCAACTGAATCCCGACATCCATGATCCCGACCCTAGGTATTTTCATGTCGCTCAATGACCCGCAGTGGGGTAACCGCGGCGGTAATGACGATAACAAATCAGGTGGTAACGGCCCGCGCCGACCCAACGACGGCCCGCCCGACCTCGAAGAATTGTGGCGCGACTTCAATCGCAAATTGTCCGGTATGTTCGGCAAAAAGGGTGGCGGTGGCGGCAATGGCGGCGGTGATGGTCCCCGCATGCCGAATATTGATTTCAATCCCAAATTCATCGGTGGTGGCGTCGGCCTCATTGTTGGCCTGGTCGCCGTCGTCTGGCTGGCGTCCGGTTTCTACATCGTTGATGCCTCGCAGCGCGGCCTCGTGCTCCAGTTCGGCAGTTTCAAGGAAGCGACCGATCCCGGCCTGCGCTGGCGCCTGCCGTATCCGATCCAGTCGCATGAACTGGTCAACCTGACCGGCGTACGCACCATCGAAATCGGTTATCGCGGCAGCGAGCGCAACAAGGTGCTCAAGGAAGCCCTGATGCTGACCGATGACGAAAACATCGTAAACATCCAGTTCGCCGTCCAGTACATCCTCAAGGACCCGGTCGAGTATCTGTTCAACAACCGCTCGACCGATGAGGCCGTGATGGGTGCGGCCGAATCCGCGGTGCGCGAAATTGTCGGCAAGAGCAAGATGGACTACGTGCTCTACGAAGGTCGCGAGCAGATCGCCACCCAGGCCGCCAAACTCATGCAGGACATCCTGGACCGCTACCAGAGCGGTATCCTGATTTCCAAGGTGACCATGCAGAATGCCCAGCCACCCGAGCAGGTGCAGGCTGCTTTTGACGATGCCGTGAAAGCCGGCCAGGATCGCGAGCGCCAGAAAAATGAAGGCCAGGCCTACGCCAATGACGTGATTCCAAAGGCCAAGGGTACGTCGGCACGCTTGCTCGAAGAAGCCAATGGCTACAAGCAGCGGGTCATTTCCTCGGCCGAGGGTGATGCCTCGCGCTTCAAGCAGGTGTACACCGAATACGCCAAGGCACCGGAAGTGACGCGTCAGCGCATGTACCTCGAAACCATGCAGCAGGTTTATTCCAACACCAGCAAGGTCATGGTCGATGCCAAGGGGCAGGGCAATCTGCTTTATCTGCCGCTCGACAAACTGATGCAGGCCACGGCTGCGGCAACCGCTGCACAAGCCGCACCGGAAGCCTCGGTGGCGCCATCGACGGCCAAACCGTCGGCGGCGCTGTCCAGCGAGGCACCGCCGCAACTTGAAACGGCGCCGAAGGTCGGTGGTGGTTCGTATTCTGGAAGTTCGCGCGAAGGTTCGCTGCGTTCGCGTGATCGGGAGGGACGGTAATGAGTCCGCGTATCAATTTGTTGGGGGCGCTTCTCGCCACCGTCCTGGTGGTCATGGCCATGTCGATCTTCACGGTCGATCAACGCCAGTACGCCGTCGTTTTCCAGCTGGGTGAAGTCAAGCGGGCGATCAGCGAGCCGGGCCTCTACTTCAAGATTCCGATGGTCCAGAACGTGCGCTATTTCGAAAAGCGCATCATCACGCTCGATAACGCCGAACCGGAGCGTTTCATCACCTCCGAGAAGAAGAACGTGCTGGTCGATTCCTACATCAAGTGGCGCATCGTCGATCCGCAGTTGTATTACATCTCGGTCGGCGGCGACGAGTCGCGTGCCAAGACCCGCCTCAACCAGACCGTCAACGCCGGCCTGCGCGAAGAATTCGGCAAGCGCACCGTGCATGATGTGGTGTCCGGCGAGCGTGACAAGGTCATGAACCAGATGCGCGAAAAGGCCGACGTCGATGCGCGCAAGATCGGTGTCCAGATCGTTGACGTGCGTCTCAAGCGCGTCGAACTGCCGACCGAAGTCAGCGAAGCCGTCTATCGCCGCATGGAAGCCGAGCGCAAGCGGGTGGCCAACGAGCTGCGTTCCGAAGGTTCGGCCGAAGCTGAAAAGATCCGCGCCGATGCTGATCGCCAGCGCGAAATCATTGTTGCCGAAGCCTATCGCGATGCTCAGAAGATCAAGGGTGAGGGCGATGCCAAGGCGACCAATACTTATGCCCAGGCCTTTAGCCAGAACGCTGAGTTCTATGCTTTCTACCGCAGCCTCGAAGCCTATCGTGGCAGCTTCAAGAGCAAGAGCGATGTGCTGGTTATCGAACCCAGTTCCGACTTCTTCAAGTACATGAAGAGTGGCGGACGTGGCGCCGACAAAGGCAAATGAACTCGACCCTGCTGATTGCCTTCGCACTGATGCTGGTGCTCGAAGGCCTCATGCCCTTTATTGCACCGGCGGCCTGGCGTGAAACCTTTCGCCGCCTCATTCAACTTTCGGATGGGCAGATTCGCTTCATCGGTCTGACCTCGATGCTGATCGGCCTCATCCTGCTGATTGTTTTCTCATGAACTGGCTGTTACCTGAACACCTTGCCGATGCCCTTCCCGCCGAGGCGGCGCGCATCGAAGCCCTGCGCCGCACCGTCCTCAACCATTTTCGTGGCCGCGGCTACGAACTGGTCATGCCGCCGATGCTGGAATATATCGAATCGCTGCTGACCGGCGCCGGGCAGGACCTCAACCTGCGCACCTTCAAGCTGGTCGACCAGCTTTCCGGGCGGACCATGGGCGTGCGCGCCGACATCACGCCGCAGGCGGCGCGCATTGACGCGCATCTGCTCAATCACCAGGGCGTCACCCGCCTGTGTTACTGCGGCAGCGTGCTGCACACCCTGCCGGCGACCATCTCGGCCGGCCGTGAGCCGGTGCAGATCGGCGCCGAACTCTACGGTTATGCAGGCATCGAGGCCGATCTCGACGTCATTCGCCTGATGGCCGGTGCTTTCGAGCGGGCAAAGCTGCCGCTCAGCCGCATCGACCTCGGTCATGTCGGCATCTTCCAGGCACTGGTCGAAGCCGCCGGTCTGCCGCAAGAGGCCGAAGAAAACCTGCTCAGCCTGCTCCAGGCCAAGGACGTGCCGGGGCTCGAAGAAGCCTGCGTCAATGTGCCGTCGCCCTATCGCGAAGCCCTGCAGCGCCTGCCCCTGTTGTATGGCGGTGCCGAGGTGCTCGAGCGCGCAGCCACCGAACTGCCTGCCTTGCCGGCGATTTTGGCAGCGCTCGACGGGCTGCGTCATCTGCTCGCCGGGGCATCCGAACTGCCTTTCTCGATCGACCTGTCCGACCTGCGCGGCTACCACTATCACAATGGCGTTGTCTTCGCCGCCTACTGTCCGGGCTACCCGGCGGCCATCGCCATGGGCGGCCGTTACGACGGCGCTGGCAAGGCTTTCGGGCGGGCCAGGCCGGCCACCGGTTTCTCGATGGATTTGCGCGAAGTCGCCCGTCTGGCCCCGGCTGGCAAATCGACTGGCGCGATTCTCGCACCGCATGCCAGCCACGACCTGCGCCTCGCCGCACATATCGCCGCGCTGCGCGAACAGGGTGAAATTGTCGTCCAGCTATTGCCGGGCGAAACGGCCTGCGAAGGTCCGGTCTGCGACCGGAAACTGGCGCTGGTCGGCGAACACTGGATTATTGAAGCTATACAAGAGGACTAAAAAATGGCCAAGAATGTCATCGTGGTGGGTACCCAATGGGGCGACGAGGGGAAGGGCAAGATCGTCGACTGGCTGACCGATCACGCCAAGGGGGTTGTACGTTTTCAGGGCGGCCATAATGCCGGCCATACGCTGGTCGTCGGCGAACAGGTCTACAAGCTGAACCTGGTGCCCTCGGGCATTGTGCGCGACGGCGTCGAGTGCTATATCGGCAATGGCGTCGTCCTCGACATCCATCACCTGCTGTCGGAAATCGCCGAACTGGAAAAGGGCGGCATCGACGTCCGTTCGCGCCTCAAGATCAGCCCGGGCTGCCCGCTCATCCTGCCGTATCACTCGGCCATCGACCAGGCTCGCGAAAGCGCCAAGTCGGAAGACAAGAAGATCGGCACGACCGGCAAGGGCATCGGCCCGACCTACGAAGACAAGGTTTCCCGCCGCGGCCTGCGCGTTTATGACCTGTTCCAGCCGGAGCGTTTCGCCGAGAAGCTCAAGGAAGTTCTGGAATATCACAACTTCGTGCTGACCCAGTATTTCAAGGCCCCTGCCGTCGATTTCCAGACCGTCTACGACCAGGCGATGGCCGATGCCGAACAGATCCGGCCGATGGTCACCGATGTCTCCGCCGCGCTCTATGCCGCCAACAAGGCCGGTGCCAACCTGCTCTTCGAAGGCGCCCAGGGCACCCTGCTCGACATCGACCACGGCACCTATCCCTTCGTCACCTCGTCGAACTGCGTTGCCGGCCAGGCCGCGGCCGGTTCGGGCATCGGCCCGGGCATGCTGCACTACGTGCTGGGTATCACCAAGGCTTACTGCACCCGCGTCGGCGGCGGCCCCTTCCCGAGCGAACTGGATATCGAAACCGAAGGCGTGCCGGGTTACCAGATGTCGCAGGTCGGTCGCGAATTCGGCACGGTGACCGGGCGCAAGCGTCGTTGCGGCTGGTTCGATGCGGCCGCGTTGCGTCGCTCGGGTCGCATCAACGGCCTCACCGGGCTGTGCATCACCAAGCTCGATGTGCTCGACGGTCTCAAGGAACTCAGCATCTGCACCGGCTATACGCTGGATGGCAAGGTCATTGACCTGCTGCCCATCGGCGCCGACGAAGTCGCCCGTTGCGTGCCGATCTACGAAACGATGCCGGGCTGGAGCGGCACGACTTTCGGCGTCAAGCGCTGGGAAGACCTGCCGGCCGAGGCGCAGGCTTATCTGAATCGTCTGGAACAGCTGTGCGAAGTGCCCATCGCCATCGTGTCGACCGGCCCCGAGCGCGACGAGACCATTCTCAAGCAGCACCCCTTCAACAACTAGGCGCCAGCCGCGTTGTTCAACGAAAACGGGCCTTGATGGCCCGTTTTGCTTTTAGCGGGCCGGAATGGCCTGCCAGCCTTCCGGGCAGGCGTTGGTGTAGGGATAGTACTGGCCGGATGAACCGCAGTAATACCATGTGCCGTAATCGGCCTGTATCGGGCGCGGCGGGGCGCTATAGACCGGTGCCGGAGCCGCATAGTAGTTCTGCGAGGCAACGGCTGACCCGATCGCCAAACCGGCAATGGCCAGCACGGCAGCCGGGCCGACCCAGCCGCCGCCGGAGCGATGGCCGTGGTGACCATGGTGGCCGTGGCCGCCATGATGGCGACCCCATTCGGCTTGCGCGGATGTCGTGGCAGTCAGGGCAAGCGTGGCGGCAATGCAGAGGGCGGCAATCTTTTTCATGGTTCGACTCGTGTTTGTCGTTTGGATAAGCCGAATAACGCGTAGCAGGCTTGGGCGATGACCATCGCTGTGTACGAAAATGTGACCAAATGTTGCAGCGGGACGGTGTGACGTCTGCTATGAGACAATGCGGGTGTGCTCGGGCATTGGTCGTTTTGGCCGGTGTGCGAAGCCCGGCGGCAGAAATGAAAAAAGGCCTTGTTTTAACAAGGCCTTCTATCAAAATCGCTGGTGCCCAGGAAGGGACTCGAACCCCCACGGAGTTACCCGCTAGTACCTGAAACTAGTGCGTCTACCAATTCCGCCACCTGGGCACAGGTGCGAAGAGCCGCCATTATAGAGAAAGATGAACTGATGTCAAGAAAAAAACTATCAAAAATACGTCGTGCCGATCCCTTCTTCGACCGCGAGCTGGCGCGCTATGAATTTCCCCTGCCTTCGCGTGAATATGTGACCCAGGTTTTGACCGATGAAGGTCGCCCCGTCGAGTTCGAGGAATTGACGGAGTTGCTCGATATCACCACGACCGAACGCGAGATGTTCCAGCGTCGGCTCGGTGCCATGGAGCGCGAAGGCCAGCTCATGCGCAATCGCAAGGGTGCCTACATCCTGCCCGAGCGGGCCAGCCTGACGCCGGGGCGCATTCAGGGGCATCCCGATGGCTATGGCTTCCTGATTCCCGATGACGGCAGTGCCGACATCTTTCTCGACCAGCACCAGATGGGCAAAGTGCTGCATGGCGACCGGGCGCTCGTCCGGGTCACTGGCATCGACCGCAAGGGGCGTCCCGAGGGCGGTATTGTCGAAGTGATCGAGCGGGTCAATACGCGGATCGTCGGGCGCGTCTTCGTCGAGCACGGCGTCGTCGTCGTGGCGCCGGAAAACAAGCGCATTTCGCAGGATATCCTGGTGCCGCCGCAGCCCAAGGCCAAGAACAAGCCGGAGTCGGGGCAGGTCGTCATGGTCGAGATCATTGAGCAGCCCAGCAAGTTCTCCCAGCCCATCGGCAAGATCATCGAGGTGCTGGGCAATTACGCCGATCCGGGCATGGAGATCGAGATTGCCTTGCGCAAGCACGATCTGCCTTTCGAGTTTTCCAAGTCGGCGCTGGAAGAAAACAAGGCGCTGCCGGACAAGGTCACCAAGGCCGACCTCAAAGGCCGCGTCGATTTGCGCGAGGTGGCGTTGGTCACCATCGACGGCGAGACCGCCCGCGATTTCGACGATGCCGTCTATTGCGAAAAGAAGGGGCGCGGCTGGCGCCTGATCGTGGCGATTGCCGACGTCTCGCACTACGTCAAGCCGGGCATGGCGCTCGACCGTGAGGCGGTCGAGCGCGGCAATTCGGTGTATTTCCCGCGCCGCGTCATCCCCATGCTGCCCGAGAAGTTGTCGAACGGCATCTGTTCGCTCAACCCTGATGTCGAGCGTATGGCCATGGTCTGCGACATGGAGATCAGTGCGACCGGCAAGATCGGCAAGTACAAGTTTTACCCCGCTGTTTTCCGTTCGCATGCCCGCCTGACCTACAACCTCGTCTGGTCCTGGCTGTCCGGTGAAAAGACGCCGGAAACCGAGGCGCACCAGAGCGTGCTGCCGCATGTGCAGAATCTCTACAAGCTGTTTGCCGCCCTGCACAAGGCGCGTGCCCAGCGCGGCGCCATCGATTTCGAGACGACCGAAACGCAGATGCTGTTCAACGAACAGGGCAAGATCGAGAACATCGTGCCGGTGTTCCGCAACGATGCGCACCGCATCATCGAGGAATGCATGCTGGCGGCCAATGTCTGCGCCTCGGACTTTCTCGCCGAGCACAAGCAGACCTGCCTCTATCGCGTCCATGCCGCACCGTCGGAAGAAAAACTGGCCAACCTGCGCGCCTTCCTTGGCGAGTTCGGCCTCGCCCTGGGCGGCGGCGACAATCCGCAGGCCAAGGATTACGCCATCCTGCTCGAGAAGGTCAAGCCGCGCCCGGACTTCCAGTTGCTGCAGACGGTGATGCTGCGTTCGCTGCGCCAGGCCATGTACAGCCCGGACAATGTCGGTCACTTCGGCCTGGCTTACGAGCATTACACCCACTTCACCTCGCCGATCCGGCGCTACCCCGACCTCCTTGTGCATCGCGCCATCAAGGCCGTGCTTGCCGGCGAAGTCTATACGCCGGACCGCTCCTGGGACGACATCGGCCTGCAGTGTTCGAGCACCGAAAGGCGCGCCGACGAGGCGACGCGCGACGTCGAGAACTGGCTGAAAACCTTCTTCATGAAGGAGCGCATCGGTGAGGAGTTTGACGGCACGATATCCGGCGTGACCGCCTTCGGCATATTCGTGGCGCTCGATTCCGTCTATATCGAGGGTCTGGTGCACGTTTCCGAGCTGGGCGCCGATTACTTCCAGTTCGACAACATCAAGCACCAGATGCTGGGCGAACGCACCGGCCAGCGTTTCCGCCTCGGTGACCGGGTGCGCGTCAAGCTGGTGCGGGCCGACCTCGAGTCGAATCGTATCGACTTCGTGCTGGCCGGTAGCGACAAGGCCTATGCCGGCCGGCGGACGGTGCCGAAAGCCGAGGTCAAGCCTGTTTCGCGTCCTCAGGTCAAGGCTGCGCCGGCCTGGGACAGCCTGCCCAAGGCCCCGGCCAAGGCCGGCAAGTCTGCGGCCAGGAAGTCAGCAAAGCCGGCGGCCGGCGGCAAGGCGAAGCCAGTTGCCAAAAAGCCTGCGGCCAAAAAAGCGGCGGCACCGCGCAGCAAGGGTGGCGGCGCCAAGGCAGGACACAAGGCCGGGGCGAAAAAGCGCTAAGCGCCAGTCTCGGCGTGATGCGTCGGCGGATCGATGAGGTCCGCCGCCTTGAGTGCGATGGCGGCAGCCTGCTCGGCGTTGAGGCCGGGCAGCTGCTCGGCCAGCCACTCCAGTGAAGCGCCGGGAATGATGTGCTTGGCGGCGGCGATGTCGGCGGGTAGTGCGGGGTCGTCGGGGCCGCTACCGAGATGGCGGGCAGTGTCGACACAAAGCCGTGACAGGTTGGCGCGGGTATTGTCGATGCCGCGGATGAGCTGGGTCAGCAAGGTCGGCAGATTCCAGATCAGGGCGCATTTGAGGGTCAGATCCTTGAAACGGAAGCCGCAGGTGTCGACCTGGGCCTGCAGCGAGCGTGCCGAGTGGCCCGAGTGCAGGGCTTCCAGTGCGGCCAGTGGCAAGTCTTCGGCGAAAGACCAGAGGAGCAGTTCGCCAATTTCGGCAAGCAGCGAAGCCATGGCGATTTCGTCGGGTGAAATGTCGGCCCGAGCCGCCCCCCAGCGCAAGGCCAGGCGGCTGGCCTGGTGGGCCCGTGCCTCGCATTCGGCCAGGCCGGCGTTTGATTCATCGGTTTCCGGGCTGTCGAGCATGAGCTTGTGCACGGCGTCGGTGCCCAGTTGCATGACCGTGCCCAGCGGGTTGGTGGTTTCATGTCCGAGGCGCTGGGCGCGGTGGCCTTCAGCCTCGCGCAGCAGGCGCAGGCAAAGGAAGGGATCGGCTGCCGCAATGTCAGCCAGATCGATGGCAGCCAGCCGTTCGCCGTGTTCGGCCTCAAGTTCGAGCAGGCGCGCTTTCGAGCGCGGCATGCAGGGCAGGTCGTGGCTGCTCAGATAGGCCGCCCATTGGTCTACGCCCCAACGTTTCTGATGTTCGGACAGCACGTCATTTCTCCGTTTGATGCAATGAGTTGACAGTCAATCGCATTACCAAATTTAACAATTACATTACCATCAAGCCAAATGGCGGGGGGTAAAATTAAATTTTCCGTAACAGTGTTCGGAACAAAAATGGTTTGGCAGCCGGTAGTATTCGATCCCTTGAAGGCGGCGACTTCAGCAAAAGCATCCGCCGAGCTGGTCGACTATTGGCTGGCAACCGGCAAGTTGCCGCCGGAGCTGGTGACTGGCCACCAACTGATTGATTTCGAGCATTCTTTCCTTATTTCCATCATCGCCGATTTGCGCCGTGTCTGTAAGGACTATACCGGCCTGCGTGATTGTGTTTCCTGCGGCGAAGACCAGCAGCGGCGTTGCGAGGGCCAGGTGGTGGGCATGCTGGGCGATCTCTTCGCCTTCATCCTCGAGCATTTCAAGACCGAAGAAGCGGTGATGCGTGATTCGCTGATGCTGATGATCGATCGTGATGTCTGCCAGGCGCACATGGAAGATCATGCGGCGATTTCGTCTGCGGTGCACAAAATTGTGTCATCGCTCGATACGCAACACGTCGTGTCACGGATTCGCGAACTGGATACCGTGCTGGTGTGCTGGTTGTCCAACCACACGGCGCTGCACGATCAGCTCCTGGTGCGCTGGGTTTCCCGCGTGGATTCACCGACCAGGGATTGGTGATTGCCGGATGAATCGACGGCGCAGCTTGCTGGCGCGGTAAAATTCGCCATCCGGTTTTTCGAAAGCAGCCATGTCCTCCCGCCTGATCTACGGTTTTCACGCCGTTACCGCCAAACTTCGCCACGACCCGGAGTCGGTCAAGGAAATCGTCATCGATGCGACGCGTCACGACGCTCGGGCACGCGACCTTCTGGCCCATGCCGAATTGCAGGGCGTCAAGGTCATCGGTGCCGACGGCAAGCGTCTTGACGGCATGGCGCCGGGTGCCAAGCACCAGGGGGTTCTTGCCCGCATCGAGGGAGATCGTAAACTGGCCCACCTCGACGATGTGCTCGATACTCTCGAAGAGCCGGCTTTCCTGCTCGTCCTTGATGGCATTACCGACCCGCGCAACCTCGGCGCCTGCCTGCGCGTCGCCGATGCGGCGGGTGTCCATGCCGTCATCGCCCCGAAGGATCGCGCCGTCGGACTGACCGATGTGGCGGCCAAGACGGCCTGTGGTGCGGCGGAAACGGTGCCTTACGTGATGGTCACCAATCTGGCGCGGACGCTGCGCGAATTGCAGGAACGCGAAATCTGGGTGATCGGCACGGCCGGTGAGGCGGAGAGCGATCTCTATGCGGCTGAATGGCCGAAAGCGACGGCCTGGGTGCTCGGTGCCGAGGGCGAAGGCATGCGCCGTCTGACGCGTGAAAATTGCGACCAGCTGGTCAAGATACCGATGCATGGCTCGGTCGAAAGCCTCAATGTTTCCGTCGCGGCAGGGGTCTGTCTGTTTGAGGCGCGTCGGCGTCTGGGCTGATGCCGGTCCGGCAGCGGGGGCAGCTCGACGATAGCTATGACGCATGATTCATGCGTGGTGGCTTTCGAGTTTTTGATGTATTCTGAGTTATTGTCATATTGCCTGTTGCCAAGAGTCAGCCCTGATGGAAGCGTCCATTTCCACTGTTGCCGGTCGTGCCATACCCTGGATGGTGCGCGACCGTCGCTGGTGGTTGGTGCTGCTGCTCATCTGGGCAATGCTCATCGGGTTTTCGCTGCAGTCCCATATCGATGAGGCGAGCGAGAAGGCGACGGCGGTTGCTACCGAGGGTGCCCGGAACATGTTCCGGATGGTCTTGCTGGCGCGCAACTGGAATGCCAGTCACGGCGGCGTCTATGTGCCAGTGACGCCGACCACGCAGCCCAATCCCTACCTTGAGCACCCGCGCCGGGATGTCACGACAAGTGACGGGACCGCGCTGACCATGATCAACCCGGCCTACATGACGCGCCTGATCGGCGAAACAGCCGAGGTGGCTTCAGGCGCTGTATTCCGCCTGAGCAGCCTGCACCCGATCCGGCCCGGGAATGAGCCGGATGAATGGGAGCGTCAGGCGCTGCTGTCCTTCGAGCAAGGGGTCAAGGAAGTCACCGGTGTCGAACGCGGGCCGCAAGGCGTGATGCTCCGTTACATGGCGCCCTTGCAGGTCAAGAAAAGTTGCATGGCCTGCCATGCCAGGCAGGGGTACCAGGTCGGCGATATCCGCGGCGGCCTCAGCGTTTCCCAGCGTTATGAGCCGATCGAGGAGGTGGTGCGGGACGGGACGCGCACTACGCTGATCAATCACGCCATTGAATTCGTTATCGTGGCGCTTGCCGGCTGGCTGCTCCTTGAAATGCTTCGTCGTCGCTGGTTTGAACTAGCCGGCAAGGTGGAGGAGCTGGAGGCTTCGCACCGGCAGTTGCTGCAGTCGGAAAAAATGGCATCCATCGGCCAGCTGGCGGCCGGCGTGGCCCACGAAATCAACAACCCGGTCGGTTTCGTCAATTCCAACCTTGGCTCGCTCAAAAACTATAGCCAGCAAATGATTGCCTTGCTGGAACGTTGCCGTAGCGGACAGGCCAGCGAGGCCGATTTTGTCGCCATCGAATTCGACTATCTCAAGGAAGATTTGACCGCGCTGCTCAATGAGTCACGCGAGGGGCTGGAGCGGGTCAAGAAGATAGTCGTCGACCTCAAGAATTTTTCGCGGGTCGACGAGTCGGCCTGGCAGGAAGCCGACCTCAATGGCGGTATCGAAAGCACCCTCAACGTCGCCTGGAACGAACTCAAATACAAGGCCGACGTCATCCGCGAATTCGGAGAGTTGCCGCCTGTGCCCTGTGTCGTGGCGCAGATCAACCAGGTCGTGATGAATCTGCTGGTCAATGCCGTTCATGCCATCGAAACGCATGGCACGATTACCGTGCGTACCGGCCACGATGACGCCTGGGCATGGATTGAGGTGGCCGATACCGGCAAGGGAATGACACCGGCCGTCATGCAGCGCATCTTCGAACCGTTCTACACGACCAAGCCGGTCGGCAAAGGGACGGGGCTTGGTCTGTCTTTATCCTACGATATCGTCAAGAAGCACGAGGGTCGCATCGAGGTCAGCAGTGAAGTCGGCGTTGGCTCGACCTTCCGTATCATCCTGCCCTTGCATGGTCGGAAGGCCGATACGCAATAGCGCCGGGGCGATGCTCAGGATTCAGCGCGCGCGATCGAGATCGGCCCGGTTCTTCTCGTCGATGTAAATGCCTGTTGCGCCCGGTCGGCTGCTGGCAAAACAGCTGATTTCGACATTGGCCAGGGCTTTGGCCTTGTGCAGCACGTCGACGGCGCAACGTCCGAAAACGCTGTCGATGGTGGCCAGCAGGTTGCGGGCGTAGGGGCTTTCCAGCTTGCCGTCGAGGATCAGGTTGGCGAGCAGCACGCCATCCGGTTTGAGCACCCGGCGGGTACCGGCCCAGAACTCGCGGGTGACGAGATGGCTGGGAATCGAGGTATGCGAACTATAGACATCGACGACCACGGCATCGAAGCGGCGCTCGCTGCTGGCGACGAAGCGGCGGGCATCGTCGGCAATGAATTCGCCGCGCGCCGGTTCGCGCAAAAAGTGCTTCTCGGCAATGCTGCGGATGGCCGGATCGATATCGACATAGGTGTAGCGGTTGAGTGGTTCGCGATGCGACAGCGTGAAACCGCCGGCGCCCAGCACCAGAATGTCCTTGCCTTTGAAGCCGAGGTCATCGAGCAGGATCTGGCGCAGGTGCCGGATATAGCGCGTGTAGTTGGGCGGCTCGGAATCGTCGAGCAGCGAGGCCGTCGACTTGTTGACCCAGAAGGCGCGCGGGTCTTTCTGCGCCGGCAGATCGACGGGGCCGATGACATATTCGGCGTAGGCTGTATCGGCGGTGACCTCATGCTGCAGGTTGAAGCCGGCCGCGATGATCGCCACAAGGCCGGAAAAAACGAGCATTTTCAGATCGTGCCGGGCCAGGAGCAGGGTGCCGACGAGCAGCCCCAGCGCACAGGCGAAGACCGCCGC
>ERZ1034365.439-NODE-439-length-22813-cov-3.358330_pt1 | contig 22813 bp, 22 predicted proteins | sample MGYA00520615_ERZ1034365 | MGnify/ENA primary metagenome ERZ1034365 (study PRJEB33736, sample SAMEA104284505) | Azolla filiculoides | biome: Urban; feature: Water surface; material: Ditch water | place: Netherlands | collected 2015-10-28 | depth 0-0.1 m ...
TGATCGAGCTGTCGCGGCGCGACAAGGTCACGATCTTCATCTCGACCCATTTCATGAACGAGGCCGAGCGCTGCGACCGCATCTCGCTGATGCACGCGGGGCGCGTGCTCGACAGCGGTGCCCCCGCCGCGCTGGTGGCCCGGCGCGGCGCGGCCTCGCTGGAAGACGCCTTCATCCGTGCCCTGGTGGAGGCCGGCGGCGGCGAGGCGCCGGTGGCGCAGCCGCCCACCGAGCCGCAAGCCGCTGTCGTGCCGGCCCCGGCGCCCCGGCGTCTGCCGCTGGCGCAGCGCTTTCAGCGCAGCCTGGTGCGCGTGGGCACCTACGTCTGGCGCGAGGCGCTGGAACTGCAGCGCGACCCGGTGCGCGGCGCGTTGGCGCTGTTGGGCTCGATGCTGCTGATGTTCGTGATCGGCTACGGCATCAGCATGGATGTGGAGAACCTGCGCTACGCCGTGCTCGACCGCGACCAGACCGGCCTCAGCCAGAACTACACCCTGAACCTCTCCGGCTCGCGCTACTTCACCGAGCGCCCGCCCATCGCCAACGATGCCGAGCTGGACCGGCGCATGCGCAATGGCGAGCTGTCGCTGGCCATCGAGATTCCGTCCGGCTTTGCGCGCGATGTGGCGCACGGCCGCCCGGTGCAGATTGGCGCCTGGGTCGATGGCGCCATGCCGCAGCGCGCCGAGACCGTGATGGGCTATGTGCAGGGCATGCACCTGCACTGGTTCATGCAGCAGGTGCGCCAGCGCACCGGCATGGAACTGGCTAGCACGGCCAGCGTGGAGACGCGCTTTCGCTACAACCCCGACGTCAAGAGCCTGCCGGCCATGGTGCCGGCGGTGATCCCGATGCTGCTGCTCATGCTGCCGGCCATGCTCACGGCGCTGGCCGTGGTGCGCGAGAAAGAGCTGGGCTCCATCATCAACCTGTACGTCACACCCACCACCCGCTCCGAATTCCTGATCGGCAAGCAGCTGCCCTATGTGGCGCTGGCCATGCTCAATTTCGGGCTGATGAGTCTGCTGGCCGTCACGGTGTTTGGCGTGCCCATCACCGGCAGCTTTGCGGCCCTGACGCTGGCGGCGCTGCTGTTCAGCCTGAGCTCGACCGCCATGGGGCTGCTGGCCTCCACCGTCACGCGCAGCCAGATCGCCGCCATGTTCTTCGCGATGATTGGCACCATCCTGCCCGCGGTGCAGTTTGCCGGCCTGCTCAACCCGGTCACGTCGCTGGAAGGCGCCGGCCGGCTGATCGGGCAGATGTACCCGGCCACCTACATGTTCAGCATCAGCCGCGGGGTGTTCAGCAAGGCGCTGGACTTTGGCGACCTGCGCGGCGCCTTCTGGCCGCTGGTGGTGGCCGCCCCCGTGCTGCTGGGCGCGGCCATCGTGCTGCTGAAAAAGCAGGAGAAGTGAGATGCAACGCCACCTTGCCAACATCTACCGCCTGGGCGTCAAGGAACTGTGGAGCCTGTGGCGCGACCCGACGATGCTGGTGCTCATCATCTACACCTTCACGGTGGCGATCTACCTGGCGGCCACCGCCATGCCCGAGACGCTGCACAAGGCGCCGATCGCCATCGTCGATGAAGACGACTCCACGCTGTCGCTGCGCATCCGGTCGGCGTTTTATCCGCCGCAGTTCACCCTGCCTGCGCGCATCAGCAACGCCGAGGTGGACCCCGGCCTGGACGCGGGCAAGTACACCTTCGTGCTGGTCATTCCGCCCAACTTCCAGCGCGACGTGCTGGCCGGCAAGGCGCCGCAGACGCAGCTCAACGTGGACGCCACGCGCATGAGCCAGTCCTTCGCGGGAAGTGGGGCCATCCAGCAGATCGTGGTGGGCGAGGTCAATGAATTTGTGCAGCGCCACCGGGGCACGACGGCGACGCCGGTGGAGCTGGCCGTGCGTGCGCGCTTCAATCCGGCGCTGCAGCCGTCGTGGTTCGGCTCGCTGATGGAGGTGATCAACAACATCACCATGCTGTCCATCATCCTGACCGGTGCGGCGCTGATCCGCGAGCGCGAGCACGGCACCATCGAGCACTTGCTGGTCATGCCGGTGACGCCGGCCGAAATCATGGTGGCCAAGGTCTGGGCCATGGCCGCCGTGGTGTTGCTGGCGGCCAGCGTGTCGCTGACGGTAGTGATCCAGGGGGTGCTGCGCGTGCCGATCGAGGGTTCGCTGGCGCTGTTTCTGGTCGGCGCCACCCTGCACCTGTTTGCCACCACCTCGATGGGCATCTTCCTGGCGACGCTGGCGCGCAGCATGCCGCAGTTCGGCCTGCTGATGGTGCTGACCATGATGCCGCTGCAGATGCTCTCCGGCGGCATGACCCCGCGTGAAAGCATGCCGCTGTGGGTGCAGTACGTCATGTCGCTGGCGCCCACCACCCACTTCACGGAACTGAGCCAGGCCATCCTGTACCGGGGGGCCGGGCTGGCCGTGGTGTGGACTTCGTTCCTGGCGCTGCTGGTGATCGGCTCGGTGCTGTTTGCGCTGTCGCTGGCGCGCTTTCGCAAGATGCTCAGCCAGATGGCCTGAGCGACTGGCGCACCGGTTCAGGCCGCCGGGGCCAGCAGGGCCAGGGTGGACGTGGCGGTGGCCCCCGCCTGCCGGGCTTCGGCGCGCAGCAGCCGCGCGGGGGTGAAGGCCAGCGCCTTGCCGCGACGCTCGACCTCGCCGACGGCGATGTAGCGGCCCTGCGGGGCCGGTCGCAGGAAGGCGGTGTTGAGGTTCACGGTGGCGCAGGAGTGGCCCACCGGCACATGGGCCAGCGTGGCAAAGGCCATTGCAAAGTCCAGCATCGCCGTCACCGCGCCGCCCTGCAGCACGCCCGTGCCCTGGATGAACAGCGGGTCGGGCGCGAAGGCCAGCTCCACCACGCCGGCAGCCGCGTCCACGCGCAGCAACTGCATGCCCAGTGCGATGGCCATGGGGTTGGAGTCGATGAGCAGGGGCTGGTCCGGTGCTGCCAGGAAGCGGTGGATCAACGCCTGGTCCGGGTTGCCGAAGCTGGGAGTGGTCATTTTTGGGGTTCGTCGCACAGCGCGCGGGCAATGATTTCTTTCATGATCTCCGAGGTGCCGCCGTAGATGCGCTCGATGCGGGCGTCCACGTAGGCACGGGCGATCGGGTATTCCTGCATGTAGCCGTAGCCGCCGTGCAGTTGCAGGCATTCGTCGGTCACGCGGTCCAGCAGTTCCGAATGCCAGAGTTTGCCAGCCGACGCGCCCACCGAGCTGAGCTGGCCGGCCAGGTGCTGCTGGATCAGGCTGTCGCAGTAGGCGCGGCCGGCCTGCAGCTCGGCCCACAGGCCGGCCAGCTTGAAGCGTGTGTTCTGGAAATCGGCGATGCGCTGCCTGAAGGCCTTGCGGTCCTTCACGTAGGCCAGCGTCCATTCCAGCGCCGCCTCGGCACGCGCCTGGCATTGCACCGACACCAGCAGCCGCTCCTGCGCCAGCTCCTGCATCAGGAGCTTGAAGCCCCTGTTTTCTTCGCCCAGCAGGTGGTCGGCGGGCACACGCACGTTGTCGAAGAACAGCTCGGCCGTGTCCTGCGCCTGCTGGCCGATCTTGCGCAGGTTGCGCCCGCGCGAGAAGCCGGGCATGTCGGCGGTCACGACGAACAGCGACACGCCGGCCGCGCCGCGGTCCGGGTCGGTCTTGCAGGCCACCACCATCACATCGGCGTTCTGGCCGTTGGTGATGAAGGTCTTCTGGCCGTTGATCACCCAGTGGTCGCCGTCGCGTTCCGCCCGCGTGCGGATGCCCGCCAGGTCGCTGCCCGTGCCTGGCTCGGTCATCACGATGGCGCCGATCCGCTCGCCGCTGACCATGCCGGGCAGCACGCGCTGCTTGAGGCTGGGGGTGCCGTGGTGGGCGATGTAGGGCGTGACGATCACCGAGTGCAGCGGAAAGCCGGGTCCGGTCGCGCCGATGCGGCCCAGTTCTTCACAGACCACGAGGTCGAAGAGCAGGTCTGCGCCGGGGCCGCCGTCTTCCGCGGGCAGCCAGCAGCACAGCAGGCCGTTGTCACCCGCTTTCTTCCAGATTTCGCGCGGCACGCCGTGGGCCTGTTCCCAGGCGGCGTGGTGGGGCGCAATCTCGTTGTCGCAGAAGCGGCGCACCTGGTCGCGGAAGGCGTGGTGTTCAGCCGTGAAAAAAGGGCGGGGCAGCGATTCCATGAAAAATCCAATGAAGGCGGTGAGGTGATGCGTGATCTTTCAGGTGATTGGGTAAATTGTCAATAGTAATTGACGATATGTGTCCGCGCGCCCTGTGTTGTCTGCGGCACAATCCGCGCATGCAAGCCCACAAAACCCTGCTCCGCCATTTGCTGCTCGCCCGCTCCGACTGGATGGAGGCCCGGGTCATGGAGGGCGCGCGCCGCAACGGCTATGGCGAGGTCACCACCGCCATGAACAGGCTGTTCGCCCAGTTGCGGGGCCGCCCGGTCGGTTTGTCGGAACTGGCGCGTGCGCTCTCGGTGTCGCGCCAGGCGGTGCACCAGCTGGCCAACGAGGCCGCCCGGCTGGGTCTGGTGGAATTTGTGGCCAGCGAGAACGACGGGCGCGTGAAACTGCTGCGCTTCACGCAAAAGGGCTGGGCCATGTCCGAGAGCGCGGCCCGGGCCTTTGCGGCCATCGAGACCGAGCTGGCGCAGCAGATCGGCGCGCAGGATCTGGCGGAACTCAAGCGCATTCTGGGCAAAGCCTGGTCCGCAGACGAGCCGGGCTGACGCGGGCACCGCCTCTCAGGGAAAACACTGACTTTCAATCCGTCAATATGGATTGACATATTGGCGACTGGGTTCAACAATGCGGGCTCCAGACCGGTGGTGCGCCAGCGCTTCGTCCGACTGCTTTCCAACCCAGGAGACTTGCTTCATGAATCTCACCCGTCGTTACCTCATCCAGTCCACCGGCGCGGCCGCCCTGCTGGCTGCCGGTCTGGGCCGCAGCGCGCTGGCCCAGGCGCTGGAAACGGCACGCGTCATCGTCGGCTTTCCGGCCGGCAGCACGCCCGATGTGGTGGCCCGCCGGATCGCGGAGAAATTGAACCAGGGGTACGCCCGGGCTGCGCTGGTGGACAACCGTACCGGCGCGGGCGGGCAGATTGCCGTCTCTGCGGTCAAGGCCCTGGCACCCGATGGCAGCAACATCCTGATCTCGCCCATGTCCATCCTGGGCGTGTACCCGCACACCTACAAGAAGCTGCCCTACGACCCCGTGGCCGACCTCACGCCCGTGTCCATGGGCGTGACGTTCGACTATGGCTTTGCCGTCGGCCCGGCCGTGCCCGAGAGCGTCAAGACTATTCCCGACTTCATGGCCTGGTGCAAGGCCAACCCGGCCAAGGCCAGCTTCGGCTCGCCCGCGCCAGGCTCCACACTGCACTTCAGCGGCATCATGCTGGGCCGCGCGGCCGGGGTGGAACTGACCCATATCGGCTTCCGCGGTTCCCAGGCGGCGATCCAGGATCTGCTGGGCGGCCAGCTGCCTGCCCTGTGCAGCCCGCTGGGCGAATTCCTGCGGCACCTTCCGGGCGGCAAGCTGCGCGTGCTGGGCACGTCGGGGGCCAAACGCAGCCGCTTCACCCCCAACATTGCTACTTTTGCCGAGCAGGGCTACAAGGACATGGTATTCAGCGAGTGGTACGGCTTTTTCCTGCCGGCCAAGGCCACGCCCGAGACCGTGCAAAAGCTCAACGCCGCCGTGCGCCAGGCGCTGGCCGCCCCCGACGTGATTGAGGGCCTGGCCGGCTTCGGCCTGGAGCCCGCGCCGTCCACTCCGGCCCAGTTGGCCGCCACGCTGAAGGCCGACACCGAGCGCTGGGGGCCGGTGGTGAAGTCGATCGGCTTCACGGCCGAGAATTGAGCCGCCCGGTGTTGGTCCCCATGCAGCGCACCGATCCGGTCCTGACCTGCCGCGAGCGCGAAGCCATCAATGCGGGCGCCTGGTTCGCCTCGCTCTCGCCCACGCTGCGCCACGACATCCTGCGCAGTGCCCGCGTGATCCGCTACGCCGACGGCGAGACGGTAGCCCTGCGCGGCGAGCCGGCCACGGGCTGGATGGCGTGCTGCCGTGGCGCCCTGCAGGTCTGCGCGGTGGCCGCCAACGGCAAGGCCGTCACGCTGGACTACGTTGAACCCGGCCAGTGGCTGGGCGCGATGGACCTGTTGGACGGCGCACCTCACCTGCACGAGGTCTGCGCGCATGGCGACACCACGCTGCTGTGGGTGCCCCGCGCGGCTTTCCTGGACATTCTGGCGCGCCACACCGAGCTGTATGCCGCGCTGCTGCGCCAGCAGGCCGAATGCACGCGCCGCCTGGTCGAGCAGGTGGAAGACCTCAAAACCCTGGGGCTGCGCCAGCGTCTGGCGCGCCAGCTGCTGGAGCTGGCGCGCAAGTACGGACTGCCGGACGGGCAGGGCATCCGCATCACGCTGCGTCTGGCGCAGCAGGAGCTGGCGCAGTTGCTGGGCGCCTCGCGCCAGCGCATCAACGAGCAGCTCAAGCACATGGAGCGCCAGGACACCATCCGCATGGACGCGGGCGCGCTGGTGCTGTGCAACGTGGGCGCGCTGCAGCGCATCGGTGAAATGGACGACTGAGCGGGCTGACGCCCGACCTCAGCCGCGCGGCAGCCGGCGTTGCTCCACCGCAATGCAGGCGTCCTGCACCACGCGCAGGCCGGCCGCTTCGGCCTGTGCAGCCGCCGCAGCGTGCGCGATGCCCAGCTGCATCCAGACCGCGCGTGCCCCGATGGCAATGGCCTCCTGCACGATGGGGGGCACGTCGTCTGCGTTGCGGAAGATGTTCACCAGATCGATGGTTTCGTGCTGCGCCGCCGCGGTGAGAGAGGGGTAGACGGTTTCGCCCAGGATGCTGTCCGCCCCCGCCGCCGGATTCACCGGAATGATGCGGTAGCCGGCGGCCTGCATGGCCTGCGACACGCCAAAGCTCTCGCGCCAGGGCTTGGGCGACAGGCCTACCACTGCGATGGTGCGGCAGGTGGTGAGGATGTCGCGGATCGTCCCGGCCCGGCTCATGGCCTGCTGCGGGCTGTTCATGTCGCCCCGCGCGTTGCGCGGTCCAGGGCCTGGTCGATGTCCCAGAGGATGTCGTCCACGTCCTCGATGCCCACCGAAAGGCGCACCATGTCGGCGCTGACGCCGGCCTTGGCGAGTTCCTCGTCGTTGAGCTGCCGGTGCGTGGTCGAGGCCGGGTGAATCACCAGCGTCTTGGCGTCGCCGATGTTGGCCAGATGGCTCAGGAACTCGCAGGAGTCGATGAACTTTTCACCGGCCGCCGCACCGCCCTCGATGCCGAAGGTCAGGATGCCCGATGCCCCGGGCATCTTGCCACCCTCGCCGGGCAGGCCATCGACGGTGCGGAACTGCTTCTTCGCGAGTTCGAAATACGGCGAGTCCGGCAGGCCGGGGTAGTTGACCCAGCGCACCTTGGGATGCTGCTGCAGGAATTGCGCGACCTTGAGCGCGTTGCGGCAGTGCTCGCGCATGCGCAGGTGCAGCGTCTCGGTGCCCTGCAGCAGCTGCCAGGCACTCAGTGGCGACAGCACCGCGCCGAAGGTGCGGTTGACTTCCATGCGCGCCTTCATGGTGTAGCCGAAGTCGCCAAAGGTCTCATAGAACTTCACGCCGTGGTAGGCCCGGCTGGGCTCCACCATCTCGGGGAACTTGCCGTTGTCCCAGGGGAATTTGCCGCCTTCAACCACCACGCCGCCCATGGTGGTGCCATGGCCGCCAAGGTACTTGGTGGCGCTGTGCACCACGATGTCCGCGCCCAGGTCGCAGGGGTTGCAGAGGTAGGGGCTGGCCACGGTGTTGTCGATGACCAGCGGCACGCCGTGCGCGTGGGCCACTTCGGCGACCGCGGCGATGTCGAGGACGTTGACCAGCGGGTTGCCGATGGTCTCGCCATACACCGCGCGGGTGTTGGGGCGTATCGCGCGCGCAAAGTTGTCCACGTCGGACGGATCGACGAAGGTGGTCTCGATGCCGAGGCGCGAGAAGCCCACGCCCAGCTGCCCCACCGTACCGCCGTACAGCGTGCTGGCCGCCACGATGTGGTCGCCGGCCTTCAGGATGGCCAGCAGCGCCGTCATCTGCGCCGCCATGCCGCTGGCGCAGGCCAGCGCGGCGCGGGCGTTCTCCAGGCTGGCCACGCGTTCTTCGAACACTGCCACCGTGGGGTTGCTGATGCGGCTGTACACGTTGCCGAAGGTCTGCAGGTTGAACAGGCTGGCCGCGTGCTCGGCGCTGTCGAAAACGAAACTCGTGGTCTGGTGGATCGGCGTGGCGCGCGCGCCGGTCACCGGGTCGGGAATGGCGCCGGCGTGGATGGCGCGGGTGCCGAAGCCGTAGTCGCGGTCGCCGCTTTGGGGTTGTTTGCTCATGGTCCGGGGCTCAGTAAGGCAGCTGGTGCGGCCGCTTGGCCGAAATCACGCGGGTGTTGACGCCGGCCCAGCCCAGGCCGCCGAACAGGCGGGCGTGCTCGATCTTCACGCAGCGGTTCTGGATCACCTGCAGGCCGGCGGCCTCGGCACGGTCTGCGGCGGCTTCGTTCATGACGCCAAGCTGCAGCCACAGGCAGCGGGCGCCCGTAGCGATGGCTTCTTCGGCCAGTGGCGGGATGTCCTCGCTCTTGCGAAAAGCATCGACCATGTCGATGCGCCCGCCCTGCGCGGCCAGGGCCTGTTCGGCCTCGATCACGCTGGCAAAGCAGCGTTCGCCCAGGATGCTGCCACCCTCGCGGGCCACCAGCGGGTTGACCGGCACGATGCGGTAGCCGTGCGACTGCATGTACTTGGCGGCAAAGTAGCTGGGGCGGTGCCACTGGGGCGACAGGCCCACCACCGCGATGGTGCGGCAGCGGCCCAGGATGTCGCGCAGGGTGCTGATGGTGTCGGGGGTTTGGCGCATGCCCTGCAGTTTACGCAGGGATGGGCCAGGCTCAAAGTGCGGCCAGTGCGCCGCGTACCTCATCGACGCTGATGATTTCCGACAGCACCACCGGCGCACGGCCGGCCTGGTACAGCACATACACCGGCACGCCGTTGCGGCCCAGGGCGCTGAGTGCGGCGGTGATGGCGGGGTCGCGGCGGGTCCAGTCGGCGCGCAGCAGCTGCACTTTCTTGGCCTCGAAGTCGGCCAGCACGGCGGTGTTGGCCAGCGTGGTTTTCTTGTTGTACTGGCAGGTCACGCACCAGGCCGCGGTGAAATCGACGAAGACCGGCCGGCCGGACGCCAGCAGTGCATCGACCTTGCCCGGCGCCCAGGGTTGCCAGCGCTCCGTGGCGGCGGTGGCGGGCGCCGTTTCGGAGAATTTCACAACATTTGAGCCTATTCCCAGCATCAAAAGGACAAAGCTTGCTATCGATATGAAAGCAAGCACAGTGCGTGCCCGGCCCTGCAGCGTGAGCGCCCACAACACGAAGGCGCCGCTCACCAGCAGCGCCAGCAGCGCACCCGCGCCGTCGATGCCGGTTTGCTGGCCCAGCACCCAGACCAGCCAGACCACCGTGGCGAACATCGGAAACGCCATCAGACGGCGGAAGGTGTCCATCCAGACGCCGGGGCGCGGCAGCGCCCGGGCCACGGCCGGCATGAAGCTGGCGGCCAGGTAGGGGAGGGCCAGGCCCAGGCCGATGGCGGCGAACACCGCCAGCGCCTGTCCGGCCGGCAGGCCCACCGCCAAGCCCAGCGAGGCGCCCATGAACGGCGCGGTGCAGGGCGAGGCCACCGCCACGGCCAGCACGCCGGTCAGGAAGGCATCGACCACCGGATGCTTCGCCTGCAGCGAGGCCACCGACGAAGGCACAAAGCTGCCGAACTCGAACAGCCCCGCCAGGTTCAGCCCGATCACGGTGAACAGCGCGGCCAGCGCGGCCACCACGCCGGGCGTCTGCAGCTGGAAGCCCCAGCCCAGGCTCTCGCCGGCCGCGCGCAGCGCCAGCAGCAGCGCGCCCAGCGCCACAAACGAGGTGATAACGCCGGCTGTGTAGGCCAGGCCGCTGAGGCGGTGGGCGCGGCGGTCATCCGCGTGCCGTGCGAAGCCCAGCACCTTGATGGCCAGCACCGGGAAGACGCAAGGCATGAGGTTCAGGATCAGCCCGCCCAGCAGCGCACCGAGCAGCGCGGCCAGCAGGCCAATCGACGGGCCGGAGGCAGGTGCCGACGGTGCGATGGCCGCATTGGCCTTGAGCGCGGCTTCCAGCGCGGGCGACACCCCCACCGGCGCGGCCACCGGGGGCCAGGTGCCCAGCACCTTGAGTTCGGCCCGCCAGCCCTGGCCGTCGGCGACCAGCACCACCGGCAGCACGGACGGGCTGTTGCTGCGCTGCGCCGACAGGGGCAGGCTGGCCGTCCAGACCGTGCCGTTCCATTCCTGAGTGGGTGTGGCCGCGGTTTCGATGACTTCGGGCGTTTCGGGAAAGAACCCCAGCGTCTTGCCGCGCAGGCCCACCGGCAGGCCCTGCACACGCAGGCGCAGCACCTGGCCGTCGATCTGCGCCTGGCTGTCCGGCCGAACCCCTCCGACGGGACCCATGACGGGCCGGGGCTGGGCCTGGAAGGCCGCGTCGAACGCGGCGCCGTGGATCGCCGTGGAGCCCTTGAGCGGAATCTGCAGCGTGAATTCACCGTCTTCCGGGATGCATTCCTGGCGGCACACCAGCCAGGCCGCCTTGAGTTTCACGTCCAGCGTGTTGCCCGTGAGCGGCGGCTTGAAGTCCGGCGTGATGGTCAGCGGCACCGGCAGCAGCACCGTGCCCTCGTAGCCGTAATTGGCCAGGGTACCGATCGGGATCTTTTTCGGGACTGGCCAGGCGATGTCGCCGGCCAGCACGCCGGGCGGCAGCGTCCATTCGAGCGAAGTCGGCAGGCCGGAATCGCCGGAGTTCTTCCAGTAGGTGTGCCAGTGCGGCTGGTGGGTGAGCTGCAGGCCCACCCAGACCGGCTGGGTGGCCGCGCCGGCCCCGCCGACCGGCACGCCCTGGGGCGCGTGCGCGAGCAACTCTGCCCGCACCTGGGGCGTGGTGACCACGGTCTTGGAGAGATTCTGGCTCCACCCCAGGGTCGAATGGGCGAAGTTTGCTATCAAAAACAAAGCAAACAGGAGGGCGCGTGGCAGGCGGAGGCGGTTCATGGGCAGGTGGGCAAGCAGAAGCGATACGAGTACGCAGGCGCGCAGTTGGTTCCCGGGGGACTATAGCCAAGCTGCCCCGGCGGGCCAGGAGGTCCGGCCCCGGGTGTTGCGGCGCCGCTTGCCGCGCCGGCGCCGGCCGGCATGGGCGCGTTCGGAATTGAGAAAAATCAACGGCGCGACCGGTGTTGTTGTTACGGTTCAAGCCTCCCCGACCTTCAAGGAGCGCACACACCATGTCGACACTCGATGCGGCCATGACCACGTCCCTGATGCCCTGGGCCCAGCGCCTGCGCGCGCGCGGCGGCCTGCCGTTGACGCTGTGCTGGGGCGAGGGGCCGGGGGCGGCGATCCGGCTGGGGGACGCGGACCCGCGCGTGGCGATCCACATCCGCCATCCCGCAGCCGTGCCGGCCCTGCTTTCGCCCAGCCTGGACAGCCTGGGCGAGGCCTATGTGGAAGGCCACATCGACCTCGAAGGCAGTGCTGCCGACATCATCGACATGGCCTGGCGGCTGGCCGAGGCCGGGGCCGCCGACGGGCCCCGCGCCAGCGGCACCGTGGCGCGGCTGATGCAGCGCATCGCCCACGCCACGCACCACACCAAGGACGCGGACAAAAGCGCCATCCAGTACCACTACGACGTTTCCAACGACTTCTATGCGGCGTGGCTGGACCCGGCGATGGTTTATTCCTGCGCCTATTTCGCCAACGGCGACGAGTCGCTGGAAGAAGCCCAGCGCAAGAAGATCGACCACATCCTGACCAAGCTGCAGTTGCGGCCCGGGCAGCGCCTGCTTGACGTCGGCTGCGGCTGGGGTGCGCTGGTGCTGCGGGCGGCGTCGCACTTCGGCGCGCGCTGCGTGGGCATCACGCTGTCGCAGAACCAGTACGACCTGGCGCGTGAACGCGTGCGGGCCGCCGGGCTGCAGGACCGCATCGAGATCCGCCTGCAGGACTACCGGGACGTGACGGACCTGTTCGACCGCATCACCAGCGTCGGCATGTGCGAGCATGTGGGCCTGAAGCACCTGTCTGCCTACTTCCGCAAGCTGCACGGTCTGCTGGCCGAAGGCGGCTGGGTGCTCAACCACGGCATCACCTCCACCGACGCGCACGACGGCGAGACGCGCTACGGCGGCGGCCGGTTCATCGACCGCTATGTCTTTCCGCAAGGCGAGCTGCCGCACATTGGCACGGTGCTGGTGGCGATGCAGCAGGGCGGCCTGGAGGTCGCGGATGTCGAAGGCCTGCGCCGCCACTACGCGCGCACGCTGCAGCTCTGGAGCGAGGCCTTTGAGGCCCGCAGCGACCAGCTGCGCGCCATGGTCGGAGAAAAGCGCTGGCGCATCTGGCGCGTCTACCTCGTGGGCAGCGAGTGGGCGTTCGAGCAGGACCAGATCTCGCTCTACCAGGTGCTGTGCCGGCGCGCCGGTGGCAGCGCCCGGGGCCAGCCGTGGTCGCGCGGCTGGATGTACGGGGCGGTCGCGCCGGACGACGGCCTACCTGTGCGTCCCTGGCGGCAGTGACGCGGGCGTGAAGACGTCCGGCAGCCGGGCTGGCGCCTTGATGCGCAATTGCTTGTTCACGTTCTCCTGGCCGAACACCACTTCGATGTCGGCCACCCGCACGCCGAACAGCGGCGCCAGGAAACGCACCATGTAGTCGGTGGCCTTGCCGTTTTCCGGCTTGGCCTTGACGCTGACCCGCAGCTGGTTGCCCTGGGGTTCGCCGATGGCGTCCGTCCTGGCGCTGGGCTTGCCCAGGATGTTGACGATCAGCACGTCGCCTTCCCAGCAGAAGAACGAATCGCCGGTGATGTTCCTGCGTTGCATGGCGGCGCTTCAGCCGGCAAACCCCAGCACCACCCGGCGCGTGGTGGCGGACTTCTTCTCGATCTTGGTCACGACCACCGCGCCGATCTCGGACGTGTTGGCCACGTGCGTGCCGCCGCAGGGCTGGAAGTCGATCATCTCGGTGTCACCGATGCGGATCGTCCTGATGGTGCCGCTGCCGCGCGGCGGCGACACCGACATGCTCTTGACCAGCGCCGGGTTGGCGTCCAGTTCGGCGTCGGTGATCTGGCCCACCGTCACCGGGTGCGCGGCGGCGACCAGCGCGGCGATGGCGGCGGTCAGCGCGTCCTTGTCCAGCGGGTCGGTCATGTGGAAGTCCAGGCGCGCGGCGTCCGGCGTGATGGAGCAGCCGTTGACCAGCTGCGGCACCACATGGCACAGCAGGTGCGTGGTGGTGTGAAAACGCATCAGCCGGTGGCGCCGCGCCCAGTCGAGGCGCGCCGTCACGGGGTCGCCCACCTGCAGGCTATGTTGGGCACAAAAGTCCTGAATCGATAGCAAACTATCACCGTCCAGTGATGGGATGTGGCAGATTTCATGTGTAAATTGGCCCTCGGCATCCTTGCCCTTGCGCGTGTCGCTGATGGCAAGCGTGCTGCCGTCCGCCAGCACGAGGGTGCCGGCGTCCCCGGCCTGCCCGCCGCCCAGCGGGTAGAAGACCGTGCGGTCCAGCACGATGCCCTGCGCAGTGAGGGCCGTGACGGTGGCGGTGCATTCGGTGAGATAAGCGTCGGTGCGGAAGAGGTCCTGGGTCATGTGCTGGATGATAGCGGCGGGCTTTCCGGCGCCGTAAGATGCCATGCATGACGCCTTCTTCCCGTTTCTGGTCCGACCTGAGCACCGCCGACTTCGCCCGGCTGGACCTGGGCCGCACCATTGCCGTGTTGCCCGTGGCCGCCACGGAGCAGCACGGGCCGCACCTGCCGCTGTCGGTCGATGCCGATCTGGCCGATGGCATCGTCGCGGCGGCGCTGCCGCACCTGGCGGCGGACCTGCCGGCGCTGTTCCTCCCGACGCAGGCGGTGGGCTTCAGCCCCGAGCACGCGCGTTTTCCCGGCACGCTCACGCTGAAGACCGAAACGGTGGTCCGGCTGTGGACTGACCTCGGGGAATCGGTGGCCGCCAGCGGCGTGAAGAAGCTGGTGCTGTTCAACGCCCACGGCGGGCAGGTCAGCGTGATGGACCTGGTGGCGCGGGACCTGCGCGCGCGGCTGGATCTGCTGGTCTACAGCGTGAGCTGGTTCAACCTGCCGCTGGTGGACGCGGCCGGTGGCGACGTACACGGGCTGTTCAGCGCGGCCGAACACCGCTTCGGCATCCACGCGGGCGACATCGAAACTTCCATGATGCTGGCGTTGCGCCCGGAGCTTGTGCAGATGGCGCAGGCCCGCCATTTCCATTCGACCTCGCAGGACCGCGCGGCAGCCTTCCCCCTCCTGGGCAACGGCAAAAGCGCCAAGCTGGGCTGGCAAATGCAGGACTACAACCCGGCCGGCGCCGTGGGCGATGCGGCCGCCGCCACCGCAGAGAAAGGCCGGGCGGTGGTCGATGCCGCCGGCCGCGCGCTGGCGCAATTGCTGGCCGAGATCGACCGGCTGCCGCCCGGCACGCTGACCGGCCAGACGGCGTTCAGCCGGGACTGATCCGGAACGGCTCCGACGCGCCGCTGACCCGGCTCTGGGCCGGCGCACCTTGCGCCCGAAAGGGCGGCCATGCACCAATCTGGCACAGCCATTGCTTGCTGTGTTGGCATGCACCTTGACGCCCACCCGGTCTTGTCCGCGCCCAGCCCGGCCACCGACCCGCTCTGGCAGAACCCGCTGGGCCTGCTGCTGGAGTCCACCGGCGAGGGCGTCTTTGGCATTGACCTGGAGGGCAACTGCACCTTCCTCAACCGGGCCGGCGGGCTGCTGCTGGGCTGGGACCCGGCCGAGGTGCTGGGCCGCAACATGCACGCGCTGACGCACCACTCGCACCCGGACGGCCGGCATTACCCGGTGGAAGACTGCCCGATCTTCAACGCCTTCCGCGAGGCCCGGCCCTGCCGGATTGACGCCGAGGTGTTCTGGCGGCGTGACGGCTCGGCCTTCGCCGTCGAATATTCCAGCTACCCGATCGTGGATGGCGCGCGGGTGCGCGGCGCGGTCGTGACCTTTGTGGACATCACCGGACGCAGGGCGGCCGCCGAGGCCTTGCAGCGCGCCAAGGATGAACTGGAGCAGCGCGTGGAAGAGCGCACGCGCGCGCTGTCCGCAGCACTCGGGCAGTTGCGCGAACTGGCCGCTTATTCAGAAAAAGTGCGCGAGGACGAGCGCACCCGCATCGCGCGCGAAGTGCATGACGAACTCGGCAGCCTGCTGGTGGCGCTGAAGATGGACGTGAACTGGCTTGACAAGCGCCTGGGCGAACAGGAGGCGCGCGCGCTGGAGGCGGCGCAGGACATGCGCACGCGCATGCGCTGCAAGTGCCAGAACATGAGCCGCCTGATCGAGACGGCGGTGGACAACGTGGGCCGCATCATCACCGACCTGCGCCCCAGCATCCTGGACCACCAGGGCCTGTGGGCCGCGCTGGAGTGGCTGGCGCACGATTTTCTGCCAGCCGCCGAGCTGGCGCTGGACTGGCAGATGGACGTGCCCGACGACTTGGCGCTGCCCGAGGCCGAGGCGATGGCGGTGTTCCGCATTTTTCAGGAAATGCTGAGCAACGTGGTGCGCCATGCGCAGGCCAGCCGGGTGACGATCCGCATCGGGGCCGCGCAGGGGCAACTCTGCATCTTGGTGCGGGACGACGGCCGCGGTGCGTCGCCCCAGGCGTTCGAGGCCACGGATGCCTATGGCGTGATGGGCATGCGCGAGCGGGCGCGGCATTTCGGCGGCGCCGTGGAGATCGTCAGCCAGCCGGGGCAGGGTGTGCGGTGCAGCCTGTGCTGGCCGCTGCAGGACAAGGAGGAACCCGATGATTCGCGTGCTGCTGTGTGACGACCACCGCATCGTGCGCGAGGGCCTGAAACAGGTGCTGGCCGACGATGCGGAGATCAAGGTCTGTGGCGAAGCCCGCACGGGCACTGAGGCGCTGGCCCAGGTGCAGGCGCTGATGGGGCGGGAACCTGACGCTCCGGCTGGCCCGGGGCTCGATGTGGTGCTGCTCGACATCGCCATGCCCGAGCGCGACGGCCTGGACGTGCTGCAGACCCTGCGCCGCGAACACCCGGCCTTGCCCGTGCTGATGCTCAGCACCTACCCGGAAAAACAGTACGCCGTGCGCTGCATCCAGCTCGGCGCCGCGGGCTACCTGCACAAGAGTGCCGACCCCGACGACATGGTGGCCGCGGTGCGCAAGGTGGCCGCGGGCGGGCGCTACCTGACGGATGCCACGGCCGAGGCGCTGGCCGGCGCGGTCGGCCGCACCGGGATGGTGCGAACCGGCGTGGCCATGCCGGGCGCCGGCATCGACGCGCTTTCGCACCGCGAACACCAGGTGTTCCGCCTGTTGACCCGTGGTCACAGCGTGAGCGAAATTGGTGCGCAACTGCAGATTGCTGCCAATACCGTCAGCACGTACCGCGCCCGCATTCTGGAGAAAACCGGCGCGCGCAACGATGTGGAACTGGCGCTGCTGGCCGAACGGCAGGCGCCGGCGGCAGGTTTGTAGTTCCATCCGAGCCGGTTTGCAGGGCTGCCCCTACAGCGTGTCGTGCCAGTTCCCGCGAAATAAAGGAGCTGCGGCGCAAGCCCGCAAACTGGCCCGCCCCTTGCGTTGTGTCGTGCACCAACTTCCCCGAGGTGCGCGATGTCCGAGTTCTTCTCTCCCTACGATGCCGACCGTCCCCTGATGCTCAAGTGCAGCTGCGGGCGCGACCATTCTGTGGCCGATCACCACGCCGAGGTGGCCGCCGATGGCGCGGCGGTCGAACTGCGCTGCCGCAGCCTGACCAGCGCGTTCGAGGCCTACAGCAACGAATTCATCGAAGCCACGCTGGTCAAGGCCATCTTTCCGCAGGACGAAGTGCGCCGCAATTTCTTGCGCGCGGTCGGCAAGGGCACGGCCATGGCCGCCATTGCCAGTGTGCTGCCGGTGGCCAGCCTGCAGGCCATGGCGCAGGAAGCGGGCAAGGGCGGCACCGCGCTGGAGAAGACCAACCTCAAGATCGGCTTCATCCCCATCACCTGCGCCACGCCGCTGATCATGGCGCACCCGCTGGGCTTCTACAAACATCAGGGCCTGAACGTGGAGGTGACCAAGACGGCCGGCTGGGCGCTGATCCGCGACAAGATGATCAACAAGGAGTACGACGCCACGCACTTCCTGTCGCCCATGCCGCTGGCGATCTCGATGGGCCTGGGGTCCAACGCCACGCCGATGAACGTGGCCACCATCCAGAACATCAACGGCCAGGCCATCACGATGAGCCTGAAGCACAAGGACAACCGCGACCCGAAGAACTGGAAGGGCTTCAAGTTCGCGATTCCCTTCGAGTTCAGCATGCACAACTTCCTGCTGCGCTACTACCTGGCCGAAGCCGGGCTGAACCCCGACACCGACGTGCAGCTGCGCGTGGTGCCGCCGGCCGAGATGGTGGCCAACCTGCGCGCCGGCAACATTGATGGCTTCCTCGGCCCCGATCCCTTCAACCAGCGCGCCGTGTATGAAGAGGTCGGTTTTATCCACCTGCTGACGAAGGATCTCTGGAACGGCCACCCCTGTTGTGCCTTTGGCACCAGCACCGAGTTCATCCAGAAAAATCCGAACACCTTTGCGGCGCTGTACCGCGCCGTGCTGACGGCCGCCGCCATGGCGCGCGACCCGAAGAACCGCGAACTCATCGCCAAGGTGATCGCGCCGCAGGCCTACCTGAACCAGCCCGAGGCGGTGCTGAACCAGGTGCTGACCGGCAAGTTCGCCGACGGCCTGGGCAACATCAAGAACGTGCCCGACCGGGCCGATTTCGACCCGATGCCCTGGCAGTCGATGGCGGTGTGGATGCTCACGCAGATGAAGCGCTGGGGCTACGTCAAAGGCGACATCAACTACAAGCAGATCGCCGAGAAGGTCTTTTTGCTGACCGACGCCAAAAAGCAGATGAAGGCACTGGGGCAGAAGGTGCCTGAAGGCGCGTACCCCAAGTTCACCATCATGGGCAAGGAGTTCGACGCGGCCAAGGCGGACGCTTACGCGAAGAGCTTTGCCATCAACAAGGCGGGTTGAGCCATGGCCCATCTGTTCAAGACGCTGGGCTTTCGGGCCGGCGTGGTGTCGGTGCTGATCTTCGTGGTCTTTCTGGGCGTCTGGTACGCGGCCACGGCGCCCGCGGGCGGCACCGGTGGCGTGGCGACCGGCATGACGGCCGAGCAGGTCGAGTACGCGAAGATGATGGGCAAGGACCCCGGCACCGTCAAGGCCGACGGCTTCCCGACGCTGGGCCAGATGGCCAGCACGATTGGCGGGCACCTGCGCAACCCGTTTTATGACAAGGGCCCGAACGACAAGGGCATCGCCATCCAGCTCGCGCACTCGCTGGGGCGCGTGGCGCTGGGCTTCGGGCTGGCCTGTGGGGTGGCGATTCCGCTGGGCTTTGTGATCGGTATGTCGCCGCTGCTGCGCCGCGCGTTCGACCCCTTCATCCAGGTGCTGAAACCCATCAGCCCGCTGGCGTGGATGCCGCTGGCGCTCTACACCATCAAGGACTCGTCGATCAGCGGCATCTTTGTGATCTTCATCTGCTCGGTCTGGCCGATGCTGGTCAACACCGCCTTTGGCGTGGCCTCGGTCAAGCGCGAATGGCTCAACGTGGCCAGTACGCTCGAAGTCAATCCGCTGCGCAAGGCGTTTCAGGTGATCCTGCCTGCCGCCGCGCCCACCATCCTGACCGGCATGCGCATCAGCATGGGCATCGCCTGGCTGGTGATCGTGGCCGCCGAGATGCTGGTCGGCGGCACGGGCATCGGCTACTTTGTATGGAACGAGTGGAACAACCTGTCGCTGACCAACGTGATCTTCGCCATCCTGGTGATCGGCGTGGTCGGCATGTTGCTCGACCTGGCCTTCGGCCAGTTGCAGAAGGCGGTGACTTATGTGGAGTGAAGCCCCCTGGCGTGCCGACCAGGCTGCTGCCGCAGCCTGGTCCACCTCCGGCATTCCCCAACGAAAGGTTTCCGTCATGAACGACTTCCTCAAGATCGAACAACTCAGCAAGGCCTACAACCCGGCCAAGCCGGTGTTTTCCGACGTGTCCTTCACGCTGGACCGGGGCGAATTCGTCTGCATCATTGGCCACTCGGGCTGCGGCAAGACCACCATCCTCAACGTTCTGGCGGGGCTGGACACCGCCACGTCCGGCCATGTGTTCATGGACGGGCGCGAAGTCGTCGGCCCCAGCCTGGAGCGCGGCGTGGTGTTCCAGAGTCATGCACTGATGCCCTGGCTGACCGTGCGCAAGAACATCGCGTTCGCGGTCAAGTCCTGCTGGCCCGAATGGCCGGCGCCCAAGGTCAACGTGCATGTGGAAAAGTTCGTCGCCTTGGTGGGGCTGAGTGCTGCCATCGACAAGAAGCCGTCGCAGCTCTCCGGCGGCATGAAGCAGCGCGTGGGCATCGCCCGGGCGTTCGCCATCCAGCCCAAGATGCTGCTGCTCGACGAGCCCTTCGGCGCGCTCGATGCGCTGACGCGCGGCACCATCCAGGACGAGCTGATGGCGATCGTGCGCGAGACCCAGCAGACCGTGTTCATGATCACGCACGACGTGGACGAATCCATCCTGCTGGCCGACCGCATCCTGCTGATGACGAATGGCCAGGAGCTGCCTGGCGGCAGCGCGGGCAGCGAAACCGCAGGGGGCTACGTGCCCGGCGGCATCGCCGAAGTGGTGACCAACCCGCTGCCGCGCGCGCGCACCCGCGCCGGCCTGCACCACCTGCCGGGCTACTACGAATTCCGCAACCACATCGTCGATTTCCTTGTGTCGCGCGCGACCGCCCACTGACCACTTCCAACCCCTCTGTATCCACCCCTTCCATTCCCAAGGAGCCCCCATGAACCGCCTGGAAGTCACCGAAAAAATCATCAGCACCAAGGTTGCCAAAGGCATCCAGTGGGCCGACGTCGCGAAGAAAGTCGGCCTCTCGAAAGAGTGGGTCACGGCCGCCTGCCTGGGCCAGATGACTCTGGATGCGGCGCAGGCCAGGATCGTCGGCAAGATCTTCGGCCTGACCGCCGAAGAGCAGAAGTGGCTGCAGGTCGTGCCCTACAAGGGCTCGCTGCCCACGCCGGTGCCGACCGACCCCCTGATCTACCGCTGGTACGAGATCGTCAGCGTCTATGGCACCACGATCAAGGAACTGATCCACGAGGAGTTCGGCGACGGCATCATGAGTGCGATCGACTTCTCCATGGACATCGTGCGCCAGCCCGACCCCAAGGGCGACCGCGTCAACGTGGTGCTGTCCGGCAAGTTCCTGCCCTACAAGCAGTATTGAGCCAACGCAGCCCCAGGCGGCATTGGCCCGATAATTTCAGTTTGCCTGTCTACTGGAGTTGCTCATGTCTTACTCGCGCAGGGGCCTGGTGTCCCGTCTTTTTCGTACCGCTCTTGCGTTGGCCGCTGTGGGGGCCATCGGTGTGGCCAGTGCGCAGAGCACCCGGCCGATCAAGCTGATGGTGGGTTTTCCGCCCGGTGGCGGCACGGACGCCATCGCGCGCATCCTCGCCGAGCGCCTCAAGGACGAGCTGGGCGTGCCCGTGGTGGTGGACAACAAGCCCGGTGCTGGTGGCCAGATCGCTGCGCAGGCACTGAAGGCCGCGCCGGCCGACGGCACCACCTTCTTCCTCTCGCACGACCACACCATCACCATCCTGCCGCTGGTGGTCAAGAACCCCGGCTTTGATCCCGCGCACGACTTCGTGCCGGTGGCCGGCTTCGCCACCTTTGTGAACGCCTTTGCGGTGTCGGGTGGCACGCCGGCCAAGTCGTTTAACGAGTACGTGGCCTGGGTGAAAGGCCAGGGCGCGGGCAAGGGCGGGGTCGGGATTCCCGCGCCAGCTTCCACGCCCGAGTTTCTGGTCAAGGTGATTGGCGAAAAATACAAGCTGGACCTGGTAGCCGCACCCTACCGGGGCAGCGCGCCCATGATGGCCGACATGCTGGGCAACCAGATTGCCGCGGGCGTGGCCTCCATTCCGGATTTCATCGAAAACCACAAGGCTGGCAAGGTGCGCGTGGTTGCGGTGCTGGGCAACCAGCGCCAGGCGGCCATGCCCGAGGTGCCGACCTTTGCCGAACTGGGCCTGGCCGGGTTTGAGGATCTGCCCTACTACGGCATTTTTGCCCCGGCGGGTACCTCCAAAGAGACGCTCGACCGTTTTTCGCAGGCGCTGGCCAAGGCGATTGCCGTGCCCGACGTGCGTGAAAAATTGACGGCGATGGGCCTGACGGTCGGCTTCATGTCGCAGCCGCAGCTGGCCAGCCGCGAAAAAGCCTATGGCCAGACCTGGGCGCGCATCATCAAGACCAGCGGCTTCCAGCCGCAGTGACCGACGCGGAGTCCGGCGCATCCGATGCGCCAACGGTCTTCACGCAGCTGTCTGCCCTGCGCCAGCACCTGCGCGCCCTCGGCGCCCGGCCAGGGCACGAACAGCGGGTGCTGCGCCTGTGGGCCCAGGCCCTGCCGCAGGACAGCGGTCGCCGCAAGCTCGACGACTTTCTGCCCACCGCCCTGCGTGACGCCTTGCCTGGCTTGACCACCGGGCTGGCGAACCTGGCCCGGCTGCGGTCCGAACACCCCGGCGAAGACGGCTCCGCGCGCCTGCTGGTCGATCTGGCCGACGGCCAGACCGTGGAAAGCGTGCTGCTGCCCCGCGACGGCCTGTGCGTCTCCAGCCAGGTGGGTTGTGCCGTGGGCTGCGTGTTCTGCATGACCGGCCAGGGCGGCCTGCTGCGCCAGCTCGGCAGCGCCGAGATCGTCGCGCAGGTGGCGCTGGCGCGCACGCTGCGGCCGGTGAAAAAAGTCGTCTTCATGGGCATGGGCGAGCCCGCCCACAACCTGGACGCCGTGCTGGAGGCCATCGACCTGCTGGGCACCGTGGGCAACATCGGGCACAAGAACCTGGTGTTCTCCACGGTGGGCGATCTGCGCGTGTTCGAGCGGCTGCCGCAGGGGCGCGTGAAGCCCGCGCTGGCCCTGTCGCTGCACACCAGCGATGCCGCATTGCGCGCCAGGCTGCTGCCGCGCGCGCCCCGCATCGACCCGGAAGAACTGATGGCGCTCGGCGAGGGTTACGCCCGCGCCACCGGCTACCCCGTGCAGGTCCAGTGGACGCTGCTCGCAGGCATCAACGACACCGACGAAGAGCTGGAGGGCATCGTGCGTCTGTTCAAGGGCAAGTACGCGATCCTGAACATGATTCCGTACAACGCCGTGGACGGCCTCGACTTCCAGCGTCCAGGCTGGGCGCGCGCGGCAGAAATCGCCCGCAGCCTGCACCAGCGCGGCGTGCTGACCAAGCTGCGTCAGTCCGCCGGGCAGGACGTGGACGGCGGCTGCGGGCAGTTGCGGGCCCGGGCTGTGGGCGCCGCCAGTCAGCCCGTGTCGGTGGTGCAGGTGATGCGCCGCCCCGCTCAGACCGCCTTCCAGAAGATGTAGTCGGCCTGGTAGCGCACGGTCTGGCGCTCGCCCTTGTTGGCCGGTGCGCAGGCTGTTGCCGGTGCTACGCCACCCTGGAGCGCCACGCGCTGGATGAAGGTCACGCCGGTCATGGCGCCGCTGCCCATGGCCGGGTTGGCCTTGACCAG
>ERZ1034365.440-NODE-440-length-22752-cov-3.303682_pt1 | contig 22752 bp, 19 predicted proteins | sample MGYA00520615_ERZ1034365 | MGnify/ENA primary metagenome ERZ1034365 (study PRJEB33736, sample SAMEA104284505) | Azolla filiculoides | biome: Urban; feature: Water surface; material: Ditch water | place: Netherlands | collected 2015-10-28 | depth 0-0.1 m ...
GAACAAAGATGGATGAGCGCGACCTGTACGGATTGAAGCAAAGTCATCCTTTGCAACTTCAACCGCTTTAGTCATCTTTGTTTCAGCGTCCTTTAGGGCGCTTGCTACATCTGCCATGGTCTGTGCTCCTCTAACTACTTCTTAACTCACTTCTCATCGCTTATGCGACAAGAGTTCCAATTGTTTCGCCACGTACTGCACGTGCAATATTTCCATTTTTCATCAAATCGAATACAACGATTGGCAACTTATTCTCGCGGCACAGTGCAAAAGCGGCTGCATCTGCAACTGCAAGTGATTTAGAAAGTACCTCGTCATATGAAATTGTGTCGTACTTAGTTGCCGCAGGATCCTTCTTTGGATCTGCGCTATACACACCGTCAACACCGCTCTTTGCAAGTAGCAATGCCTCTGCTCCGATTTCAAGAGCACGCTGTGCTGAAACGGTATCTGTTGTAAAGAATGGCATTCCTGCACCTGCACCAAAAATAACTACGCGACCCTTTTCTAGGTGACGGATTGCGCGCAATGGGATGTACGGCTCTGCAACCTGTCCCATTGTGATCGCGGTTTGCACGCGGGTAGCTACACCTTCTTTTTCTAGAAAATCTTGAAGTGCTAAACAGTTCATAACTGTTCCGAGCATTCCCATGTAGTCAGCGCGTGAACGATCCATGCCACGCTGTGAAAGCTCTGCTCCGCGGAAGTAATTACCGCCACCAACAACGATCGCTACCTGCACGCCACTTCGAGCTACATCTGCGATTTGCTTGGCGATATCTTGAACAACATCGGGATCAACACCAATGCCCTTTGCTCCACCAAAAACTTCTCCAGAAAGTTTAAGGAGCACTCTCCGATACGTACCTCTTGTACCGGGCATGAGTGCTCCTCCAACTTTAATTATTCGGCTATTAACCGCTGGCTATTGAACTAAGTCTAAGCGATCAGACCTTGTCCTTATTGACCCACGCGGAAGCGATGGAAAGCCTTAACAGCTGTTCCTGCCTCATCGAGGATCTGCTTTACAGTCTTCTTTGCATCCTTAGCGAATGACTGCTCGATCAAGGAAACTTCCTTAACGAAACCGGTCACGCGGCCTTCGATGATCTTTGAAAGTGAAGCCTCTGGCTTACCCTCTTCGCGCGCTGTCTCTTCTGCGATACGGCGCTCGTTCTCGATCAAATCAGCTGGAACTTCTTCGCGAGTAACAAACTGCGGAGCAAATGCTGCAATGTGCTGTGCGATGTCCTTGCCAACTTCAGCTGCATCCTTAACAAGCTCAACCAACACACCAACCTGTGGTGGTAGATCTGGGCTTGTACGGTGCAAGTAAATTCCAACTGGTGAATCCTTGATTACCGCAATGCGACGAACTTCAATCTTCTCGCCCATAGTTGCATTTGCCTCATCAACAGTTGCCTGAACAGTGCTTCCGTTCGACATTGTTGAAGCAAGGAATGCTTCTAGAGAATCTGATTGTGCATTTTGTAGGTGAGCTAGAAGCTCATCTGCAAGTGCTACGAAGCGCTCACCCTTTGCAACGAAATCTGTTTCGCAGTTCAGTTCAAGCATTACGCCAAGGTTGCCCTCGACCTTTGCAACAACCGCACCATTTGAAGTTAGACGACCTTCGCGCTTTGTAATGCCCTTAAGTCCCTTAACACGAATGATGTCTAGCGCCTTGTTGTAGTCGCCTTCTGCTTCATCCAAAGCCTTCTTGCAATCCAGCATTCCTGCTGCAGTTGCTTCGCGAAGCTTCTTTACATCTTCAGCTGTGTAGTTAGCCAATTTATGCCTCCGGTGTTGTTGGTGCCGCTGCTGAACCGTCGAGAATTTCCTTCTCCCAATCAGCTAATGGCTCGCCCGCAGCAACTGCTGGAGCATCACTCTTTGTTTCAGCCTTCACATTTGCAGAACGTGCCTGTAGGCCAGCTGCAATTGCATCTGTGATAACACGTGTTAGCAAGTCGATTGAACGAATTGCATCGTCGTTACCAGGAATCTTGTAATCAACCTCATCTGGATCGCAGTTTGTATCCAAGATTGCGATAACTGGAATACCAAGCTTCTTAGCTTCCTGAACTGCAAGGTGTTCCTTCTTTGTATCTACAACCCAAATTGCTGAAGGCAACTTCGTCATGTTGCGGATACCGTCAAGGTTCTTAAATAGCTTTTCGCGTTCGCGACGTAGAACAAGAAGCTCCTTCTTAGTTAGAAGTAGATCGTTCTTCTCTTCAAGAGCTTCTAGCTCCTTCAGGCGCTGAATACGCTTGTACACAGTTGGGAAGTTAGTAAGCATTCCGCCCAACCAACGCTCAGTCACTGTTGGCATTCCAACGCGTGCTGCGTGATTGATGATTGGCATGTGTGCTTGCTTCTTTGTTCCAACGAACAAAACGTGGCCACCCTTAGCAACAGTGTCCTTAACAAATTCATACGCTGAATCGATAAGTGCAAGTGATTGCTGGATGTCGATGATGTAGATGCCATTGCGCTCTGTGAAAATAAAGCGCTTCATCTTTGGGTTCCATCGACGAGTCTGGTGTCCGAAGTGGACTCCGCTGTCGAGGAGCTCTCGCATTGTTACAACTGCCATGACGGCATACTCCTTCTTAGGTTTTTCTGCGCAGCAGAAGAAAACCCGCTCGGTTTATGGCCAAACAATTTGTTGGGCCCGTCGCACTCAAAATCACCGACCGCAATTGCTTGCGGACCGAGGTGGTTATGCCGACCGAAGTCAGTGAGTGCTGAGATGTCATCCCTCTTTCGAGAAGATGCAGGCCAAATCCTACCTGAGCGCAGATACCGAAATTACCGCCCAATCAGGCGCAAAGCTCCCCAGGCGGTGATTCGAAGCACCGCTTCTAGGGCAATTGCAAAGGACATCTTGCTTACCCCATGGACTCGTTCGATGAAGGTGATTGGGATTTCCGCAACAGATCCCCCACGAGCTATTGCCCGGCGGGTCATTTCGATCTGGAAGCAGTACCCCTCGCTTCGAATTGTTGAGATCTCCATCTTTTTCAAAAGGTCAGAGGTGTAAATCCTAAAACCCGACGTTGTGTCTTTGATTCCTAACGAGAGCAAGATATTTGCGTAGGTGTTCGCAGATTTAGATAGGTTTTGGCGGAACTTGCTCCAGTTGGCGACTCCACCATCTTTCACATATCTAGACCCAATCAGCAGATCTGCACTTCCGATCCATTCCATCATCTTTTGTAAATCATTAACCTGATGAGATCCATCTGCATCCATTTGAATAACATAGGTATAACCACGTTGAAGAGCGATTGAAAATCCTGCTCTATATGCGCTGCCGAGACCTTGTTTGCCTTCACGCTCGATAACTTCGACACCATGCATGCGAACAATCGATGAAGTTCCATCTGGTGACCCATCATCGACGACCAGTACATCGCAATCCAATGGCTTTAAGGCGGTTAGGAGTTCACCAATGCTTTGTGATTCGTTATAAGTAGGAATAACTACCAATGAAGATCTCATGCGCGTGGATGCGCCTGCTTGAACGCCTTCTGTAAGCGCTCAGTAGAAACGTGGGTATAGATCTGCGTAGTTGCCAATGATGCATGACCCAAAATCTCTTGAACAGTGCGTAGATCTGCACCGCCTTCTAATAAATGTGTTGCAGCTGAATGTCGAAGGGCGTGTGGACCCATTCGTTCAATTCCTTCAATAGCTTGCAGTGCGTTGTACACAACGGTGCGCACTGTGCGTTGATCGATTCGTTTTCCACGCACTCCTAAGAAAACCGCGTTTTCAGATTGGGCATTTTTCAAAGAGTCACGCGCATCCTCTAGATAAGCATTAAGGGCGCGCATCGCAGGATTTCCAAGTGGAATCGTGCGCTCTTTATTTCCTTTACCTAGAACGCGAATAGTCTGACGGTCATAATCAATGTCGCTTAGATCTAAACCGCACAATTCGGCAACACGGGCACCTGATGCATACAACATTTCAACCATCGCAACATCGCGCAAAGAGATAGGGGTTTCTTCTTCGGCAGCCCTTGTTGCAAGTGAATCCATTGCCACCTTTGCATCGGCAATTTCTAAGACTTCAGGCAAGGTGCGATGCCCTTTTGGAGTTGCCAAGGTTGCTGCAACATCCTTTGTTAAATACTTGTTTTTAACCGCCCACTTTGTAAACAAGCGAACTGAAACCGCTCTGCGCGAAAGTGTTGTGCGCGCTCCCCCTTTAACTTGCTGATTTGCAAGCCATGAACGCAGGTGTACGAGCTCTAAATGAGAAATATCTGCAACCCCGATACTTTCCAAGTGGGTTACGAGACTTTCAAGATCTCCCAGGTAGGCACGAATTGTGTGCACCGAAAGTGATCGTTCAACTTCTAGGTGGCGAGTAAAAGCTGCAATCAGCTTTTCATAATTTTCGCTCACGTTGCGAGTTTACTCGGGCTTGCGTCCTTGGCGTAGTAGGCCAAAGGTGACCGCATCTTCAAGAGCCATCGCTGAGGCTGCAATAACGTTTTCATGAACACCAACAGTGTTCCATTCACCCTTGCCATCGCTAGTTTCAACCAGAACGCGTGTCACCGCACCTGTTCCAAGACGACCTTCAAGAATACGAACCTTGTAATCGGTTAGTTCGAGAGATGAAAGCTCTGGATACAACTTCAACAGGCCTGTGCGAAGCGCATTATCAAATGCGTTAACCGGGCCATTTCCTTCACCGTTACATGTGATCTCTTGACCCATTGCTGTAACAGTGACTTCAGCCTTTGTTGTAATGCTTTGATCAGCGGCACGTTCTACAGATGTAACCCAGTGATTGATCGTAAAGAATGATGGACGCTTTCCTGACATCTCTTCATGAACCAATAGTTCAAATGAGGCATCAGCTGCTTCAAAGGTAAATCCGCGAGATTCCATCTCTTTAACACGATCAACGATACGACCGATAAGTTCTTTATCTCCACCAAGATCTACGCCGAGTTCTTGGGACTTTAATTCGATTGAAGCGCGACCGGCCATATCTGAGACCAACATGCGCATATCGTTTCCAACAGATGATGGATCTTCGTGTTGGTACAACGATGGATCAACCTTTATCGCACTTGCATGCAACCCTGCCTTGTGAGCAAATGCGGATACACCCACATATGGTTGACGTCCGCTTGGTGCAACATTTGTAACCTCAGCTACCGCATGAGAAATTCTGAAAGCCTCGCGAAGCGAGTTTGGAGGAAGCACTAACTGCTTCTTCTTCAGCTCTAAGTTGGCAATAATCGTCACAAGGTCAGCATTACCCGTGCGTTCGCCGTATCCATTCAATGTTCCCTGAACATGTGTGGCCCCTGCAGCAACCGCAGCCATTGAGTTTGCCACGGCGCATCCTGTGTCGTTGTGGCAGTGAATACCTAGACGAGCATTACTTGCAGTTAAAACATCATGAACAACTTGTGAAAGCTCATCAGGCAACATGCCACCGTTGGTATCGCACAGTGCAATTACATCTGCGCCAGCTTCTGCTGCGACGCGAACAACTTCAAGCGCATAAGCACGGTTACTGCGGTAGCCGTCGAAGAAGTGCTCAGCATCAAGAAATACACGTTGGCCTTCTTGAATCAGGTGCGTGACTGAGTCACGAATCATCGCAAGGTTTTCATCGAGTGATGTCTTTAGAGCTAGATCAACGTGGCGATCAAAAGCCTTTGCTACAAGAGTTACAGCTGGTGCACCACTATCGCGAAGTGCTCCTAGTAAAACATCATCTGCAGCTTTTGCATTGGGACGTCGGGTTGCGCCAAAGGCAACAAAGGTCGCGTTCTTAAGCTTTAACTCTTTCTTAGCAAGAGCAAAAAATTCAGTGTCCTTAGGATTAGCTCCAGGCCAACCGCCTTCAATAAAACCAACCCCTAAATCATCTAGGTGGCGAGCAATGTTGAGCTTGTCATGAACAGAAAGATTTAAACCCTCTTGCTGCGCGCCATCGCGCAGGGTTGTGTCATAGATATGAAAATCATCATTAACTGGCATTACTTAACCGCACTCATCCATTTGTGCTTATCTGCAATTGTGCCGTGCTGAATTCCAAGCAAGTGATTGCGGATCTGCATAGTGATTGTTCCTGGTTGGCCATCACCAGTTACCCAAGTACCCATCGCGCTTTTTGCTTGACCAACTGGGGATACAACAGCGGCGGTGCCACAAGCAAAGATTTCAGTGATCTCACCCGATGTAACTCCATCGCGCCAATCATCGATAGATAACATCACTTCATCAACCTTGTAGCCAAGATCTGCTGCAACGGACAAGATTGAATCGCGCGTGATTCCGGGCAATAAAGTTCCGGTTAACTTTGGAGTGATGACTGTTGCATCTGCGCCTTTTCCCTTTACGAAGTAAAGGTTCATGCCGCCCATCTCTTCAATCCACTTACGCTCTTTGGCATCGATCCAGACAACTTGATCGCAACCCTCTTTAGCTGCAGCCTTTTGTGCAACCAGAGATGCTGCGTAATTTCCGCCGCACTTAGCCTCGCCTGTTCCACCTTGAGCTGCGCGGACATACTCTGTTGAGATCCACACAGAAACTGCTTTTGATGGATCAAAGTAAGCACCTGCTGGTGTTGCAATAAGAAGGTAAGTGGCCTTATTTGTAGGGCGAACTCCCAGTCCAACCTCAGTGGCGATCATAAATGGGCGGATATACAACGACTCCCCCACCTTGTTTGGAACCCAGCCAGCATCTTGTTTAACAAGTGCTTCAACTGTTTCCATAAATAATTCAACCGGCATTTCAGGTAGCGCTAAACGCTTTGCTGAGTTTGCAAAACGCTTTGCATTTGCTGTTGGACGGAACAATCCAATTGATCCATCAGGTTGGCGGTACGCCTTCATTCCTTCAAAAATCTCTTGGCCATAATGGAACACAGCTGTTGCAGGATCTAAGGAGATTGGTCCGTATGGCATCAGGTGAGGTTCGCCCCAACCATCTGCTTCACTCCATTCGCACATCACCATGTGATCGGTGTAGTACTTACCAAAACCACCTTCAGCAACTAGCGCATCACGCGTTGCTGCATCTTTAGCGTTGGGATTAAGAGTGATCTTCATGATTAAAGTGCGCTAGCTAGCGCATCTCCAACTTCGGTCGTGCTTCGCTTTTTGTCGCCACGAGTTGCAAGATCTGCTGCAACTACACGCTCAACATCGCGCGCAGCATCTGTTAGTCCTAAGTGATCAAGCATCATCGCAACTGACATAACTGTTGCAGTTGGGTCAGCTAAATTCTTTCCAGCAATATCTGGTGCTGAACCATGAACAGGTTCAAACATCGATGGGAACTTTCCAGTTGGATTGATGTTTCCTGATGCAGCAAGACCGATGCCACCGCAAATAGCAGCTGCAATATCAGTCAAGATGTCACCGAAAAGGTTGTCTGTTACAACAACATCAAATCGATCTGGATTAGTAACAAAAAACATTGAAGCAGCATCAACATGTAGATACTCAGTTGTGATCGCTGGATACTCTTTTGCAACCTCGTTGAATGTGCGAGTCCATAATCCACCAGCACGTGTAAGCACATTGTTCTTGTGTACAAGTGTTAGCTTTTTGCGATCGCGCTTTGATGCACGCTCAAAAGCATCACGGATTACGCGCTCTGCTCCACGACGAGTATTAAGGCTTTCTTCTGTTGCAATCTCTGCATCAGTTCCTTCGGCAAGTACTCCGCCAGCACCAACATATGGGCCTTCTGTACCTTCGCGAACAACAACAAAATCAATTGGCGCTTTAGTTGCAAGAGGTCCTGTCACGCCTGGCATCAACTTAGCTGGACGCAGATTGATGTAATGATCAAAGGCAAAGCGAAGCTTTAATAAAAGTCCACGCTCTAGAACTCCGCTTGGAACCGTTGGATCTCCAACTGCGCCCAGCAAAATTACATCCGCCTTTGCAAGATCGGCCAAAGTAGCATCAGGCAAAACTTCACCTGTGCGATGCCAAAACGCTGCACCAAGATCGTATGAAGTTTTCTTGAATTCAACTCCGTACTTCTTTGCAACAACATCTAGAACCTTGAGGCCTTCGCCTACAACCTCAGGGCCGATTCCATCGCCTGCAATTACAGCTAAATTAATTGTTGTCATTACCCCACCAAAGTTACGGAGCGAACTAGATCTGCTCCTGTTTCCTTCTTGATTGATGTTGTTAGTTCATCGCTGATTTGCGAATCTACTGTGATCGCCATTAACGCATCGCCACCTGCTGCACTTCGTGCAACCTGCATACCCGCGATATTTAAGCCTGCTTTTCCAAGAGCGTTACCGACAGCACCAACTACACCAGGCTTGTCAGAGTAACGAAGGAACAAAAGGTTTTCAGTTGGTGGGAGATCTAGATCAAATCCATCAATTGCAATGATCTTTTCAACCTTGCGAATTCCCATCAATGTTCCATCAACGGTAACGATCTTGCCATCAGCAAGTGCTGCACGTAGAGAAATCATGCTGCGGTATTCAGGGCTTTCTGGATCAGTAGTTACAGATGAAGTAACTCCACGCTCTGCAGCAAGTGCTGGTGCATTGACGTAGGTAACATCTGAAAGTCCGCATCCAAGCAATGCACCCTTAAGTGCACTTGTTGCAAGAATTGATGAATCGTGGCCAGAGATATCGCCCTTAACAGTTAGATCCATGCTTACTGGAGCTTCACCTGCGATCGCTGTTGCAATCTGAGCCATCTTTTCAACCAAAGGCAGGCTTGGACGAATCTCTTCGTGGATTGCTCCGCCCTTTACATTTACCGCATCAGGAACAAGTTCGCCTGCAAGTGCTTTACGCACTGAAACAGCAACAGCAATACCTGCACGCTCTTGAGCCTCATCTGTTGATGCGCCCAAGTGAGGTGTTGCTACAACTTGATCCAAAGTAAATAGTGGTGAGTCTGTGCATGGTTCTGTTGAGAACACATCAAGACCAGCTCCTGCAACACGTCCTTCTGTGATTGCATCAAACAATGCAGCCTCATCAAGAACTCCACCACGAGCGGCGTTAATGATGCGAACAGAAGGCTTTACCTTCTTAAGCGCTTCTACGCCGATTAGGTTTGCAGTTTCCTTTGTCTTTGGAAGGTGAATGGTGATGAAATCTGAAATCTTTAGTAGTTCATCAAGTTCAACTAAGCGAACACCAAGTTGTGCAGCACGTGCTGGCTGTAGATATGGATCGTAAGCAACTACATCCATTCCAAATGCCTGCATACGGTGCGCAACTAATTGTCCGATGCGACCAAAGCCAACAATTCCAAGAGTCTTTTCAAAGATCTCAGCGCCTGTGTACTTTGAACGTGCCCACTTTCCATTACGCAAGGCTGCGTGTGCTGGAGAGATGAAACGTGCAGAGGCCATCAGCAATGAGATTGCTAATTCAGCTGCAGAAACAATGTTTGATGTAGGCGCATTTACAACCATGACACCAGCAGCTGTTGCTGCCGGAATATCAACATTGTCTAGACCAACACCTGCGCGTGCAATTACCTTCAAACCTTTAGCTGCTGCAATCGCTTCTGCATCCATCTTTGTTGCAGAACGAATCAAAACCGCGTCCACTCCCTTAGCTAGCGCTGCAAGAAGTTCTGCGCGGTTTGCACCATCGCAGTTAACAACTTCAAAATCAGGACCTAGCGCTTCAAGTGTTGCAGGACTGAGCTCTTCAGCGATTAAAACAATAGGTTTAGCCACGCGCTGCGCTGCCTTCCTTGTAATCGTCGCCCTTTGACTGCTTCATCCAAGAGAACATCTTGCGAAGTTCGCGGCCAACAGCCTCGATTGGATGAGTCTCGCCCTTTGCGCGAAGTGACTTAAATTCAGGTGCTCCAGCCTCTTGGTCATCGATGAAGCGCTTTGCAAATGCTCCGCTTTGGATATCTGCAAGAACAGCCTTCATGTTTTCCTTAACGCGTGGATCAATAACACGTGGACCAGAAACATAATCACCGAACTCAGCTGTGTCAGAAACTGACCAACGCTGCTTTGCAATTCCACCTTCGTACATAAGGTCAACAATCAATTTAAGTTCGTGCAAGCACTCGAAGTATGCAACCTCTGGCTGGTATCCAGCTTCAGTAAGTGTTTCGAATCCGTACATAACTAGTTGTGATGCTCCACCACACAGTACTGACTGCTCACCAAATAGATCTGTTTCAGTCTCTTCAGTAAATGTTGTAAGGATTCCGCCTGCGCGTAGTCCGCCGATTGCCTTTGCATATGAAAGAGTCAATGGCCATGCATTGCCTGTTGCATCCTGCTCAACTGCAACGATTACTGGAACTCCACGACCTGCTGCGTACTCGCGACGCACAAGGTGTCCTGGGCCCTTTGGTGCAACCATGCACACATCAACTGATGCTGATGGCTTGATGTAACCGAAACGAATGTTGAATCCATGTCCGAAGAACAAGGCATCGCCATCTTTTAGGTTAGGCAAAATTGAATCTGTGTAGATGTGGCGTTGTAGGTGATCTGGCGCCAAGATCATGATGACAGTTGATTCCTTAACAGCCTCAGCAACACTGACAACACGTAGGCCTTCTGCTTCTGCCTTTGCGCGTGATGGTGAACCGTCTTTTAGTCCAACTCGAACATCGACACCGCTGTCACGCAAGTTAAGTGCGTGTGCATGTCCTTGTGAGCCGTAACCGATGATCGCGACTTTGCGACCCTGGATGATTGATAGATCAGCATCCTCTTCGTGATACATCGTTGCTGCCACGGTATTTCTCCATTCGCCTTATGTGTTTAGTCGTTACTAGTTTTGGTAATCAGCCTGACCGCTGTCTGCGGTAGGAATACTTTGAGTGCTAAGGGTACGGTCTGCTAACGAACCGCTGCCACGTTCAATGGCGACCAGCCCAGATTGAGCCAGTTCGCGGATGCCAAAACGCTCTAAAGCGTTAAGTAGATCACTGATCTTGGCCTTCTCCCCTGTCGCTTCAATTGTCAAAGACTCAGAATCCTCATCGACGATTGATGCTCCATAGGTTTCACAGACAGCATCAACATCGAAGCGATTCTTTGATGTTGCTGAAATCTTTACTAGCAAAAGCTCTGCTTGAACTGAATCAGAGGTCTTTAGCTCTGCAATATGAATAACGTTGATCAACTTATCCAATTGACGAATTACTTGTTCAAGTGAGTGGCTTTCAACATTGATCACAATTGTCATTCGAGAAATATTTGGATTTTCTGTTGGACCCACTGCCAATGAATCAATGTTGTAGGCACGGCGTGAGAACAAACCTGCAACACGTGCAAGTACACCTGGTGAGTTTTCAACTAGAACGGCGAGTGTATGTGTACTCATTAGAGCTCCTGTGAATCCCAGTCAGGCGCTAGTTCGCGCGCGATCATAATGTCATCATTAGATGTTCCGGCAGCAACCATTGGCCACACCATTGCATCTCGGAAAACTCGGAAATCAACTACAACTGGTTGATCATTAATTGAGTTTGCCTTCTTAATAATTGCATCTACATCTTCAGGTCGATCGCAGGTTAAACCAACGCAACCCATTGCATCTGCAAGCTTTACAAAATCAGGAATTCGCTTTGATTCCAAAGATGTATTTGAGTAGCGTCCTTCGTAGAACAAGGTCTGCCATTGGCGAACCATGCCAAGAGATTCATTATTAATAATCGCTACCTTAATTGGAATATTATTCAGCGCACAGGTAACTAACTCTTGGTTAGTCATCTGGAAGCAGCCATCGCCATCAATTGCCCACACCGTTGTGTCTGGTGCTCCAACCTTTGCTCCCATAGCTGCAGGAACTGCATAACCCATTGTTCCGAGACCGCCAGAGTTCAACCAGGTACGTGGCTTTTCATACTTAACAAATTGAGATGCCCACATCTGGTGCTGACCAACACCTGCAACATAAATAGCATCAGGTCCAGTAATTGCACTTAGGCGTTCAATTACATACTGAGGAGAAAGTGATCCATCCTTTGGAAGTTCGTAACCCAATGGATATGTTGCGCGAAGCTTGTTCATGGAGGCGATCCATGGTGATAAATCAGGCTGATTCTTTGCAAATTCAGCCTTTACCGCAGGAATTAACGCGGCAATTGTGCGCTTTAAATCTCCAACAACAGGTACATCTGCAAAACGATTCTTGCCGATTTCAGCAGGATCAATATCTGCATGAATCACCTTTGCATTAACGGCGAATGTAGAAAGTTTTCCAGTAACGCGATCATCAAAGCGTGCGCCAAGGGTGATCAATAGATCAGCTTTCTGAAGTGCGGTAACAGCAGCAACTGTTCCGTGCATTCCTGGCATGCCAAGATGTTGTGGATGGCTATCGGGGAATGAACCCAATGCCATCAAAGTTGTAACAACGGGTGCTCCAACTAGTTCAGCAAGTTGCATCAGCTCTTTAGAAGCATTTGCCTTGATTACTCCGCCACCAACATAGAAAACAGGTTTTGAAGATTGCGCGATTAAAACGGCAGCATCTTTGATTGATTGGTTTTCAGGTTCTACTTGTGGGTGGTATCCAGGTAATGAAACCTCTTTTGGATATACAAAATCTGTTTCCTTTTGCAGTGCATCCTTAGCAATATCTACAAGAACTGGACCTGGACGACCAGAGGCAGCAATGTAAAAGGCTTCTGCGATTGCACGTGGAATATCTAATGGATCTGTTACCAAGTAATTGTGCTTGGTAAATGGCATTGTGATTCCACGAATATCTGCTTCTTGGAATGCATCCGTTCCAATTGCAACAGATGGAACCTGACCTGTGATTGCAACCATCGGAACAGAATCCATTGCAGCATCAGCTAATGGAGTAACAAGGTTTGTGGCTCCTGGTCCTGAGGTTGCAATACAAACTCCTACGCGACCTGTAACTTGCGCGTATCCAGTTGCAGCGTGACCTGCTCCTTGTTCGTGGCGAACCAAGATGTGGCGGATCTTGCTATCAAAGATGGGATCGTATGCAGGAAGAATCGCACCGCCTGGAAGTCCAAACATCACATCGACGCCGGCAGACTCCAAAGATTGCACGAGTGAACTAGCTCCACTCATCTTCTTGCTCATATCCATCTCCTTTCGCTTGTAGATCCATGGGGTGAAATGAAAAAACCCCCAGATAACTGAGGGTGGCGCATGATCAAAAACCGATCACGCGCCTTTAAATCACCACCACAAATGTTGTGCTCATGGCCCTATTCTCCAATGAACCAGCCCTATGCGTCAAGAGATGAGATAGGGATCTCACAATTTGAGAGGGCTTAGTCGCAGACCGCACCCTTGGAGGCAGAGCCCACAAGCTTTGAATACTTCGCCAATACACCACGGGTGTACTTATGTGGCAGTGGCTTCCAGCCGACTTTACGCGCTTCAAGTTCTGCTGGATCTACCAACAAATCTAAGGTGCGATTAGTGATGTCGATGCGCACCTTGTCGCCATCTTTAATGAATGCGATGGGTCCCCCATCAACCGCTTCAGGTGCAACGTGTCCAACGCACAGACCAGTTGAACCACCTGAGAATCGACCATCAGTTAAGAGCAATGTTGATTTACCAAGTCCGGCACCCTTGATTGCGCCAGTGATCATCAACATCTCGCGCATTCCTGGTCCGCCCTTTGGACCTTCGTAGCGAATTACAACTACATCGCCAGCTTGAATGGTTCCGTTTTCGAGAGCTTCCATCGCTGCTTGTTCACGTTCAAAAACTCGTGCAGGTCCTTCAAAACTTTCGATTCCGATACCCGCTGTTTTGCAAACAGCACCATCAGTTGCAAGTGAACCACCAAGAATTGTGATTCCAACATCTGTCGACAGAGGCGCAGAAACTGGGTGAAGAATCGCACCATCTGGAAGAGGTGGGTTGATGTCTGCAAGGTTTTCAGCCATTGTCTTTCCGGTAACGGTCAGAGTGTCACCGTGTAAGTAGCCTGCATCAAGCAAAATCTTCAATACAACAGGGATACCACCGACGCGATCAACATCGCTCATGACAAACTTTCCAAATGGCTTTAAATCGCCCAATAGAGGCACCTTCGAACCAATACGGTTGAAATCTTCAAGTGTTAAATCAACATCTGCCTCGTGTGCGATTGCAAGCAAGTGCAGCACAGCATTTGTTGAACCACCAAGTGCCATCACAGTTGTAATCGCGTTTTCGAAAGCCTTCTTTGTAAGGATCTGACGTGTTGTGATTCCAAGACGAATCAAATTAACAACTGCTGCACCTGCCTGCACTGAAAATGCATCGCGACGACGATCTACTGCTGGAGGTGCTGCAGATCCTGGCAATGAAAGTCCAAGCGCCTCACCAACAGCTGCCATTGTGTTTGCGGTGTACATACCGCCGCAGGCACCTTCTCCTGGGCAGATTGCACGTTCGATTTGATCAACACGATCTTGTGTAATCAACCCACGTGCACATGCACCAACTGCTTCAAAGGCATCAATGATCGTTACATCTTTGCCATCAACTTGACCTGGCAAGGTAGATCCCGCATAGACAAAAACACTTGCGACATCGATACGAGCTGCAGCCATCATCATTCCTGGAAGTGATTTATCGCAACCAGCAAAAGTGACCATGCCATCAAGACGTTCTGCCTGCATAACTGTTTCAACAGAGTCTGCGATTACCTCGCGAGATACCAAAGAAAAGTGCATTCCTTCATGGCCCATTGAGATTCCATCAGAAACAGAAATGGTTCCGAATTGCATTGGGAATCCACCTGCATCAAGTACTCCTTGACGAGAAGCCTTTGCAAGACGATCTAGAGAAAGGTTGCACGGTGTGATTTCATTCCAAGAAGAGACAATTCCGATTTGAGGCTTTACCCAATCCTCATCACCCATACCAACCGCACGCAACATTCCACGAGCAGGAGCTCTTTCTAGGCCATCAGTAACAAGTCCAGAGCGTGGTTTCATCGTCGACATGAGAGAATTCTACCCTCTTGATAACAAATCAATTAATCTGAACTGGAGCATTTGCGTGTCAAAAAACACCGAAATCGAAGGCCTTGACCCAACCAGATGGCGAACTCTTTTCGTTGTCGCAATCTCACAACTAATGCTGGTGCTTGATAGCTCCATCATGAACATCGCTATCCCAAGCGCGAAGATCGACCTTGGCATCTCAGATGCTAATCAGCAATGGGTCATTACCGCCTACACATTGGCATTCGGATCACTTCTTTTACTTGGTGGTCGTATCGGTGATTACATGGGTCGTAAGAAGATCTTCTTAATCGGCCTCATTGGTTTTGCTGCCGCATCAGCACTTGGTGGTTTCGCTTCAAATCAAGGTCTCTTATTTGCATCGCGCGCTCTTCAAGGTGTCTTCGGTGCACTTCTAGCACCAGCTGCTCTTGCAATTATCTCTGTAACTTTCACGGTACCAAAGGAGCGCGCTAAGGCATTTGGTGTCATCGGTGCGATCTCTGGTGGCGGCGCAGCGATTGGCTTAATCCTTGGTGGAACATTGACTGAGTTTTTCTCATGGCGTTGGTGCCTTGGAGTTAATACTCCGATTGCAATCGTTGCCGCAATTCTTGCAGTTAAGTTTGTGCATGAATCAAAGGCAGAGGGAGATAACACTTATGACATTCCAGGTGTAATCACTGCAACCGCCGGATTGTTCTCACTTACCTACGGCTTTAATGAAGCAGCAACAAAGGGCTGGTCAAGTTCAACAACTGTTTCATTCCTCGTTGCATCAGTTATCTTGCTAGTTCTATTCGTTGTTATCGAAATGCGAGTTAAGAATCCATTGATGCCTCTTCGTGTCATTACAGAGCGCAACCGTGGTGGCTCATACCTTGGCTCACTTGTAGTTGGTGCCGGGTTGTTCTCAATGTTCTTATTCTTGGGACTTTACCTTCAGGTAATTCTTGGATACAGCCCATTGAAGTCAGGCTTTGCATTCCTACCCTTTACCTTCGGAATTATTGCCTTTGCGGGTATCGCATCGGCTCTGCTTCCAAAGTTTGGACCTAAGCCTTTGATGGTTCCAGGATTGCTCGCAGCAAGCGTTGGCCTACTGCTTTTAACCCGCATTACTCCTGAAACTTCATACTTAACACATGTAGTTCCATCGCTTCTGATTATGTCTAGCGGCATGGCACTTGTGTTTATTCCATTAACTTCAACATCTCTTCATGCGGTTTCAAACCATGACACAGGCGTTGCAAGTGCAATGGTTAATACAAGCCAGCAGATTGGTGGATCGCTAGGAACCGCGTTGCTCAACACAATTGCAGCAACTGCGACAACTACATATGCAGCTGCTCATACCGAGCTTGGAAAGGCGGTAATGCCATTTGCAATGACTCATGGCTTTACAGTTGCATTTAAGTTCAGCGCTGGATTGCTATTTATCGGAGCAATCGTGCTGTTCTTCTTTATTAATATCGGTAAAGAGTCGCTCGTTGAAAATGAAGGCGCAGGCTTTCACTAATTAATAATTAATTAATTAGGTTAATTCAATCGCCGCAGGCGATGTGAATTTGAAGAACTAGTGTCCAAGGTGGCCAAGTAGAAGCTCTCGTACGCGAGCAGCATCTGCTTGGCCCTTTGTCTCTTTCATGACTGCACCAATCAAGGCACCAGCTGCAGGGATGTGTCCGGCGCGAACCTTTTCAGCAGTCTCTGCTTGTTCAGCACACACCTTTTCAATTGCAGCCATCAATGCGCCATCATCGTTTACAACTTTGATTCCGCGCTTAGCAACAACATCTGCAGGCTTTCCTTCACCAGCGATCACACCTTCAACAACTTGACGAGCAAGCTTGTCTGTCAGTTCACCTGCGTTAACAAGTGCCACAATCTCTGCAACATCTTGCGGTGTAATCGCAAGATCAGCCAGTGCTACATCTTTGTCATTTGCAATACGTGAGATTTCACCAAGCCACCAGCTGCGAGCCTTTGCGGGATCTGCACCTAACAACACAGTTGCTTCAACAATATCTAGAACATCTGCATTGATCATTGCAGCCATTTCCTTGTCAGGAACAGCCCATGCCTCTTGCAGACGCTTGCGACGAATTGATGGTCGCTCAGGCAAAGCTGCGCGCAATGTTTCGATCCATGCAGCATCTGGTGCAACTGGCACTAGATCTGGTTCTGGGAAGTAACGGTAATCCTCTGCTTGTTCCTTTGAACGGCCAGAACGAGTTAAGCCTGTGTCCTCTTGGAAGTGACGAGTTTCCTGTACTACTCGCCCACCGGCGTTCAATAGTTCAGCATGACGAATCATTTCACCGCGCACAGCACGCTCAACAGATCGAAGTGAGTTCACGTTCTTTGTTTCACTTCGTGTGCCAAGTTTTTCTGCACCAATCAAACGCAGTGAAACGTTTGCATCGCAACGCAAAGATCCTTGCTCCATCTTTACATCGCTAACACCCAATGAGCGCAAAATGTCGCGCAGTTCGGCTACATAGGCCTTTGCAACCTCTGGCGCGTACTTACCTGTGCCAGGAACAATCTTGGTAACGATTTCTACCAGTGGAATTCCTGCACGGTTGTAATCCAACAAAGAGTATTCAGCGCCATGGATGCGACCTGTTGCTCCACCTACGTGAAGTGACTTACCGGTGTCCTCTTCCATGTGTACGCGTTCTACTTCTACACGGAACTTCTTTGGACCCTCATCTGTTTCGATTTCAACATCTACATATCCATCAACACAGATTGGCTCGTCGTACTGAGAAATCTGGAAGTTCTTTGGCATATCTGGGTAGAAGTAGTTCTTACGAGCAAAGCGTGAAAATGGTGCGATTGAACAGTTAAGCGCAAGGCCGATCTTGATCGTAGATTCGATCGCCTTTTCATTAACTACAGGCAGGGCACCAGGAAGTGCTAAACAAACAGGACATGTCTGCGTATTTGGTTCTGCACCAAATACAGTGCTGCAACCACAAAACATCTTTGAGTTTGTATTGAGTTCAACGTGAACTTCAAGACCTAGTACCGGTTCGTACTTAGCAACTACATCATCATATGAAAGAGTCATCGCGCACCTCCCAAAGCTGGAGCCTTATCCAGTAATGGTGCGCCCCACTTTGATAGCAGCGCAGCTTCAAGTGCCGCACCTACCGAGTACATGCGCTCATCCTTCATAACTGGAGACATAATCTGGAAACCAACTGGCAAGCCATCTTCATCAGCTAAACCTGCAGGCAGTGACATTCCGCCAATTCCTGCCATGTTTACTGGAATAGTTGCGATGTCATTTAAGTACATAGCAAGCGGATCATTTGCCTTTTCGCCGATCTTAAATGCGGTTGTTGGACACGTTGGTGAAACAAGGACATCTGCCTTTTCAAAAGCATTTGTGAAATCTTGTGTAATGAGTGTGCGAACTTTTTGCGCACTGCCGTAATACGCATCGTAGTAACCAGATGACAACGCATAGGTTCCCAAAATAATGCGGCGCTTTACCTCTTTACCAAAACCAACCTCGCGGGTCAGGTTCATAACAGATTCAGCTGATGCTCCATCTACATCGCCAACGCGCAAGCCGTAACGCATTGCGTCAAAGCGGGCCAAGTTGGATGAACACTCTGATGGTGCAATTAAGTAGTACGCAGCAAGTGCGTACTCAAAGTTTGGTGCTGATACTTCAACAATTTCAGCGCCAGCTTTAGCTAGTAATTCAAGGGATTCTTCAAAGCGTGCACGAACTCCTGGTTGGTATCCATCGCCATTGAGTTCCTTAACAACACCAATCTTCATTCCCTTAACATCGCCAGATTTTGCTGCTGCAACTACCTGAGGGACTGGAGCGTTAATACTTGTCGCATCCTTTGGATCATGTCCTGCGATTGCTTCATGCAATAGCGCGGTATCTAAAACGGTACGTGCACATGGGCCTGCTTGATCAAGTGATGAAGAGAAGGCAACTAAACCAAAACGTGAAACTCCGCCGTACGTCGGCTTTACTCCAACTGTTCCAGTCACAGCAGCAGGTTGGCGAATTGATCCACCAGTATCTGTACCGATAGCAAGTGGAGCTTCAAAAGCTGCAAGGGCAGCAGAAGAACCGCCACCAGAACCACCAGGAATACGTGTTAGATCCCATGGGTTATGGGTTGGTCCGTATGCAGAGTTTTCAGTCGATGAACCCATCGCAAACTCATCCATATTGGTCTTACCCAAGATGACAATGTCATTCTTTTTTAGATTTGCGACAACTGTTGAGTCATACGGTGGTCGCCAACCTTCAAGAATCTTTGAACCACATGTAGTTGGAATACCCTTTTGCGCCATTACATCTTTAAGAGCAAGGGGCACACCAGCAAGCGGTGACAACTTTTCACCCTTTGCGCGCTTTGCATCAACTGCAGCGGCTTGAGCAAGTGCGCCTTCAGTGTCAACATATAAAAATGCATGAACATCTGTATCGACCGCCGTGATGCGATCTAGATGTGCCTGTGTTAAAGCAACAGATGATGTTTCTCCGGCAGCAAGCTTTGCTGCCATTTCGGATGCGGTGTTACGAATCATTCTTCACCCAAAATCTGTGGGACACGGAAACGCTGATCTTCTTGGGCTGGTGCACCAGATAACGCTTCTTCTGGAGTCAGACTTGGAACGACCACATCTGCACGGAAAATATTGCGCAGTGGCAATGGATGGGATGTTGGCTCAACATCGGCACCAGCAACTTCCTGCACGCGAGCAACCGCATCCAAGATAACTGTGAACTCATTAGACAGATTTACTAACTCTTCATCGCTCATTTCAATGCGGGCAAGGCCAGCAAGTTTTGCGACATCATCACGTGAAAGGCTGCTCATGCGGCTCAGTCTAATTAAAAGCAGGCTTAACTGCGAATTTGCCCATTTCCGGTAACGATCCAGGTTGTGGTGGTCATCGCTTCAAGTCCCATTGGGCCACGGGCATGGAGCTTCTGATTTGAGATGCCGATTTCAGCACCAAAGCCCATTTGCTCGCCATCAGTAAACCGAGTTGATGTATTGACCATAACAGCGGCGCAATCTGCCAAAGCAATAAAGCGCTTCACATTCTCTTTATCTTCCGAAATTATCGCTTCGGTATGTTGAGTGCCGAATTTAGCAATATGAGCACTTGCCGCATCAACTGAATCAACTATTGCAACATTCATCTCAAGCGTTCCGTACTCGGTGCAGAAATTCTCATCTGTTGCCAAGGTTGCTGGAATTCCAGCGCTTTTTGCGATGGCGAGGGTAGCCGCATCTGCGTGCACGATGACCCCAGCTTCATGAAGTGCCTTCAGCGCAGATGGCATAAATGATTCTGCAATCTTTGAATGCACCAATAATGTCTCGGCTGCATTGCACACACTTGGACGCTGAACCTTTGAGTTAATAATGATTGGTACCGCTTTTGTTAAATCTGCGAACTCATCGATATATACATGGCAAACACCTGCACCGGTTTCAATTGTTGGCACAGTTGATTCATCTACAACCATGCGAATAAGCGCTGCGCTTCCACGAGGAATTACTAGATCCACTTTTCCACGTGCGTTTAGCAACGCCTTTACCGTTTCGCGATCTTCAGATGGAACCAGCTGAATCACATCAGGTGAAATTGAAGTCGTTGCCAAAGCTTCACGCATGACTCGAACTAAAACTTCGTTGCTATGCGCAGCACTTGATGATCCGCGCAACAAAGCCGCATTGCCAGACATCAACAAGATAACCGCTGCATCAACCGTGACATTTGGACGCGCTTCGTACACCATTCCGATAACACCAAAAGGAACAGAAATTTGTTCAAGTTCTATGCCGTTTGGAAGTGTTGATTGACGCAAAGTGATTCCAAGTGGATCTGGAAGATCGCTAACCTGGCGCGCTCCCCCTGCTATTCCTTTAATGCGTTCAGGGGTAAGCAGCAATCGATCAAGCAAGGAAGAGTTCAATCCTGCTGAACGACCAGCTTCCATATCCTTTTCATTCGCCGCCAATATTTCGGCACTACGGGCTTCAATTGCATCTGCAATTGAAATAAGGGCAGCCTTTCGCTGCGCGCCTGTGGCAACACTCAGAGTTCGGCCAGCAATGCGAGCCGAATCAGCGAGCTGTGAAATTAATACCTTGGCGTCCATAGGTTCAAGCCTAGCGGGAGTTAGCATGAGTTCGTGATCACATTAATCCGTAGAGTTGCAATCATTCTCGTCATTCTTTACGCCGCATTGTTCGGCCTTACAAAGGTGATTCATTACCCCGAACCAATCGCTGCCATAAAACTCGGATTAGCTCCAGCATCGAAAACACCAGACCTAATGCCAGCGCATGTAATCAAGGCGGTACCTGGAACTCCACTGCCAATGGGAACTGCCGAAGAAATCACAGAAGTTACTTGGAACGGGAAAAAGCAACCCTTTTCCACCTTCTTAGAGGAGACAAACACCAATGCATTCTTGGTGATTCGTAAAGGGAAAATTACCTACGAAAAGTATTTCAATGGAAAGACACAGTCAACAGTTCTACCTTCATACTCAGTTGCTAAGACAATGACCTCACTAGTCATTGGTCAGTTAATTGATGAAGGAAATATCAAAGAAAGCGATACCTTTGTAAGTATCTTGCCGCAGTTTAAAGCTGGAACATCATTCGACAAGGTAACCATCAAAGATTTGCTGGATATGAACTCCGGTGTTGGTGTATCAGATAATTACCCAACAGGTCCTTCAGGTTGGGGTGTAGCGATCGCTCAGATGTATGCATCTACCGATATCGATTGGTTCTTAATGCACAATCGAAAGATGACTGAGGAACCAGGAACCTATCCAGAGTACCGATCTGTAAATACACAGATGCTTGGTTTGATTGTTCAAAAGATTACCGGCCAGAAATTAGCAGATGCCTTTAGTGAACGCATCTGGCAAAAGGTGGGCGCAGATTTCAACGCGACATGGAATGTTGATCGCGTCGGTGGTCATGAGAAAGCTTTCTGTTGTTTCAATGCAACGGCGCGTGATTATGCTCGCGTTGGGTTAGCCCTGATGACAGGTGAGCCAAAGATTGCAAGCACTTCATGGAAGGCACGACTTTCGACTCCTGCTGTTACTTTGGATTACGGCTGGGGTTATGGCGCACAAATGTGGCATCCATACCCAGGAATTAATCTGATGCTTGGCTTACATGGTCAATACATCTACCAAGATGCATTGCATGACACCATCATTGTGAAGTTGTCAGATATGCCAACAAGTGCTGATGGAATAAGTTCAAAGGTTGCTGCAGTTTTGAAGGAGATAGCAGAAAAAAACTAGTCAGAGAAGAACTAAGTCATCCCGGTGAACTAGTTCGCGCTCGTATTCTGCGCCAAGTGCTGCAGCAAGTTCCTTTGTAGATCTTCCAAGCATCTGTGGCAGATCCTCTGAATCAAATGCGACTAACCCTCGCGCAATTACCTTGCCATCTGGACCAACTAGCTCCACGGCATCTCCTGAAATGAATTCGCCTTCGACAGCTGTTACTCCCGCTGGAAGTAAGGAAACACCGCGCTCCAAAATTGCAGTTACTGCACCCGCATCCAAAATCAACTTTCCATGTGACTTTGTTGCGTGTGCTAACCACAGTAGACGCGAAGTTGTCTTACTTGCTTGAGCATGAAAATGTGTTCCGAATTTTTCACCAGCAAGTGATTTATCTGAATCTTCTAGAGATGTAAGCAACATTGGAATACCTGCCGAAGTGGCAATACGTGCAGCCTCAACCTTGGTAACCATTCCCCCGCTGCCA
>ERZ1034365.443-NODE-443-length-22690-cov-3.217662_pt1 | contig 22690 bp, 19 predicted proteins | sample MGYA00520615_ERZ1034365 | MGnify/ENA primary metagenome ERZ1034365 (study PRJEB33736, sample SAMEA104284505) | Azolla filiculoides | biome: Urban; feature: Water surface; material: Ditch water | place: Netherlands | collected 2015-10-28 | depth 0-0.1 m ...
ATCAGCTCGAAATTGGCCTCGTGCATCGTGGCCTTGAAGCCCTTGTAGCGATCCCAGTCGCAGTAGGCCTTCTTGACGACGATGCTGCCCTTGAGCAGCAGGCGCTCCAGGATGGGCTTGATGTCGAATTTCTCGTAGTTGGCGTCGCGCACGCCGAGTGCGACGTTTTCAAAGTCGCAGAACAGCGCCATGCTGACGTTGTCGGGGGATGAGGCCATGGAGTTCTCCAGTGAAGGTGCTGGCTGGATCATCACACGGAAAAGGGGCCATTGCGAAGAATCGGCGGCGCTGTGGTGGCTGGGAGGTTGTCCGGGGCGCTCCAAAGCCTGAATTTCAAGCTTTCCAAGCCGCTACCCATTATGAAATGGTCATAGTTTGCTATCAATTTATGAATGATTGTCGTGGCCGTCCACTGACTGCCGTCACGCCACCGCTCAAGCCAGCTGGAAGCTCACGTGGTCGCCGCGACCTGGCAGGTGCAGGCGGGTGCTGATTTTGGGGCTGTCGGCCAGCAGGCGGCCTTTGCGGTACACCTTGAGCCGGTGGGCGCGCAGGCGCAAGGCCTCAATGGGGTCGCGCGCCTGCAGCAGCACGAAGCTGGCGTCACAGCCGGGTGCGATGCCGTAGCCTTGCAGCCCCAGGATGCGCGCGGGGTTGACGGTGACCGCGTCAAAGCACTGGCGCATGGCGGCCTGGCTGGTCATCTGCGCGACGTGCAGGCCCATGTGGGCGACTTCCAGCATGTCGCCCGAGCCCAGGCTGTACCACGGGTCCATCACGCAGTCGTGGCCAAACGCCACGGTCAGGCCGGCGGCCAGCTGCTCGGGCACGCGGGTCATGCCGCGGCGTTTGGGGTAGCTGTCGTGCCGGCCCTGCAGGGTGATGTTGATCAGCGGGTTGGCCACCACATGGAGCTGCGCCTCGGCCATCAGCGCCAGCAGCTTGCTCACATAGTAGTTGTCCATGCTGTGCATGGAGGTCAGGTGTGAGCCGGTGACGCGGCCATGAAGGCCCAGGCGCTGGGTCTCGAAGGCCAGGGTTTCGACGTGGCGCGAGAGCGGGTCGTCGGACTCGTCGCAGTGCATGTCCACCCTCAGGCCGCGGGTGGCGGCCAGTTCACACAGCAGCTTCACGCTTTCGGTGCCGTGCGCCATGGTGCGCTCGAAATGCGGAATGCCGCCGACCACGTCCACGCCTTTGTCGAGTGCGCGTGTCAGGTTGTCCAGCGCGCCGGGGGCACGCAGCACGCCGTCCTGCGGGAAGGCGACGAGTTGCAGGTCCAGATACGGTGCCACGCGGCGCTTGACTTCCAGCAGCGCATCGACCGCCAGCAGGCGCGCATCACACACATCCACATGGGTGCGGATGGCCAGCAGGCCCTTGGCCACGGCCCAGTCGCAGTAGGCCAGCGCGCGCGCGACCAGCGCCTCCTGCGTCAGCAGGGGTTTGAGTTCGCCCCACAGCGCGATGCCTTCGAGCAGCGTGCCGCTGGCGTTGACACGCGGCAGGCCGTAGCTGAGCGTGGCGTCCATGTGGAAGTGCGCGTCCACGAAGGGCGGGGTCAGCAGCTGGCCTTCGGCGTCCAGCACGTCATGGGCGGGGGCCTGTGCGGGGCCAAGGCCGGCGGTGACTTCGGTGATGAGACCGTCTTGCACGGCAATGCCCATGCCGGTGCGGCCGTCGGGCAGGCTGGCGTTGTGGATCAGCAGGTCGAGCATGGGCGGTGTCCCCGGGTGGTGGGCCAGGTCGTGGGTGGCGCTATTTACTTCTGAAAGAAGAGCAAACCATGACCATTTCACGATGGGAAGTGGTCAATCTGATCTTGGATTCAAGTATGAAGTGCATCACTGTAGAAGCGGGTGGGTCAAGAGTGAACAGGATGCGCCTTTTGACCAGCCGGTCTGAAAGAAGCACGATGCACTGCACACACTTGACCCGGGAAGAACGTTACCAAATCCACGCGCTGCATCGCAGGGGGCTCAACTGCGCGCAGATCGCCGCCGATCTCCAGCGTCACCGCTCAAGCATTTCGCGCGAACTCACGCGCAATGCGCACACCCAGGCTGCAGCCCGGTGTCACCGGGTCACATAGCCGGCCAGCTCCAGCCCGTAGCCGGCCATGCTGGGCATGCGGCGGGGGTGGCCCATGAGGTTCATGCGGTGCACGCCGCAGGCGCGCAGGATCTGGGCGCCGATGCCGTAGCTGCGCAGGTCCATGCGCCCCCGCTCCGGGCCGTGGCTGGGGCGGGCGGTGCCTGCAAACTGGGCCAGCAGCTGCTCGCCGCTTTCATCGCAGTTCAGCAGGACCACCACGCCTTTGCCTTCGGATGCGATGCGCGACAGGCTCTGGTCCAGGCTCCAGGAATGCAGGGTGCGCCCCAGTTCCAGCGCGTCCAGCACCGACATCGGTTCGTGCACGCGGGCCAGCACCGTTGCATCGGCGGCCCATTCGCCCCTGACCAGCGCCAGGTGCACGCCCTGGCTGATCTGGTCCCTGAACGCGCGGACCGTGAAGTCACCGTACGCGGTCTTGAACGGGCGCGAGCCGACTTCCTGAATCAGCGACTCGACCCGGCTGCGGTGCGCGATCAGGTCGGCAATGGTCCCGATCTTGAGCCCGTGCGCGACCGCGAAGCGCTGCAGGTCGGGCAGGCGCGCCATGGTGCCGTCGTCGTTCATGATTTCACAGATGACCGAGGCCGGCGAACACCCGGCCATGGCGGCCAGGTCACAGCCGGCCTCGGTGTGGCCGGCGCGCATCAGCACGCCGCCATCGACCGCCTGCAGGGGAAAGATGTGGCCGGGCTGGACCAGGTCGTCGGCGGTCGCATTCGCCGCCACCGCCACCTGCACGGTACGCGCCCGGTCTGCGGCCGAGATGCCGGTCGTGACCCCTTCGGCCGCTTCAATGGATGCGGTGAAGGCGGTCGCCTTCTTGTCGCCATTCTGCTGCGTCATCGGCGGCAGTTTCAGGCGCTCACAGCGCTCGCGGGTCAGCGTCAGGCAGATCAGGCCCCGGCCGAAGCGCGCCATGAAGTTGATGGCCTCCGGGCTGACGTGATCTGCCGCCAGCACCAGGTCGCCTTCGTTTTCACGGTCTTCTTCATCGACCAGGATCACCATGCGCCCGAGGCGCATGTCGGCCACGATCTCTTCAACGGGAGAGATGGGCGCCAGCTCATTGAGGTTCATTCAAGGGTCTTTCGGAAAGGGCGCAGGCCACGGGCCGTCCTGAACGATGCCCGTGGCCTGCGATGAGTGGTTTAAAGCCAGGATTTGACGGAGGCAACGACGGCCTCGGTTGAAATGCCGTAGCGGTCGTGCAGCGTGGGCAGGGCACCGGCATCCAGGAAGGCGTCGGGCAATGCGATCTGCTTGAACACCGGATGCACGCCCGCGCGCATCAAGGTGGTCGCCACGGCTTCACCCAGGCCGCCGATGGTGCTGTGGTTTTCCGCCACCACCACCAGGCGGCCCGACCTGGCAGCCTCACGCGTGATGGTTTCCACGTCCAGCGGCTTGAGCGTGGGCACGTGCAGCACGGCGGCGTCCACACTTTCTTTCTGCAGGGCCTGCGCCGCCTCCAGGGCGCGCATGGTCATGAGGCCGGTGGAGATGAACAGCACGTCGCGGCCGTCGCGGATGATCTTCGCCTTGCCCAGCTCGAACTGGTAGCCGTACTCGTCCAGCACCAGCGGCACCTGGCCGCGCAGCAGGCGCATGTAGACCGGGCCCCTGTGCGCGGCAATGGCCGGCACGGCCTGTTCGATCTCGTGGGCGTCGCAGGGGTCGATGACCGTCATGCCGGGCATGGCGCGCATCAGCGCCAGGTCTTCGGCGGCCTGGTGGCTGGGGCCGTAGCCGGTGGTCAGGCCGGGCAGGGCGCAGACGATCTTGACGTTCAGGTTTTCTTCGGCGATCACCTGGTGCATGAAGTCGTAGGCGCGGCGCGTGGCGAACACCGCGTAGGTGGTGGCAAAGGGCGTGAAGCCTTCTTTGGCCATGCCGCCGGCCGCACCCATCAGCAGCTGCTCGGCCATGCCCATCTGGAAATAGCGTTCCGGGTAGGCCTGGGCCAACAGGTGCAGGTCGGTGTATTTGCCCAGATCGGCAGTCATGCCGACGATCTCGGGGCGCTGCGCGGCAAGTTCGACCAGGGCTTTGCCAAAGGGCGCGGCGCGGGTGCGCTGGCCTTCACTGGCAATCGACGCGATCATGGCCGAGGTGGTGAGCTTGGGCTTCTTGATTTCCGTGGCGGCGCTCATTGGGCGGCTCCTGCGTAGGCGGCATCCAGCAGCGCGATGGCCTGCTGCCATTCGGGTGCATCGACCCGGATGAAGTGGTTTTTCTCGCGCTGCTCCAGGAAGGGCACGCCCTTGCCCATCAAAGTGTCGAGCAGGATGACGCGGGGCTTTGCCTCAGAAAGTGCCCGCGCGGTATCGAAGGCGGCCAGCACGGCGGCGATGTCGTTGCCGTTTACGCGCTGCACATGCCAGCCGAAGGCGGCCCATTTGTCGGCAATGGGCTCGAAACGCAGCACCTGGCTGGACGGGCCGTCGGCCTGCTGGTTGTTGATGTCCACCATGCAGATCAGGTTGGCCAGGCCGTGGTGCGCGGCGGACATGGCCGCCTCCCAGGTGGAGCCTTCGTCCAGTTCGCCGTCGGACATGGAGTTGTAGACAAAGGCAGGGTTGTGCTTGAGGCGCAGCCCCAGGGCCATGCCCACCGCGATGACCAGGCCCTGGCCCAGCGAGCCGCCGGAGATTTCCATGCCCGGCGTGTAGCTCGCCATGCCCGACATGGGCAGGCGGCTGTCGTCGCTGCCGTAGGTTTCCAGCTCGGACTCGGGCAGGATGCCGGCCTCGATCAGCGCTGCGTAGTGGGCGATGGCGTAGTGGCCGTGCGAGAGCAGGAAGCGGTCGCGTCCCTCCCATTCGGGGTCGTCCGGCCGGAAGGTCATGGCGTGCCCGTAGGCCACGGCCAATGCATCGGCCAGCCCCAGCGCCTGGCCGATGTAGCCCTGGCCCTGCACCTCGCCCATGCGCAGCGCGTAGCGGCGGATGCGCCAGGCGCAAGCGCGCAGGGCCGCCAGCTTCGACACGTCGGCGCTCATGGGGCGCACTTGCCTTCGTAGGCGTGGATCAGGTCCACCTTGGGCTGGGAGCGCCCGCCGTCGAAGTCGCTGCGCAGCCAGGCGTCCACAATGGATTTGGCCAGCTCGGGGCCGACCACGCGGGCGCCGATGGTGATGATCTGCGCATCGTTGCTGCGGCTGGCGCGCTCGGCCGAGTAGGTGTCGTGGCACTGTGCCGCGCGGATGCCCTTGACCTTGTTGGCCGAAATCGCCATGCCGATGCCGGTGCCGCACAGCAGCAGCGCGCGCGGGAAAGCGCCACCGGCCACTTGTTCGGCCACTGCAAAGGCCACGTTCGGGTACAGCACGGGGGCGCCGTCGTGGGTGCCGAAATCGGTCACGTCATGGCCGGCGTCCAGCAGGTGTTTTTTCAGGGTTTGCTTGAGGTCGTACGCGGCCTCGTCACAGCCAATGGCAAGTTTCATTTCGGACTTTCTGGGAAGGTGTCAAACGGAGGTGGACGGGGCCAGGCGGCGCTGCAGTGAGCCGGCCATGGTTTGCAGAAGCAGGCAGCACGAGGTGGCGCCCGCATCCAGTACGCCGATGGAGCGCGGACCCAGCCGGGCCGAGCGGCCGATGCGGGCCTGCAGGTCTTTGGTGCTGTCGCGGCCTTGCGCGGCAGCGGTGCTCAGGGCCTGCAGCGCTGCGGCAAAGTCGCCACAGCCGGCCAGTGTTGCCTGGTAGGCGGCCAGCGCCGGCACCAGGGTGTCGATCAGCGTCTTGTCGCCGACCTGCGCATTGCCCATGGCCTGCACGTTGGCCACGGCCGCTGCCAGCGCATCGCCGAAGAGCGCTGCGTCCAGCTGCGCATGGGGTGCGAGCGTGTGGACAAAGCCCAGGAAAAACTCGCCATACAGCGGGCCCATGGAGCCGCCGATGTCGTCCATCAGCGCCTGCGAGAGCTGTTCCAGCGCGGCGGGCAGCGCCTCGGCCTTCGGGCCCAGCGCGTCCAGGCGGGCACCGCAGCCGGTGAAGCCCTTGGCCATGTTGATGCCATGGTCGCCATCGCCGATCAGGCCGTCGATGTCGCTGAGGTATTGGCGGTTGTCAACGATGGTGGTGATGAGGTCGCGCACCAGGTTGCCCGTGGTGGCGAGATCCAGTGCAGGCCCTGTCACGGTGCGTGCGGTGGGGCTGCACCCGGCGTGGCCGCCATTCGCGGTGCGCGGGGCTGCGGGTGGGGCCGCGCCACGGTCCCATGTTGCGGTGGCGGCAGGCGGCGGGGACAGGTGGCGTGTGGCAACCGTGCCCGCCACCTTGAGCCCGACCGATTGGCAAGGCTGCAGCAGGCAGGCTTCCAGCTCTTCGTCCAGCTTCATCAGCGTGAGCGTCACGCCCATCATTTCCAGCGACGAGAACAGGTTGCCCACCTGGTTGAAGGCCACCGTGAGGCCCTGCGCCTGCAACCGCGCCGCAATTTCGCCGTACAGGATGTACTGCTCCATCAGGGGCGTGGCGCCCAGGCCCGACACCAGCACCGCGACCCGGTCGCCAGCGGCAAATGGCAAGTCCGGCAGCACCACCTTGAGCATCAGCTCGGCCATCTCGGCAGCGCTGGCGGTGGGGCGCACGTCGATGCCGGGCTCGCCGTGGTGGCCAATGCCCACTTCCATGGTGCCGTGTTCGATCGTGAAGTTGGCATGGCCCACGGCCGGGATCACGCAGGCCGACAGGCCGATGCCGATGCTGCGCGTGTTTGCGATCGCTTTCTGCGCAGCCGCAATCACTTCGTCCAGCGAGCCACCCAGCGCGGCCCGGGCGGCGCCGACTTTCCACATGAAAATCTCGCCGGCCACGCCGCGACGCTTGCCTTCGTCACCCTTGGGCGCCGAAGGTACATCGTCGTTGGCCACCACCGTCTTCACGGTGATGCCGTCGCGCGCGGCCATCTGCATGGCCATCTTCACGTTCATGTTGTCACCGGCGTAGTTGCCATACAGGCAGGCCACGCCCGCGCCGCCATCGGCTGCGCGGATCGCATCGCCGAAGCTCTTTGCGGTGGGGGAGGAAAAAATCTCGCCAATCGCCACGGCATCGACCAGGCCGTCGCCGACGTAGCCGATGAAGGCCGGCTCATGGCCCGAGCCGCCGCCGGTGACGATGCCGACCTTGCCGCGCTCGGGCGACTGCACGCGCTGCACCACGCGCGGGTTGGCCGGCGCGGCGCGCACCGTGTCGGCGTGGGCCAGCAGCCAGCCCTTGAGCATGTCTTCGACGACGAGGTCGGGGTTGTTGATGACGCGGTTCATGGCAGACGCTCCGTGGTCAGGCCGCGAGCGCGACCGGCGCGCCCAGGTGTTCGTTGACGAAAGCCAGCGCCGGCCGCAACACCGCTTCGATGTCGGCAATGGGCACACGGTACGGCGCGCGGCTGGGCTGGGCGTTGGGCTGGCGGTGCAGGCGCAGCGGGATTTCGATGGACAGGTTCAGCCGGGTCTGCGCCACGGCCCGCAGGATGCGTGTGCAGTCGATCTGGCCCTGGCCCAACGGCGTGAAGAAGTAACCGTTGTCGTCGCGGCGGACATCCTTGATGTGGGTGTGCAGGCACTGCGCCATGGCGGCCAGCGCATCGTCCGCGGGCACGACCACGCCGGGACGGTGCGAGATGGTGTTGCCCGCGTCGTAGTTCAGGCCGACCATCGGGTGGCCGATGTCGGCCAGCAGGCCGGGGCCGTCGGCGGCGGTGTTGAGCAGGTTGTCCGAGCCGTCGCCCGGGTTTTCCAGGCCGATGCGCAGGCCGATGCTTTCGGCGTGGCGTGCCAGCACCTCGATGTTGCTGAAAAAGCGCTTCTTCAGCTTGCGTGCGGCGGCATTGGTGTTGATGACCTCGGCGCCCAGGCCACGCGCAAAGTCCATGCGGCCCCGGAATACTTCGACCGCATCGTCTCGCCCCAGGTCGATGTGCGACGACATGGCGTGGCAGGCCATGCCGGCGTCCATCAGCCAGCGCCGCCATTGCTGGGTCTGCGCCGGTGTGAAGGATGACTCGTCAAAGGGCTCGGTGTAGCCGACGATGTAGGCCGGCTCGACGTGGCGGGCGCCGCAGGCCGCCATGCTGGCGAGCATGGCGGGCACCGGGTGGCCGTCGTAGGGCGCGCCCGAGAGGGAGATGATGCGGTCGCCGCCAGCGGCGCCGCGAAGGGTGGGATTCGGATGCATGGGGAGTGACCTCAGCGCAGGATGGACGCCGGAACGTACGAGACAACCATCAGGATGGCGAACGCCACAAGGTAGAAGGGCACCAGTTCGCGCACCGTTTCGCCCACCTTGACCTTGGCCAGCGAGCTGGTGATGAACAGCGTCGTGCCCACCGGCGGCGTGTACAGGCCGATGGCCAGGTTCACCGTCATCATGATGCCGAGCTGCACCATGTCCATGCCGATGGCATTGGCCAACGGCACAAAGACGGGCGTGAGCAGCAGTACCGCGGCGGGCAGGTCAATGAACATGCCGAGCAGCAACATCAGCAGGTTCATCATCAGAATGATCGACCAGCTGGAATGCAGGTTGGCCTTGGCCCACTGCACCACGCCATCGGGCATGTGGTCAAAGGTCAGCAGCCACCCTACGGCGGCCGAGGCCATGATGACCAGCAACACCACGCCGGTGGACAGGCCAGCCTCGATCACGGCCTTGTGCAGCCGCTTGAGGCCCAGGTCGCGGTAGATCACGGCCGAAACCAGGCCGGAGAAAGCGGTGGACAACACGCTGACCTCGGTTGGCGTGGCAATGCCGAAGCGCAGGAAGACGACGATGAGCACCGGCAGCAGCAGCGCGGGCGAGGCGTAGGCGAGCTGCTTGCGGAACACCGGCCAGTTGATCGGCTGCAGCTCGCGCGGGAAGTTGCGGCGCTTGCCCACCCACCAGCACACCGCCATGAAACCGACGCACATCAACAGCCCCGGCAGGATGCCGGCGACGAACAGCGCCGCGATCGAGGCATTGGCCGTCAGCGCAAACAGGATCATCGGGATCGACGGCGGAATCAGGATGTCGATGGTGGCAGCTGCGGCCAGCGTGGCCGCGGAAAACGCGGGCGGATAACCCAGGCGTTTCTGCCATGGAATCAAGAGCGAGCCAATGGCCGAGGCATCGGCCACTGCCGAGCCGGAGACGCCGCCGAAGATGGTGGAAGACAACACGCCCACCTGGCCCGGCCCGCCATGAAAGCGGCCAATCAGCGTGGACAGCACGCCGATCAGCGATTCGCCCAGCTTGCCGCCCATCATCAGCGTGCCGGTGAGCATGAAGAACGGGATGGCGATCAGCGGGAAGCTCTGGACCTGGGCCACCATTTGCTGCACCACCAGGTCCAGCGGGACGCGGTCCGAGACCGCCGCAGCCGTAACGGAGGCCAGCAGCAGCGCGTGTGCAATCGGCACCGCAGCCACTGCGGCGACCATGAAAACGAGAAGGATCAGTGCGCTCATGTGGGATTACCAGTGAGGTGTTTCAACCGTGTCTGCCACCGGGACGCCCCGCGTCCAGACTTGCCAGGCGGACTGCAATGCGAGCACCGCCAGCATGACCATGCCAACGAGGACGCAGCCGTACGTCACCGAGCCAGGCACGCCGAGGATCGGGCTGGCCTCGTCATGCACGATCTCCAGCATGCGTGCCGTGGCCACGGCCAGCGTGCCATACAGTCCTGCCACGACCAGCCAGACCAGCGCACCCACCTGCCGCCGCGTGCCGACGGACAGCTTTTCCATCAGGAAGGTGGTGGTGATGTGCGCGCCGTGCGCGGCTGCCATGACCACGCCTGCTGTCACCAGCCAGGGAAACAGCAGTTCGGGCACTTCGGAGGCCCACTGCAGGCTGCTGCCCGTGGCGTAGCGCAACACCGTGTTGGCACACAGGATTGCAAAAATCAGGGTGGTGGTGATCCACATCACGACCTGGCAGACGAGGAGGATTCCGCGTTCGACACGCTTCATGGCAATTCCTTTGGGAAACAGACAGGCCGCCGGGCACAGGCGCGGCGGCCGAGACAGGCGGATCAGGCGCCGCGTGCGGCGGCGATGACCTTCTTGACGAACGGGCCGATGGGGCTGGCCATCCACTTGTCGTCTACCTTGGAGGTGGCCTTCTCGAAGGCCGCCTTGTCCGCCACATCAATGCGCACGCCCTTGGCCTTGAGGTCGGCCACGAGCTTCTCGTCCGACTCCTGCGACAGCTTGCGCTGCAGCGCAGTGGCTTCGGCCGCCGCTTCACGCACGGCCTTCTTGTCCGCTTCGGAGAGCTTGTCCCAGGTGCGCTTGCTCATCAGGAAGGGCGTCATCTCGTACTTGTGGCCCGTCAGCGAAATGAACTTTTGCACTTCGTAGAGCTTGGACGCATGCACGTTCATCAGCGGGTTCTCCTGGCCATCGACCACGCCCTGTTGCAATGCCACGTAAAGTTCGGCGAACTTGATCTGCTGCGCCTCGGCGCCGAGCGACTGCATGATGTCCACGGTCACGGCGTCAGGCGGCGTGCGCATCTTCAGCCCCTTCATGTCCTCGGGCTTGAGGATCGGTTTTTTGCTGTTGGACATGTGGCGGATGCCGTTGTCCCAGTAGCCCAGAACGATCATGCCTTTTTCAGCCGACTTGTCGGCCAGCTCCTTGCCAACCGGGCTGTCCAGCAGCTTCCAGGCCTGGGGCAAATTGGCAAACAGGAAGGGCATGCCGAACGCGGCGTATTCCGGCACGGCGGCGGCCACGGCACCCTGCGAGTTGGCGCTCATGTCCAGCGCGCCGGTGCGCAGTGCGGTGATCATGGCTGCGTCGTCACCAAGTTGCGCGGACGGCGACACCTGGACTTCAATGCGGCCGGCCGATTTGGCCTTGACCACTTCGGCGAATTTGACCGAGGCTTCATGGCGCGGGTTGCCCGGTGCGGCGCCGTGGCCCAGCGTGAGTTTGACGGACTGGGCAAAGCTCACCGAGCCTGCGCAGGCCAGTGCGGCGATCAGGGTGGCGCGGCGGAAAAGGTTGAATCGGGTCATGTTGTCTCCTGCTTGTAATTGATGAGTGGCAGCGCGTCCGGGCTGCGGCCGGTGGTTCAGGAAAGTGGGTGGGGTGGGCTCAATGAATCAGCATGCCGCCGTTGACGTCCAGCGTGATGCCGGTGCAGTAGCCCGACAGGTCGCTGGCCAGGAACACCACGCAGCCGGCCACGTCATCGGGCGAGCCGATGTAGCCCAGGGGGATGCCATCCAGGATGGACTGGCGCTTGTCTTCGGGAATCTTGCCCTTGTTGATGTCGGTGGCGATCAGGCCGGGCGTGACGCAGTTGACGCGGATGTGGTCTGGGCCGTATTCACGTGCCATGGCGCGGGCCAGGCCCAGCATGCCGGCCTTGGCCGCCGAGTAGTGCGGGCCGCCCAGGATGCCGCCGCCGCGCTGCGCGGACACGGACGAGGTGCAGATGATGGAGCCGCTTTTCTGCTTTTGCATCACCGGCACCACGGCCTGGCTGGCGTACAGCATCCCGCGCAGGCTCACGTCCATCACGGCGTCGTAGTCGGCGGGAGAGATGTCCAGCGTCTTGCGCGGCTGGGTGATGCCGGCGTTGTTGAACAGCACATCAATGCGGCCCAGTTTGGCCACGACCTGGTCCACGGCGGACTGGCACGAGGCCTTGTCCGTCACGTCCGCCACCAGCCCCATGTGCTGTGGGCCCAGGCGGGCTGCAGCGCCGGCCGGGTCGGCCTGGGCCAGGTCAAGAATGACGATGGTGGCGCCCTGGGCGGCCATCATGCGGGCGGTGGCAAAGCCGAGGCCGTTGGCGCCGGCGCCTCCGGTAATCACGGCCACTTTGTCTTTCAGCAACATCGGTTATCTCCTTGTGAAGTGGGCCGGATTCTGTGGTGAGGCCAGTCATCAGACAAGCGATAAAATCTCATGTTCAGATGAATATTTGTCATGCTGCAGTGCAATAACGTTTCCGCTTGTCATGTTGCCTCCCCTCCCTTCGCTGGTTGCCTTTGAAGCCATCGCGCGCCGGCGCAGCTTTGCCCTGGCCGCGGCCGAACTGCACCTCACGCCCTCGGCGGTCAGCCACCAGGTGGCGCGTCTGGAAGATTTCCTGGGGGTCAAACTGTTTGAGCGCTCGTCGCGGGGCGTCAAGCTCAGCCCGGCCGGCGAGGCCTATCTGCAGCGTGTGGCAGGCGCCCTGGGCGCCATTGGTGCGGCCACCGACGACGTGCGCCAGGGCGTGCGCAATTCGCTGTACGTGCACGCGAGCCCGAGCTTTGCCAGCCTGTGGCTCATGCCGCGCATCGGCCAGTTTGCAAAAGTGCATCCTGGTGTGTCACTCTTTCTGTCGGCCTCGCACCTGCATTCGGACTTCGAGCTGGGGCAGGTGGATATCGACATCCGCTATGGCGTGCCGGCCTGGCCCCAGCTGGTGGTCAAGCCCATCTTTCGCGAACCCATCCTGCCGCTGGCCAGCCCCGCCTTCATCGAGCGGCACCAGATCCGCGCGCCTGCCGACTTGCTCCAGGTGCCGCTGATCCAGTCCACCGTGGGCGTCGTGCAGTGGGCCGACTGGTTTGCCCTGCATCCACCGCTCAAGCGGCCCGACCGGTTTGCCCTGCGCTTTGACCGCGCCCTGATGGCGCTGGACGCCGCCGTGCAGGGCCTGGGCGTGGCGCTGGAGAGCACGGTCATCGGCGGCGGCTACATCGAAGCCGGCAAACTCCAGCCCGTGTTCGACCCGGCCTGGGCTATTCCCGTGCAGGCGCACTTCGTGGTGTACCCGGAGCGCCATGGCTTCCGCTCCGAAGTGGTTCAATTTCTGGACTGGCTGGGTACCCAGGTGGACGCGCCAGAGCGCGTCAACGCCTCACGCTAGGGGCCGCATGGCGACGGCCTGGGGTGGCCTGCAGATCCCCCAAGCCCGCGTGGCAGGCTTTGGCGAGTGAGTTTCATAGTCAAAAGTGCAGATTCCCATCGAGGGTTGGTGACTTATTGCTATCGAATTAGGGTTGATTTCCGGGTCCTCAGAACATCCAGAAGCATTTGCACAGGATGCTTCAGTTGGAGTTCGCTGATCCATTGGGCCTGGCAGCGGCAGGAGTAGCCCGTGGCGACGGTTTGGTGAGCACCTTCTGGCCTGGACAGAATGGGGCCCCAACTGAGGTTGTAGATGGCTTGCGAAGTCGCCCGGTTCTCACGCTGGTGACCATACAGTCCAGCCATACCGCAGCAGCCGCTGGCGCCAACCTGCAGTTCAACGCCAAGGTGTTGCGCCACCTTGGTCCAGTCGGCCATGCCTGCTGGTGCATTCGTGCGCTCGGTGCAGTGTGGCAGCAGTGTCCAGCTTGGGCCTGGCTGTGCGGGCAGCTTGGGCAGTTCGTTCAGGTGTTGGGCCAGCCACTCCTGCGCCAGGGCCACTTTGGGGGCGGCTTCAGGACCGAGTGCCTTGACGTACTCCGACCGGAAATTCAGCGTCATCGACGGATCGACGCCCACCAGGCTGACGCCAGTCTCCGCCAGCGCGCGCAATACCGAGGCGTGTCGCGTCGCAACCTCCTGGAATTCCTTGAGCATGCCAAGAACATGCAGGGGCTTGCCATTGGGCATATAGGGTGACAGCCAGGGCCGGAAGCCGAGTCGCTGCAGCAGTTCGCAGAAATCCAGCACCACGCTGGTTTCGTAGTGCGTGGTGAATGCATCCTGCACCACGACAACGCTGCGGCGGCGTTCTTCCGCAGTCAAGGCCTGCAGAGCGCCGGGCGAGGCCACCCGTACGCCACGTTGGGCCAATACGTCACGAAGGTTCACCGGGTCCAGGGCTGGCAAGGCGACCAGGCCCAGGCGGCGCGCAACAGCTTGCCCTATCGGGCTGTGGGTCACTGCGTTCACAAGTTTGGGCATGCGCGCAGCCAGCGGAAGGGCTGATTCCAGTCGGGCCACCAGAAGGTCGCGGACAGGGCGCAGATAGCGGGTGTGGTACGCCTGAAGAAACCGGGCCCGAAAGGCCGGAACGTCCACCTTGATGGGGCACTGCCCGACGCAGGATTTGCAGGACAGACAGCCGTCCATGGCCAGCTTGACCTCGCGGGAAAAATCGGCGTCAGACGGGCGCGAGCGCCAGGTGTTGCGTGTCCGCCGGAGAAGTTGGCGCCAACCTGGCTCGGCAAGTGCAGCCGGATCAATCCCCTGATGGGACAGCAGGCGCAGCCATTCCCGCATCAGCGACGCGCGCCCTTTGGGCGATTGCTTTCGATCCCGCGTGGCCTTCCAGGACGGGCACATCGCATCGTCAGGGTCGAAGTTGAAGCAGGCCGCATTGCCATTGCAGTGAAGTGCGTCTTCATTGGCCTGACGCACAACAACCGGAATCTGCCGGTCGAATTGCCCGCGTGTGGGCACCTGGTCCAGATGGGTCAGTGCATGCCCCGGCGGGGCTGCAATCTTTCCCGGGTTGAGCTGGTTGTGGGGGTCGAAAGCCGCCTTGATCTCCTGCATGCGTGCATACAGCGGGCCAAAAAATTCCTTGGCATACGCTGACCGGAAACCCTTGCCATGTTCACCCCACAGGACGCCACCGTACTTGCGCGTCAGCGCAAAGACCTCGTCGGAAATTTCCCTGACCAGCGTCTCCTGTGCCGGGTCCTTCATGTCCAGGGCTGGGCGAACGTGCAGACAGCCGGCGTCCACATGCCCAAACATGCCGTAGACCAGCCCGCGACGGTCCAGCAGGGCCCGAAATTCGCGGATGTAGTCCGCGAGATGTTCCGGGGGGACGACGGTGTCCTCCACGAACGGCATGGGCCGGCGCTCGCCTTGCATGTTTCCAAGCAGTCCGACAGACCGCTTGCGCATGGACCAGATGGCTGCCGCAGCGGCTGGGTCACGTGCCACGGTATACCCGCGCCGCCCTCTGCCGCCCCGGGCCAGGGCGGATTCAATCCGCGCGAGCTTTTCTTCCATTTGCGCGGCGTCATCCGCGATGAATTCGACCATGTTGATGCCCTGCGCCGGGTCTTGGGCGTCGTCCGGGAAATACGCTTGCACTTTCAGCCAGATCGAATCTTGTCGTGCCAGACCGAGAACCATGGCATCCACCGTTTCAATGGATCCAGCCTCCAGTTGCAGGAGCTCGCTGGCGTCTCGAAGCGCCGCATCAAAAGTTTCGTAACGGATATTGACCAGCGCCGTAAAGCGAGGCACGCGCGTGAGCTTGACCTTGGCTTGTGTCACGAACGCGAGCGAGCCTTCGGCACCACACAACACGGAATTGAGATCAAAACGTCCCTGACAGTCACACAGGTGAATCAGGTCGTAGCCTGTGACGCAGCGGTTGAGTTTCGGGAAGGTGGCGTCGATGAGTCTTGCATCCTCTTGCCGGATGCGATCCAGTACCTGAAGGACGCGACCCACACGATCCCCCCTGGACTTGCCTGACTGCAGTTGCTGTGTATCCATCGGGCTGGAGTGCCACAGGGTTCCGTCCAGCAGAACCGCATCCAATGCCAGCACATGGTCGCGGGTCTTGCCATACAGCAGAGAGCCTTGACCGGAAGCATCCGTGGCGATCATGCCCCCGATGGTGGCGCGATTGGAGGGAGACAGCTCTGGCGCGAAGAAAAGATCGTGCCCGGCCACGGCGGCATTGAGCTGGTCTTTCACGACGCCCGCCTGCACCCGTGCCCAGCCCTCCTCGACATTGATCTCCAGGATGTTGTTCATGTGGCGCGAAAGGTCCACTGCCACGGCATCGGTGAGCGACTGCCCGTTGGTTCCGGTACCGCCTCCGCGCGGCGTCAGCTGGAGGCGCCTAAAGCGGGCATCGCCAATGAGTTTGGCAATGCGCACCACATCGGTCTCGTTTCTCGGAAAGACGATGGCTTCAGGTGCGAGTTGGTAGATCGAGTTGTCAGTGGCAAAGACGGTCCGGTCGGCGTGACTGTGTGTGATCTCTCCCTCGAAACCGCGTAGGCGCAGCTCGGCCAAATAGTCCAGGACCAACGGGGTGGACGTGTTGCCCGCCTGAAGTGCCGGGATCATGCCGGTTTCCTTGCGCCCTGTGCATCCTTCAGTTCCTGGCGCTGGCGACGGAAGCGGTGCTGCGCGATCCGCAGGTGCAACTGCATGACCTGGCGGGCCAGCTCGGGATCGCCGGCCCGTACGGCCGCAGCCAGGTCGCGGTGGTGTTGCAGGCTCTGCAACTTGTCCTGCAATGTACTGATGAAGTGCGAGCGGGTGACGATCGGCATGTCGATGACGCCGGCCAGCATCCCGCGCAGGCGGGGTGAGCCTGCTGCATCCAGAATGGCATGGTGAAAGCGCGAATTGATGTCCTGGAGCCGCTCCGCAAGGACGCTGCCGCCTTTGCGGATGGCCAGGTCCATTTCGTCATTCAAAGCGTCAAGGCGGTTCGCCAGTTCAGCGCCGCCTTTGCGTGCGGCCAGGGCCGATGCCTGCCCTTCCAGCAGACCGCGCAAGTCGTAGGTTTCCTCGATATCAAACTCGGTCCATTCAGCCACCCGCACCCCGCGACCCGGTTCCGCGATGGCCAATCCGTCGTCCACCAGGCGCTTGAGCGCGGCCCGTATGGGCGTGCGGCTGATGTCCAGCTCGCGTGCCAGGTGTTCCTCCTTGAGCTGCGCGGCTGGCGCGAAATCACCGCCGACCACGCGCTGCTTCAGGAGTTCATAGGCTTTATCGGCCGCAGACATCATATTGTTCATTTTTTGTACTTATATTTTGAAGTTGCTTGGGAATTTATGCCTTGATTGGTCAAAACGATTCGCCATATTGTTCTTAAATTGTTTTTTATTGTACACTCCGCGCATCTTTTACCTCCCGAGAACGTCCATGATCGGTCTTCAAATTCTCCGGCGCGAACGCCAGGTTCCGGCGCATCTTGTGCAGGCTTTCGCGGGCCTGCCTGTGGCCAATATCAGCGACTGTATGGCGCGCATGTCTGCAGCCGGGCCGCGCCTGCGTCCCATGCACAAGTCGGGTTCATTGGCGGGGCCGGCCCTGACGGTCAAGACGCGACCCGGCGACAACCTCATGATCCACAAGGCGTTGATGCTGGCCCAGCCCGGCGACGTGATCGTCGTGGATGGGGGCGGCGATCTGACCAACGCCCTGTTTGGCGAAATCATGGTGGCCACCGCGGTCAAGATCGGTGTGGCTGGCGTGGTTCTCAATGGCGCGGTGCGCGACTCGGCCGAAATCGGACTTGGAAACTTCCCCCTTTACGCTGCAGGCGTGACCCACCGAGGGCCGTACAAGGATGGCCCCGGCGAAATCAATGTCCCCATTGCCATCGACGGCATGGTCGTGCGGCCGGGCGATCTGGTCGTCGGTGATGCGGACGGGTTGCTTTGCGTGCCCTACGAAGAGGCCGAAGCGATCCTGGCGGCCACGCACAAGAAGATGGACGCAGAAAAGCAGATGCTTGCGGATATTGCTGCCGGGTGCCTGGATGCAGCCTGGGTCGATGCAACCCTGGCGCGTCTTGGCTGCAACACGGAGGTCCGCTGAATGGTCGCGCCCCTCAAACGCGTGGTCCGCTCGGACCTCTGGATCGATGGCGCTTTTGATGAATGCCTGGCCCGTGAGAAGGATGTCGCACTGCGCGTTTTTCCTGTCCGGGGTGATGATGCCGGCGCCAGTGAGGCGTTGGCACAGGCGCACGTCTATCACATTTCAGCCGCCAAGGACGAGTTGCCTCAAGCGTGGTTTGCGCGCAAGGCGTTGCTGGACCGCTGTCCAAACCTGATGTGTGTCTCTGCTGGAGGCGCTGGCTACGACACGGTGGATGTTGCGGCCTGCACCGCAGCAGGTATTGCCGTGGTCAACCAATCTGGCGGCAACGCGGTGTCTGTTGCCGAACACACCCTGGGCCTGATGCTGGGCGTTTCCCGGCGCATGCTGGAAGGTGACCGTCGCATGCGGCGCGAAATCGGCTACGCCCGCGAAGATGTCATGGGCCATGAAATCTCAGGCAAGACCATCGGCCTGGTGGGGATTGGACATATTGGAACGCGGGTTGCTTCGCTGGCACGCGCATTTGGCATGAAGGTGCTGGCCACGGACCCGCTGCTTTCGCCCGAGGAAATCGGGCGGCGTGGCGCCAGGCCGGTTCAATTTGAGGAATTGCTCGCCCAGTCGGACTTTGTCTCGCTGCACTGCCCGCGCGACGCCTCCACCCTCAAGATGATGAATGCCAGCGCCTTTTCGGCCATGAAGCGCGGCGCCATTTTCATCACGACCGCGCGCGGCGGCATCCATGATGAAGCGGCCCTGGTGGCGTCGCTCCAGTCGGGACACCTGGCCGGTGCAGGCGTCGATGTCTGGGACCAGGAGCCGCCTGCGCTGAACCACCCGCTGCTGGCGATGGACAACGTCTTTGCAACCTTCCATGTGGCTGGTGTGACCCATGAAGCGCGCCGCAACATGGGGCTCATTTCAGCCCGGCAGATCGTGGGCGTTCTCAACGGCGAGCGACCGCCGCGCCTGATCAATCCTGAAGTGTGGCCCGAGTTTGAGCGTCGTCGAATCCGGATTCTTGGCTGAGTGCAATCAATTTTTAAACCAAAGGAGACATTTTCATGGAACGTATTTCTGCTGCCCTGCGCCGGTTCCTGCCTGTGCTGGCGCTGTGCGCCACGGTCGCTGCACCCGGCGTGGCGCAGGCCGCTTATCCCGAACAGCCCATCAAGATGATCGTCGCCTATTCCCCAGGCGGCGGTACAGACCTCGTGGCCCGCCTCATGGCGCAGGCCATTCAAAAGCACTTGGGGCCGAATGCGTCCATTGTGGTGGTCAATCGTCCAGGCGCTGGTGGCGGTATCGGCTTTACCGAACTGACCAATGCCCAGCCTGATGGGTACACCATTGGCTTCATCAACACCCCCAATGTGCTGACCATTCCGATCGAGCGCAAATCCAGTTTCCATTGGCAGAACTACGACCTGCTTGGCAACATCGTCGATGATCCGGGCAATTTTTCTGTCCATGCGGACACTGCCATCAAGAACATGGGTGAACTGATCGCGTACGCCAAAGCCAACCCGGAGAAGGTGACTTATGGCACGACGGGTGTGGGGTCAGATGATCACCTGGCGGCGTTGATGGTGGAACGTGCTGCCGGCATCAAGCTCACCCACGTGCCATTCAAAGGCGCAGGCGAAGTGCGCAGTGCGATTGCAGGCAAGCAGATCATGGTCGCAGCCATCAATATCGGCGAAGCGCTGCAATACGAAAAAGGCGGCACGCCGCTTCGGCATCTTGGGCAAATGAGCGAGAAGCGATCCAGCCTTGCCCCCAATGTCCCGACCTTCAAGGAGCAAGGATTGAACGTCATCATGGCTTCCCTGCGCGGCATTGCAGCACCCAAAGGCCTCCCTCCTGGTGTGCGTGACCAATTGGTGAACGCCGTGCAGAAGGCGGTGTCGGATCCGGAATTCCAGACCAAGGCTGCAAACGTTTTTTCCCCGGTCCGTTACCTGGCGCCGGCGGCCTATGCCGCAGAGTTGAAGAATGACGAAGAGGGCTTCAAGGCGTTGTGGCGCACCATGCCCTGGACCGACAAGTGATGTCATGAACTGGCTGGGTTCTTCGCGTTCATCCAGAAGGCTTGACCAGGTTCTTTGCCTCGATGACTTTGAAATCCTGGCGCGTCGGCATTTGCCGGCGCCCTTGTTTGCCTACGTCTCTGGTGGTGTGGAACGCAATCATTCACTGCGGGCCAATGCCCGCGCATTCGAGGAATACGAGTTTGTGACGCGTGTGCTGGTCAACACGACAGGACGCACGACCGGGACACCGCTCCTGGGGCATACCTGGGCAGCGCCCTTTGGAATTGCGCCGATGGGCATTTGCGCAATGACAGCCTACCGAGGGGACCTCGTTCTCGCTCAAGCGGCCTGTCGTGAAAACGTACCCATGGTCATGAGCGGCTCCTCGCTCATCCCGATGGAGCAAGTGGCGCAGGCCAACCCGAACGCGTGGTTTCAGGCCTACTTGCCTGGCAAGGAGTCACAGATGGAGGCGTTGATCATGAGAGTGAAAGCCGCAGGTTTCGGCACACTCGTTGTGACTCTGGATGCTTCGATCGCCTCGAACCGTGAACACAATATCCGGGCTGGATTTTCGACGCCGCTGCGGCCCAGTCTGCGTTTGGCCTGGGAAGGGGTGACGCATCCGCGCTGGTTGATGCGTACCTTCATGCCGACCTTGTTGAAGCACGGAATGCCGCACTTTGAGAACAATTACGCCGAGCGTGGCGCTCCCATCTTGTCATCCGATGTTTTGCGGGATTTTTCAGACCGGGGGCATCTGACCTGGGACCATCTGCGATGGATCAGGCGTCTATGGTCAGGACATTTGATTGTCAAGGGCGTTCTCGATACGCGCGATGCACGCCTGGCCGTCGAATGTGGCGTCGATGGCCTGATCGTCTCAAATCACGGTGGACGCCAGCTCGATGGAACGGTTTCACCTCTGCGGGTCTTGCCGGGCATTGTTCAGGCTTGTCCCGAAATTCCCGTCATGATGGACAGCGGTTTCCGAAGGGGGTCCGATGTGCTGAAGGCGCTGGCCCTGGGGGCGAAGTTTGTTTTTGTGGGGCGTCCCTTCAACTACGCAGCAAGCATTGCAGGCGAAGCTGGTGTGCGAAGAGGCATTGCTCTGCTGCGCGACGAGTTGTCCCGCGATATGGCCATGTTGGGCGTCACCAACGTGAATCAAGTGGATGTCGGGTCATTGCACACCGTCCCGTAAGTGGAAAGCCCGCCAGACCAATGAGGCTATGGTGGGCTTTTCCCATTCGAGTGGCCGGCTGTTGGGGGCGCGAAGGGACTGGAGTTTCATAGAAAACAGGACCATCCCAGCGTGAAATGGTCTTTGTTTGCTATGAAATTTGAATGATCCGCTGGATCAATCCGTAGCGGCAGGGCACCGTACGGGCTGGGCTCAGCACTCCACGATGGCCTTGATGACGCCGGCGGCCGGGTTCAGCAGGGTTGCAAACTGCGCCGGCACATCGGCCAGGGCCAGGCGGTGGGTGTTCAGCGCCTGTGGGATCAGGCCGGCGCGCATGGCTTGCAGCACGGTCTTGAAGTCTTCGGCGGTGGCGTTGCGGCTGCCCACCAGGGTCATTTCGCGCTTGTGGAACTCGGGGTCCGAGAAGGTGATGTTGGCGGCCACCACGGAGATCAGCACGTACGTGCCGCCATGGGCCACCAGGCGAAAGCCCCGCTCCATGGCCTTGGGGTTGCCAGTGGCGTCAAACACCACGTCAAAGAACTCGCCGTCGGTCCCGGCGGCCAGCTGCGCCTCGTCCTCCGCACCCAGGCACACGCCATGGCCGACGCCCAGGGCGCCGGTGCAGAAGTCCAGCCGGTCCTGGCGGCTGTCCAGCGCGGTGACCTGGGCACCGCGCAGTTGCGCAAAGATCATGGCGGCCATGCCGATGGGCCCGGCGCCCACCACCAGCACGCGCTGGCCCGCGCGCAAGCCCGAGCGGCGCACGGCGTGCGCGCCAATCGACAAAAATTCGACCATGGCGGCCTGGTCGAGCGACACGCCTTCGGCCTTGTGCACAAACTGCCGGGGCACGCTCAGGTATTCGGTGAAGGCGCCGTCGCGGTGCACGCCCAGCACCTGGATGCGCACGCAGCAGTTGGTCTTGCCGGCCCGGCAGGCCAAGCAGGTGCCGCACGACAGGTAGGGCATGACATAAACGGTGTCGCCAGGCTGCAGCGGGCCGCCCTCTGGCGCCGCTTCGACAATGCCCGAGAGTTCATGGCCCATCACGCGCGGGTAGCTGAGGTAGGGCTGGTTGCCGGTGAAGATGTGCAGGTCGGTGCCGCAGACGCCGACGCGCTTGACGCGCAGCAGCACTTCGTCAGCCGCGCGCTCGGGCATGGGGCGGTCCTGGGCCAGCAGGGTGCCGGGGGTTTCGCAGACAACGGTCAGCATGGGGAACTCCTTCGATTCAAACAATGTTCTGTGCGGTCAGCTCGCTGCGCGTGGGCAGGCCTTCCATGTCGCCAATCACCTGCAAGGCCCGCGAAGCGATCCAGTTGGCGCGCCGCAGGGCCTGGGGCCAGGCCAGGCCTTCGAGCCGGGCGCTGATGATGCCCACGGCAAAGGCGTCACCAGCGCCAACGGTGTCCACCACCACGGGCACGGGCACGCCGGGCACGTCGCCGTGGTCACCCTCGGCGAGAACGCCGAAGACGCCATCGTCAACAACCGCCTGCGGGGCGCGCTGGAGGCCGCGCAGGCCGGACGCGACCTGTTCGGCACCGATCCCGCCCTGCAACGCGAAGCGGCCACCCTGCTGCAGCGCGCCGCCTTTGAAGAACCCGACGCCAGCCAGTTGCCGCTGGTGGAAAAAGCCCTGGCCGGCAACCTGGACCCGGCCGCCCGCGACAGCCTCACGCTCGCCCGCGCCGCCATGCAGCTGGCCAGCGACGACGAAGCCCAGCGCTTGGCCGCCGCACAGACCCTGGGCGAGATGGGCCAGCCCGCCCTGCGCCCGCTGCTGGCCGCGCAGCTCGAAGCCGAGAGCAGCGCCAGCGTGAAGGCCGCGCTCAGCGCC
>ERZ1034365.444-NODE-444-length-22683-cov-3.432938_pt1 | contig 22683 bp, 21 predicted proteins | sample MGYA00520615_ERZ1034365 | MGnify/ENA primary metagenome ERZ1034365 (study PRJEB33736, sample SAMEA104284505) | Azolla filiculoides | biome: Urban; feature: Water surface; material: Ditch water | place: Netherlands | collected 2015-10-28 | depth 0-0.1 m ...
CAATAACGATAGGTATTTTCCCCAGTTTTATAATATTAAAAATGATATGAGAAACATCTTTATCTATTTTTTCTACTAACTGACTCAATTTAGAACGATCATCGATATCATTAAAATCCAGATGTTCTACTTCTTTCATTTCTTGACAAACATTCAATTGTCCCAAAACAATGATTTGGCTTCCTTTACAAAACCGATTGTGTTGAATGTTGGCAATCCCTTTTATGGCACTATCCCAAGCCGAAGCTGCTCCGGGTCTCCCAAAATTAGCTCTGATACCAATATCTTCCGGAATTCCGAGTAAAACATATTTTGCTTCACACGTTTTCAGGAATTCAATAGGATTAGTATCTTTTGGAACCGTTATCATTTTCTCTCCAAATTTTATTTCACCACTTCTATGGTTTGTAATTTTTGCAAGATCATTAATCGTAAACGGTATAAGCTTTTCCATAAAAAAATTTTTCCAAAAATAATATATTTGTGTCAAGTTACGTTACTACCTTATATTTATTATTAAATTTGTAAAAAAAAAATTTAACAGATGGAAAATCAAAAAAGTAGTTCAAGTTTAAAAGCAGTCGTTGCCGTATTGGCAATTTTATTAGTGGGAAGTTTAGTATATATATTTAAAATGTCTTCTGACGCAGAAATCGTTCAAACTGAATTGAAATCTACAATGACTGAAAAAGAATCAGTTATGAAGGATTTGCAAGAGTTAAAAGCGACTTATGATGCAGCAATTGCAGAAAATACAACAATGTCTGAAGAGTTAATTCAAGAAAGAGACAAAGTAGTAAACTTAATGGATGATTTGAATAAATCAAAAGGAGATGTTGCTTCAATGGCAAAATATAAAACTCAATTTTTGGCGCTACAAGGAAATATGAAAACCTTAATGGCTGAAAATGAAGGATTGAAAAAACAAAATACTACTTTAACTTCACAACGTGACAGTACAGTAGTGGTTTTGGGAGAATCTAAAAAATTCAATGAAGTATTAGTAGGACAAAATGAAGAATTAGCTAAAACTGTTGAGAAAGGTTCAAAATTGACTATTTTGAACACAAAAACTTCTGCATACAAATTGAGAAGTTCTGGAAAACAAGTTGAAACCGATAAAGCAAGCAGAGCTGATGTTCTTAAAATTAGCTTCACAATTGCTGAAAATCAAATTGCTAAATCTGGAGATAAAACATATTATGTTCAAGTAATTGACAGTAAAAACAATGTTTTAGGAGATAAGAAAACAGAAAATTTTGGAGATAAAATCCTTACTTACAGTTTTGCAAGTAATGTGAGATATGAAAACAAAACGGTTAATGTATCAGAAGATTTACCAGGTAAAGATTTTGCAAAAGGAACTTATTTTATCAATGTTTTTGATAAAGACGAATTGGTTTCTAAAACTAGTTTTACTTTGAAATAATATTTTTCAAAGAGGCAATAAAAAAAGAGGAGTTTTATGCTCCTCTTTTTTTATGTCAAAATTTTACCTTCAATAAATACAGATTCAATTAGATTACTGCCAAAGGCATACGGCAATTGATAATAAGAAGAAATAGGTTTTGTAATGCTGAAATTAGCTTTTTTGCCAATAGTAATACTTCCGTGACTATTTGAAATTCCCATGGCATAAGCACCATTTATTGTAGCTGCATTTATGGCTTCTTCGGGAGTCATTTTCATTTTGATACATGCAGTTGCCACCACAAAATTCATATTTCCGGATGGAGTGGAACCAGGATTATAATCGGTTGCAAGTGCCAAAGGAAGCTCCGCTGCAATTATTTCCCGCGCCGGAGTATACGGAATACTCAAAAAGTAGGAGCAGGAAGGTAAAGCAACTGGCATAGTTTCTGTGTTTTTTAAAGCTTCAATATCTTCGGGTTTCATTATTTCCAGATGATCTACCGAAAGCGCTTTGTGTTTTATTCCGGCTTGAATTCCACCAATTGAATTGAATTGATTGACATGGATTTTTGGCTTTAAACCAAAATGAATTCCGGCTTCCATAATCTGTTCGGTTTCTGCAACGGTGAAATAACCGGTTTCACAAAAAACATCTATGAAATCAGCCAAGTTATTTTTGGCAATTTCAGGAAGCATTTCAGTTATGATACAATCAATATATCCTTTTCTGTTTGCTGCAAATGCCGCAGGAATGGCATGAGCACCAAGAAAAGTAGCTTTGATTGTTATGGGGTAGTTTTGTGATAATTGTTGAATAACGCGAAGCATTTTGAGCTCTCCGTCGATTGTTAAGCCATATCCGGATTTAATTTCGACAGCTCCGGTTCCTAAACGCATTATTTCTTCTAATCTGGTTTTAGATTGGTCGTAAAGATCTTCTTCGGATGTTTCGTTGAGTTTTTTTGCAGAATTTAGAATTCCACCACCACGATTGGCAATTTCTTCATAGGTCAAACCATTGATTCTATCTACAAATTCCTGTTCTCGATTACCGGCATAAACAAGATGGGTATGACTGTCGCACCAAGTGGGTAAAATCATTTTTCCCGTTGCGTCAATCCTTTTATCGGCATTGATTGTCGGTAGGTTTTTCATCATACCAAAATCAGCAATTAAATCATCTTCAATAATTAAAAATGCATTTTTAATCGTTGGGAGAACTGCCATTTCACTTCCCGAAACTTTCAAAATCGATGCGTCTCGAACTTGAATTAATTCCTTGATATTGATGATTAAGGTTATCATGATAATTATTCAGAAACCGTTATTTCAAACATTTTATTCCAGTTTTTTCCGGTTACAAAAATGGTTTTAGTTTTAGGATTATAAGCAATTCCGTTTAAAACATCAATAGGTCTTACATTCAATAATTTTCTCAAACCAGACATGTCTAATATTCCTTCTACAGCACCACTGGTTGGGTTTACAACAGCAATGGCATCTTTTTGAAAGACATTAACATAAAATTTCCCATTGATTAATTCTAATTCATTGACTGCTTTTATCTTGAAATTCCCGGAATAGACATTAATATAATCAATCATTTTTTGAGTTTCCGGATCCATTTTCCAAATTTTTTCGGTGCCATCTGTTTGATAAATGTATTTTCCGTCATTTGTCATTCCCCAACCTTCAATATCTTTGTCATATGTGAAGGTTTTTTCTAGTTTTAAAGTAGTGGCATTATAAATAAAACCTGTTTTTTCCTGCCAAGTCAGTTGATAGATTTTGTTATTTATGAAGGTAATTCCTTCTCCAAAATATTTAGAATCAATATTGACTTGTTGATATACTTTTCCTGTTTTGTAATCGTATTTTCTAAAATAAGAAGCCCCTTTTTCGCCGGTACTTTCGTATAGAGTATCTTTATAAAACTCTAAACCTTCAGTAAATGAAGCGGTATCGTGTGGAAAAGTATTGATGATAGTATATTTTAATGATTTAGGCTGCACATTCGAAACCAATTCGATTCGCTGGGTAGCTACTGCGTTTTCTCCTTCAAAATACACTAAAGCTTTAAAGTTTTGATAACCCAGTTTTTGGTCTTTAAATGGAAAGTTTACCTTATCCAAGCCTTTTTTAGAACTAATTTTTTTGTCATTCACATAATAAACAATGCTGTCAATTTCTTTCGATTCTGGATTTAAAATTCCTAAATCTATCGCTTCCTGAGGCTGATATTGCTCCTTAAAAGTAGAAATATCAAAAGTAAACAGACTATTTTCTTCTTTTTTTGTATCGCCACAATTGGCTAAAGTGATTCCTAATAAAATGATAAATAGGAAGTTATAATTTCTCATAGTTTAAATTTTAAAGACCCCAATATACAACCTTATTTTATAGGCGCAAAGCACTTGCAAAAATATAAAAAGATTGTATATTTGCACCGGCAAGTCCTACACGACCAGCTCCTGCAGACTCCCCCAGGATGGGAACATAGCAAGGGTACGTGGTTGAGCGGTGCGATGTAGGTCGCTTGCCATTTTTTTTAATCTGGATTTATTTCAGATTCTTTTCGAAATTCACAGAAATAAGTAGTCTTCCTTCGGGAGGATTTTTTTATTTTTGGACAATTCTAAAATCAAAATATGAATAAAGTAGTCTTAATTACAGGAGGTTCTTCGGGAATTGGTAAATCTATTGGGGAGTTTTTACACCACAAAGGATTTGTTGTTTATGGTACGAGTAGAAATCCTGAAAAGGTTGTGAATGCTATTTTTCCTTTGATTGCTCTGGATGTACGTGATGTAGATTCTATTAATAAGGCTGTAGCCAAAGTCATTGCAATTTCCGGAAGGTTAGATGTTGTAATTAATAATGCTGGTGTTGGGATTACCGGTCCTTTGGAAGAAATTCCAACAGTAGAAATAAAGAATAATTTTGAAACTAATTTATTTGGACCAATTGAAGTAATGAAAGCCGTTTTACCACAAATGCGTGTACAACAATCGGGTTTAATTATCAATATTACTTCAATTGCGGGTTACATGGGATTGCCGTATCGCAGCGTATATTCAGCCTCAAAAGGGGCTTTAGAATTGATTACGGAAGCGTTACGAATGGAGGTAAAACCATTTGGAATTCAAATTACAAATGTAGCTCCGGGTGATTTTGCAACTAATATTGCTGCAGGACGTTTTCATGCTCCTCTACTTAAAGGTTCTGCTTATGAAAAAAACTATGGCGAGACGCTTAAAACAATGGATCAACATGTAAACAGCGGGAGCAATCCAAATGAAATGGCCGAAGCGGTATATAAAATTATACAAACTAAGGAGCCAAAAATCCATTATAAAATAGGTGTTTTTATGCAAAAGTTTTCCATCGTTTTGAAGCGAATTTTGCCTGACAAAGTCTATGAAAAAATGCTGATGAATCATTATAAATTGTAATTTTGATGCGAATTTTTTTAAACACACAATTAAATATAAATATATTATGAAATTTTTTATTGACACAGCTAATTTAGCTCAAATTAAGGAAGCACAAGCATTAGGTGTTTTGGATGGCGTTACTACAAATCCATCATTAATGGCTAAAGAAGGAATTACCGGAAAAAATAACATTTTGAAACATTATGTAGACATTTGCAACTTAGTTGATGGTGATGTAAGTGCTGAAGTAAATGCAATGGACTTTGACGGAATGGTTAAAGAAGGTGAGGAATTGGCTGATTTACATGAGCAAATTGTGGTTAAATTACCAATGACCAAAGAAGGTGTGATGGCTGCAAAATATTTCTCAGATAAAGGAATCAGAACTAATGTTACTTTAGTATTCTCAGCCGGACAAGCTTTATTAGCTGCCAAAGCTGGTGCAACTTATGTTTCACCGTTCATTGGTCGTTTGGATGATGTATCTACAGATGGTTTAGCTTTGATTGAAGAAATCAGATTAATTTATGATAATTACGGTTACGAAACTCAAATTCTTGCCGCTTCTGTACGTCACACGATGCATATTGTAAATTGTGCTAAAATTGGTGCTGATGTTATGACTGGACCGTTATCTGCCATTTATGGTTTATTGAAACACCCATTAACTGATATCGGATTGGCTCAGTTTATCGCTGATTTTTAAAAAGGAAATAAAAAAGAAACAAGTTTTTTAGCATAAAAAAAGTCCCGTTTTACATTGTAAAACGGGACTTTTTTATTTGGTTTCTAGCGAGTTATTAGTGACCTCCTCCTTCGCTTTGAATATGATTAATTCCTTGTCTTTTTAATATTTTAGGGCAATAGTAACCGTAAAAGCCTAAATACGCAAAACCAAGAAGTGGAACGATGTAAGAGAAATGCGTCCATGAAATACCAAATATTCCATTTGGACTAGTTAAATCAATATCGCAGATACTTCCTTGAACCAAAGGAATAACTCCTCCTCCAAGAATCATCATGATTAAGAAAGAAGATGCTTTCCCCGTGTTTTTACCTAAACCGGCAATGGCTAAATCAAAAATAGATGGCCACATGATAGATAAGAATAATCCACCGGAAATAAGGAAGAATTTAGCAATTTCTGTATCAGGACAAACTAATCCGATGAGCATCATCAGTAATCCGGAAAGTCCAAAAAGCATTAATGTTTTACCTGCATTTTTACCACCTATAAAGCTTACTGCAATAAACATTAATATCCAGATAGGATAAATATAAAAGGCAGAAACATCATGACCTGCAAATATGTTAGCTCCAATAATAACTCCAAATCCTAACGCAGGTACAATAAATTTAAGAGCAATATTAGCTATTTTTGAAGTGTTAAAAACATTTACACCACCATTCCAACGACCAATCATCAAACTTCCCCAGTATAATGCTATAAATGGAGAAATGGCATCTTCTAAAATACTGCCAAATTCTGAAGTTTTTAATAAAGCTGGTAAATTACTAATTATGGTTACTTCGGTTCCTACATAAATAAAAATAGCCAACATTCCTAAGTAAAGCTGTGGATAGTCTAAAATGTTGAATTTTTCGTGAGCATGTTTAATTTCTGCTTCTTCAAGTTTTACAGGATCTTCAATTTTAGAAAAATTCATGAAAATGGCTACTGCTATAAAAGCAAGTCCTAAAATGATGAACGGTAATTTAATATCTTCTAATGAAAGTGATGTTTTTTTATCATCTCCCATTCCGAACAAAGCAATCCCTAATAAAATGGCACCGATAGTTGTTCCAAAAGAATTTACACCTCCAGCCAAAGTCAAACGGTGAGCTCCTGTTGACGGGCTTCCCATTTTGATAGCTAATGGATTAGCAACAATTTGTTGAATAGAAAAACCTAAACCTACGGTAAATAATGCGGTTAAAAAGAACGGAAAACTTTCCATTGTTGCAGCAGGAACAAATAAAAAGGAACCAATAGCTGAAAGAATTAAACCAGCAGAAAGTGTTTTTTTGTATCCAAATTTTTGTAAAACATCTATTTTTAAAGATACTAGAAAGAAAATTATTGATCCTACAAAGTAAGCAGCATAAAAGGCCCAAGCGACTAATTGCGATTGAACTTGAGATAAAGTAAATACTTTTTTGAATACTGGGATTAGAATGTCGTTTGCTGACCCGACAAAACCCCAAAAGAAGAAGACAATTATCAAAGAGATAAACTGTCCCCATTTGGTTTGCACATTTTCTGAACTCATGATTTTTTTTTGGTTTTTAAATTATTTAATATGTTTTTTGCTGCAAGACTGTAAATATATTTCTTACCTAAACTAAAAAAAAATATTTTCCTATAAAAATTATCATTTTTATATAAACAGCATTATTTATTGAACAAAGTGCATTTTTGTTGAGTTTTTGACTGTGAATTAACGGGTTTTGCTTAAAAATTTATTCTAAAATTTTACTTTTTACTTCTTTACTGTAATTGCGTCCGATGGGGATGGTGTAGGATTGTATTTGTATTCTATTTCCTTCAATCGATTTTACTTTGTCAATTGCGATGGTGTAGGATTTGTGAATTCTGATGAATCGATCTGCGGGTAATTCATCGGATAAAGAAGTTAAAGATTTGTGGGTGATATACGTTTTGTCTACTGTAATTACTTTTATGTATTCTTTCATTCCTTCGATAAAAAGAATTTCATCAATGTTTATTTTGATCATTTTTTTATCGACTTTGATAAAAATATGAGAATCAATTCGTTGGTTTTCAATTTTGATGTTGTTTTTCAGATTGAATTCGGCTGTAATTTTATTGATGCATTTAACAAATCTTGGGAGCGGGATGGGCTTCAACAAATAATCTAAAACATCTAAATCGTAACTTTCGACAGCAAATTCTCTGAAAGCACTCGTTATGATTACTCTGGTTTTATTTTCAATCAAACTGATTAATTCAAAACCGGTCATCATGGGCATATTAATATCCAAAAAAACGGCATCAACACCATTGTTGTTAATAAATTCAAGAGCTTCTAATGCATTATTAAATGTTCCAATAATTTCAAAATCTGAAAAATTAGTAAAATAATTTTGTAAGACTTTAATAGCTAGTGGTTCATCATCAATCAAAATGCATTTAATCTTCATCAGCAATGGGTATTTGTAAACGAATGATATAATAATTAAACTTCACTTTTTGTTCTAAAGTAAAGTTGTTTTTGAAAATTAATTTCAATCTTTTCTTGGTATTTTGGAGTCCAATGCCCTTTTTGGGATTATTATTTTGTGAAAGTACAAAATTATTCAGGATAACAAAATCCAAAGTCGTTCCATCGATCACTTTAAAATTAATCTTTATCTGCAGTTGCTCATTATTGCTTCCGCCGTGTTTAAACGCATTTTCAATAAGTGAAATAAGCAGTAAAGGCGGAACTTTGACGTCGTCAATATCCGATTCTATGTTTATCGTAACTTCAACATTTTCAAAACGAAGTTTTTCAATTTCAATGTAATTTTGAATATAATCGATTTCGTTGATTAGCGGAACAAATTTAGTTTCTTCGATCTCATACAGCACATATTCCATTAATTTGGAGAGTTTTATAATTACATCAGGAACTTTTTCTGAGGATTCTAATGACAAAGCATATAAGTTATTCAGCGTGTTGAAGAAAAAATGTGGTTGAATTTGTGTCTTTAAATATTTGAGTTTTATTTTAAATTGTTCTTCTCTTAATACTCTATTTCGATCTCTTTCCTTGAGCCAAGTTAATGTCAGATAAACAGAAGAAGCCATTGCTAAAACATACAATTCGCCAATACATACAGCAACAATATGGTTTATTTCAAAGGGTTTATATTCTCTGTTGGCTTCTGGCCAAATGTTTTCTGAAATGATAAAATAAGTTAATCCTGTTTTTAATAAATAAACGACAAACAGACTGAACAAAAGTGTAACGGCGTATGCTATATATTTTGATTTTAATACATAGCGCGGGACCAGAACAAACAAATTGAAATACACCAGCGGAATGTGTAAAGCAAATTCTATCAAATTGGATTTAAAGGAATATTCGTAATCATTAAAATAAGCACCCCAGCGAAGAAAATTCAGTAAGAAATACAATCCCCAAAACCAAAAATGATTTTGAAGTTTAATATCGAATTTCATTTCTTTTAAATGGCTCACTTTTTTTTGGAATATTTTGGGGTTTATGATTTGCAACTTTAATCAATTTGGCAATAAAAATCGGTTTTTTCGAATAAAAAATTTTAGAAAAATGAATAGCTATCATTTTGAAAACACATTATTGAAAGAATCATGTCGTTGGTTTAAAAAACAGAGCCGTTGGTTTAAATAATTTTTTTTAGAAAACCGTTTTAGTTAATTTTATAGATATATTAAAACAATTAATAGCAGCGAAGTAATTAAATCGAATAAATAAAAATAAAATGAAAAGTGCTTTAGAAATTAAACCTGACATCAGCTATAAAAGTGCCGGTAAATTTGAAGAAACCAGATATGAAAAAATTCATAACGAAATCTTCAAAAACTCAATTGAAGCGTCCGTTATCGTCGCTCAGGAAATAGCACAATTAATCAAAAGCAAGCAAGCGGAAAATAAACCGTGTGTGCTTGGTTTGGCAACCGGTTCTTCACCCATAAAAGTATATGACGAATTAGTTCGAATGCACAAAGAAGAAGGACTAAGTTTTAGCAATGTAATCACATTTAATTTGGATGAATATTATCCAATGAACAAGGAGAATAAACAAAGCTATCATTATTTCATGCACGAACATTTGTTCAATCATATTGATATAAAACCGGAGAATATCAATATTCCCGACGGAACTATAGCTCTGGATCATTTGTATCAATATTGTATTGATTATGAAATGAATATTAAAAAAGCGGGTGGACTTGATTTTCAATTATTGGGAATTGGTCGTACAGGCCACGTAGGTTTTAATGAGCCGGGTTCACACGTTAATTCAGGAACTCGAATTATTACATTAGATCACATCACAAGAGTCGATGCATCATCGGATTTTAACGGTATTGATAATGTTCCAAAAAGAGCAATTACCATGGGTGTTTCAACAATTCTTAGATCTAAGAGAATTGTTTTGATGGCTTGGGGCCAAAATAAAGCTGATATTATCAAAAGAACTATTCAAGGCGAAATAAGCTCTGAAGTTCCGGCTACGTTTTTACAAAATCATACCAACGCAACTTTTGTTTTAGATCAATCTGCCGCTTCTGAATTGACACGATTCAAAACACCTTGGTTAGTTGGAGAATGCATTTGGAATCAGGAATTAAAAAGTAAAGCGATAGTTTGGTTGTGTCAAAGCACCAATCAATCCATACTAAAATTAACAGACAGAGATTACAATAATAACGGAATGTCTGATTTGTTGGCGTTGGAAGGTTCTGCGTATGATTTGAATATAAACATGTTCAATGTTTTGCAACACACCATAACAGGATGGCCGGGAGGAAAACCGAATACCGATGATTCTTTTAGACCTGAAAGAGCAAATCCGGCGAAGAAAAGAGTTATTCTTTTTAGTCCGCATCCAGATGATGATGTGATTTCTATGGGAGGAACTTTTTCAAAATTGATAAAACAAGGTCATGATGTTCATGTGGTGTATCAAACTTCTGGAAATATTGCAGTAACCGATGACGAAGCTTTAAAATTCGCTGAAGTATGTAATGATTTCGTAGGAGAGGATAACAGCAAAATTAATTTTCAAGAAATAATTGATTTTTTGAATAACAAAACAGAAACACAAGTTGACTCCCTGGAAGTTCGAAAATTAAAAGGACTTATCAGAAGAAGAGAATCCTACGCCGCTACCAGATACATAGGGTTAAAAGATGCGAATATTCATTTTCTGGACATGCCATTTTATGAAACCGGACAAGTAAAGAAAAATCCAATTGGAGTAGAAGATATCGAAATTGTAAAAGATATTATTGCAAAAATAAAACCACATCAAGTTTTTGCTGCCGGAGATTTAGCAGATCCACATGGTACTCATGAAGTATGTTTGAATGCTGTTTTTGCTGCTTTAAGAGCGCTAAAATCTCAACCTTACATGAACGATTGTTGGTTGTGGTTGTATCGTGGAGCTTGGCATGAGTGGGATATTCATGAAATTGATATGGCTGTTCCGTTGAGTCCTGATGAGGTTTTACTAAAAAGACACGCCATTTTATATCATCAATCCCAAAAAGACAGAGTAATGTTTCAAGGCAACGATTCAAGAGAATTTTGGGTAAGAGCCGAAGATCGTAATAAAAACACAGCAAAATTGTATGATGATTTGGGATTAGCGGAATACGAAGCTATCGAAGCTTTTAAACGATTTGATTACTAAAAATAGGATGTTTCTTCTTCGTCGGAATGTGTTTAATTGAACCGCTTTTCGACGAAAGAGAAACCTGTTTGCAATTACTCTTTTTTCATTGACATAAATGAATAACCATTTTTTTGACTCGTTCAAATTGGTTTAATCTTCTAATCAAATACTTATGAAATACATTTTAATTCTATTATTTTCAGGCTTTCTAGCCAATGCCCAAATAAAAACAACCTCATTAGATTTGATGCCTTGGCCACAAAAGATAGAGATGAAATCGGGTACTTTTACTTTAGATAAAAATTTTAAAGTAAACATAAAAGGACAACCCGATACCAGAATTTTTGAAGCAGCAACTCATTTTCTTCGACGATTAGACGGGAGAACGGGATTATTTTTAGAACAAGGATTTGTTACGAAAGAAAATGAATTTCCCACAGCTTCATTGCAAATAAATTGTGCCAAAGCAGGAAAAACAGGCTTGTATGAAGACGAAAGTTATCAATTAGAAATTCAATCTACAGGTATAACAATCAACGCTACATCAGATTTGGGAGCAATACACGCTTTAGAAACGGTATTGCAATTGCTGCAAAATAACGAGAGTTCTTTTTATTTTCCGATGGTTAGTATTACTGATTTTCCCAGATTTACCTGGAGAGGCTTGATGATAGATGCCGCAAGACATTTTCAGCCGGTTGATGTTATCAAAAGAAATCTTGATGCAATGGCTGCTGTGAAAATGAATGTTTTTCATTGGCATTTGGTTGACGATCAAGGTTGGAGAATTGAAATGAAAAAACACCCAAGATTTACAGAATTAGCTTCGGATGGGGATTATTATACACAAGAAGAAATTAAAGATATTGTAAAATATGCCGACCAAAGAGGAATTATGGTGATTCCTGAAATTGATGTTCCTGGTCATGCTACGGCAATACTCACGGCTTATCCAGAAATAGGAAGTAAAGTGGTGAATTCAAATGCAAATTCTTTAGAAAATAAAACGCAGACTTCAACGGTAGCTTCTTATTCTTTAGAGCGAAATTCAGGAATTTTTACACCAACTTTAGATCCATCAAATCCTAGAACATATGAGCTGTTGAGTGAAATTTTTGATGAGGTTTGTCCGCTTTTTTCGGGAAGATATTTCCATATTGGAGGAGACGAAAATGAGGGAAAAGATTGGGATGCCAATCCTAAAATACAGGCGTTCATGAAAAAGAATAAACTGGCAAACAATCATGAATTGCAAACATATTTCACAATGCAATTAATTCCGATGCTTAAAAAACATCAAAAGGAATTAATGGGTTGGGAAGAAATCATGACAAACAACATGTCGAAAGAGGCTGTAATTCATTCTTGGCGCGGCCCTAATGAAGGGCTTTTGTCCGGACAATCATTAGTAATTGCAGCAAAAAACGGTTATAAAACAGTTTTGTCAAACGGCTATTACATTGATTTAATGCAAAGTGTGGCAGATCATTATTTAAATGATCCAATTGCTAAAAGCACAGTGCTGACCAGTGAAGAAAGAGCAAGAATTTTAGGGGGTGAAGCTGTAATGTGGAGCGAACTTGTAACGCCGTTGACTATTGATTCCAGGATTTGGCCAAGAACTGCCGCAATTGCCGAAAGATTATGGTCAGATGCCGCTATTACTGATTTGAGCAGCTTGCGCAAAAGGTTAAAAACTGTTTCTTTTAGATTAGAAGAATTGGGGATTACTCATTTGAAAAACAAAGATGTAATTTTAAGAAACATCAGTAATAATCAAAAAACAGAGGTTTTAGAAGATTTTTCGAAGATTTGTGAACCACTGAAAATATATACCAGAAATAGCGGTGGAACAGAATACAAAGTGTATTCGCCGTTGACTTTATTTGCAGATGCCTGTACTCCGGATGCAGAAGATGCAGTAGCTTTTGAGGCAGCTGTCAATCAATATTTAGAAAATAAAAGCCCTGAGAATCAAAACAGAGTTACTGATTTTCTCAAAAAATGGATTGAAATTAACTCTAAACTGATAGCGTTAAGTTCTAATGCTCCTTTGATTCAGCCTATTTTACCTTTGTCAAAAAACATAAGTGAAGCATCGCAGCAACTTTTATTGAAAATAGAAAAAAAGCAAGCCGTAAATACTGCGGTTTTGAGCGATTTAATAGAACAATGCAATTCAAAAAAATATGCCGATGTAGAATTGGCCGTTTACAGCAGTTTGAAAAAATTACTATAAAACAGGAAGAGTTCTAAATAAAATAAGGATTGGTAAAATTGAGTTTGGTTATTTATATTTTGTCTTATTTTAGTTAGAATAAATAGTAGCTTCTTTTTAATTTGTTAAATGGTTTGTTTTAAAGAAGATGGTATTCTAAACCTGACATTTTTGTCAGGTTTTTTTATGGAATTTATTCAAAGACTTGTCAAACGAATTTTCGATAAATGTCTTCTTTTTGATTTATAAAAATCAGTATTTTTTTGTACTTTTGCAAAAATTTTTAATAAAAAGACATTCATGTTAACAGTCAATAATTTATCAGTTCAATTTGGCAAACGAATTTTGTTCGACGAAGTAAATACTACTTTTACACACGGTAATATTTACGGAGTTATTGGAGCCAATGGTGCTGGAAAATCTACATTCTTAAAAATAATAGCAGGTGATATGGACCCAACTTCGGGACATATACATTTGGAACCAGGGAAACGTATGTCGGTTTTGAACCAAAACCATAATATGTTTGATGAGTACACCGTTCTGGAAACAGTAATGATGGGGAATAAAGTTTTATACGCCATCAAAAAAGAAATGGACGAATTGTACTTGGATTACAATGATAAAAATGCAGATCGAATAGGAGAGTTGCAAGTGCAATTTGAAGAAATGAATGGTTGGAATGCAGATTCTGATGCTGCATCAATGTTATCAAATCTTGGTATTTCAGAGGATAATCATTATACACTAATGGGCGATTTAGAAGGAAAAACTAAAGTGCGAGTGCTTTTGGCGCAAGCCCTTTTTGGAAATCCTGATTTGCTTATTATGGATGAGCCTACCAATGATTTGGATTTTGAAACTATTGCTTGGTTAGAAAATTTCCTTGCTAATTATGAAAATACAGTAATTGTAGTTTCGCATGACAGACACTTTTTAGATTCAGTTTGTACACACATTTCAGATATTGATTTTAATAAAATTAATCATTACTCCGGAAATTATACTTTTTGGTATGAATCAAGCCAATTAGCAGCAAAACAACGCGCGCAACAAAACAAAAAAGCAGAAGAAAAGAAACAGGAATTAGAAGAATTTATTCGTCGTTTTAGCGCGAATGTGGCCAAATCAAAACAAGCTACTTCCCGTAAAAAGATGATTTCTAAATTGAATATTTCCGAAATTAGACCATCAAGTCGTCGTTATCCTGCGATTATATTTGACCAAGAACGTGAAGCTGGAGATCAGATTTTGAATGTACAAAATTTGAGCGCTTCTGTAGATGGCGAGGTTTTGTTTAAAGGAGTGGATTTGAATATGGCAAAAGGCGATAAAATCGTGCTGTTCTCTAAAGATTCGCGTGCAACAACTGCTTTCTATGAAATCCTAAACGGAAACCAAACAGCAGATTCCGGAACTTGTGATTGGGGAGTTACCACAAACCAAGCGTATTTGCCGGTAGAAAACCATTCGTTCTTTGAGAGTGATTATTCGCTTGTAGATTGGTTGCGTCAATGGGTAAAAACGGAAGAAGAGCGCGATGAGGTAAATATTCGCAGCTTCCTTGGGAAAATGATTTTCTCTGGAGAAGAAGCCTTAAAAACATGTCGTGTTTTATCTGGAGGAGAAAAAGTACGTTGTATGTTATCTCGAATGATGATGGAAAGAGCTAACGTTTTGATGCTGGATGAACCAACAAATCACCTGGATTTAGAGTCAATCACAGCGTTTAATAATTCTTTGAAAAACTTCAAAGGTTCGGTGATTTTTACAACACATGATCATGAGTTTTCTCAAACTGTTGGAAATAGAGTAGTTGAATTGACTCCAAAAGGAGCGATTGACCGTTACATGACTTTTGATGAATATTTGGACAACGAAGGAGTTCAGGAATTAAGAGCGAAAATGTATTCTTAAATAAAAATATTTTTTTTTAAAATCCCATTAGTAAATAATGGGATTTTTTATTTCTGCTATTTTTTGCCAAACAGTTTGCTAATCACAAAAAGGATTACTGCTATTACTATTACTACCAATGCAATTCCAAAGCCCATACCAGCTTTAAAAATACCTCCAATAACTTCGCAGCTCGTGAACGATACAATCATTACAAATGCAACGATTAATTTGATTAATTTGTTTCCCATGATTTTTTTGTATTAAATGAAATTCAACAGATTAGTTTCGTATAAAAGTATCTCATTTTAAAAGTTGAATAGTTACATAATTCGTGTAAAAACTTCTATTATTCCTTTTTTAAATTATTAAAATAGGGCTCAAAAACAGGATTTTATAGCATGGATTTTAATATAAAAATTACTTTTGACTTCAAATAGAAATTTTAATTCGTATGCCAAATAATTCTTTTAATTTAAAAGCACCTAGGATAGAAGTTGTTGATGCTTTGCGCGGTTTTGCCATTATGTCGATTATGTTACTTCATAATATTGAACATTTTGATTACTATTTTTTTCCGGAATTCTTCCCGGATTGGTTGAAAGCATTGGACAAAATAATCTGGGATACTTTGTTTTTTTTATTTGGAGGAAAATCGTATGCTATTTTTGCATTGCTTTTTGGATTTAGTTTTTATATTCAAAATAACAATCAAGAACAAAAAGGAAAAGATTTCAGAGTACGTTTTTTTTGGCGATTGATACTTTTGTTTGGTTTTGGTTTTGTAAATACTCTTTTTTACGAAGGCGACATATTGATGTTTTATGCAGTACTCGGACTCACATTAATTCCGGTAGTAAATTGGAGCAATAAAGCTGTTTTTAGTTTGGCTGTGTTCTTGATGTTGCAACCTTTAGAATGGACTAAATATGTTTATATTTTGTTTCATCCTGATTATATTCCGGCGCCAAATACCTCTGATTTTTATTTTGGTAAAATGGGACTTTATCTGAACAGTAATTCTTTTATAGATTACGCTATCGGAAACTTGCAAATTGGGAAAATGGCTGCCATGTTTTGGTCTTGGGAAAACGGAAGGTTTTTTCAGGCACCAGCTTTGTTTATGTTAGGAATGTTAGTTGGTCGAAAACAACTTTTTGTTATCAATACAGCAACATCCCGTTTTTGGAAAAAAGCATTCTTATATTCAATCCTTTTATTTGTCCCTTTATTTATATTAAGAACACATCTACCGGATATTATTTCCAGAAAAGCAGAACTAGACCGACTTTATGTTATCATTACTTCTTGGTCGAATGTTGCTTTTATGGCAGTTTTAGTTTCTTCATTTGTACAGTTATATCAAAAAATGAAGCTGAACAGATTGCTTTCTAAGTTGGTTCCTTTTGGCAAAATGAGTTTGACCAACTATATTATGCAATCTGTTATAGGCGCTTTTATATATTATCAATATGGGTTAGGGTTGTTTAAATACACAGGAGCAACGTATTGCTTGCTGATAGGAATCAGTTTGTTTATTTTACAATTATTATTTTGTACATGGTGGCTAAAAACCCATAAACAAGGTCCTTTGGAGTCAATTTGGCATAAAGCAACTTGGTTTTCATTTCGCAAATAATTATGCAAAACACATGAAATTGTATAAAAATGAGAAAGTCTCAACTTCAGGTTTGGGGCTTTTTTTTTCGTCTAAAGGGGCGCTGATGGATTTAATTATTTTATAAAATTAGATTTTCTTCAAAAAAAAATTATATTTGAAATTCCCTAAGTTTAAATTTATACCAATTTTAAAAAATGACCAACAGTACTTTCAGTTTAAAAAATCCTAGAATAGAAGTTGTTGATGCCTTGAGAGGTTTCGCTATTATGTCAATAATGTTGCTTCATAATGTAGAACATTTTGAATATTATCATTTGCCGGAATCCTTTCCGGATTGGCTTGTAGCTCTTGATAAAATAGTTTGGGATAGTTTGTTTTTTCTTTTTGGAGGAAAATCCTATGCTATTTTTGCCCTTCTTTTTGGATTTAGTTTTTACATTCAAAATGATAATCAAGTAAAGAAAGGAAATGATTTCAGAGGCCGATTTTTTTGGAGAATGATGCTATTGTTAGTTTTTGGTATGATTAACACCGCTTTTTACCAAGGGGATATTCTAACTTTATATGCCTTTTTGGGACTTATATTAATTCCGGTGGTGAATTGGAGCAACAAAGCTGTTTTTATAACTGCGGTTATTTTGATGTTACAACCTTTGGAATGGGCAAGATGCATCTATTATGCTTTAAATCCGGATTATGTGGCTCCGCCAAATTTATCTAATGCTTATTATGAAAGTATAGGGAATTTTATGAAAAACGGTTCTTTTATGGATTATGTAATTGGGAATTTGACATTAGGAAAAATTGCTTCATTATTGTGGTCTTGGGAAAACGGACGATTTTTTCAAGCTCCAGCTTTATTTATGTTAGGAATGTTGCTGGGCAGAAAACAAATGTTTACCACAACGGTTGAAAATATCCAGTTTTGGAAAAAGGTTTTGCGTTATGCTATTGTTTTATTTGTTCCCTTATATTTATTAAAAACAAATATTACCACGCTTGTAACGAGAGTAACTATGTCTAATAAACTATCGGTTATTTTTTCTTCTTGGTCAAATTTTGCCTTTATGTGTGTTATTGTTTCGGTTTTTGTACTCTTGTATCAAAAAGAATCGGTTGTGGGAACGCTTGCTAAGTTGGTTCCTTTTGGAAAAATGAGTTTGACCAATTATATCATGCAATCTATGATTGGTTCGTTTATATATTACCGTTATGGACTGGGACTTTTTGAATATACCGGCGCAACATATTGCTTGTTAATAGGTATTGTTTTGTTTTTTATCCAATTGTCTTTTTGTACATGGTGGCTTAAAACCCATAAACAAGGGCCATTAGAATATATTTGGCACAAAGCAACTTGGATTTCTTTTGGGAAATAATAAATAATAGTTCTATTCTGAATTATTAATAAATCATTAAATCGGAATTTGTATATTTGCTCAACCAAACAAAATCGTATTATGAATCAAAAAGTATTGCTCACTTCAAAGGAAGTCAATATCATTCTGCACCGTTTGGCTTGTCAGTTAATTGAAAAACATCTAGATTTTTCGGATACGATATTAATAGGTATTCAGCCAAGAGGAACTTTTTTAGCAGAGCGTTTAAAAGATTTGTTAGAAAAGGAATATCAGGTGCCTAATATTGCTTTAGGGTATTTGGATATTACTTTTTTCAGAGATGATTTTCGTAGAACCAACAAGCCTTTAGAAGCAAATAAAACCCAGATTAACTTTTTAGTAGAGAATAAGAAAGTCATTTTTATTGATGATGTTTTATATACAGGACGCAGTATTCGTTCTGCTTTAACGGCAATACAATCTTTTGGAAGACCTTCCGGAATTGAACTTTTAACCTTAATAGACCGTCGATTTAGCCGTGATTTGCCTATTCAACCAGATTACAGAGGACGTCAGGTAGATGCAATTAATGGCGAAAAAGTAAAGGTATGCTGGAAAGAACAAGACGGTGAAGATGGTGTTTTTTTAATCAATAATAATCAATAAAAATAGAAATGAGCGAACTAAGCGTAAATCATTTATTAGGAATAAAATATATCAACAATAAAGATATTGACCTTATTTTTGAAACAGCCGATCATTTTAAAGAAGTTATCAATAGACCCATAAAAAAAGTCCCTTCCTTACGGGATATTACCATTGCCAATATATTTTTCGAAAACAGTACCCGAACAAAACTTTCTTTTGAGTTAGCACAAAAACGTTTATCGGCAGATGTTATCAGTTTTTCGGCGGCTCAGTCTTCTGTAAAAAAAGGAGAAACACTTATCGACACTGTCAATAATATCCTTTCAATGAAAGTTGATATGGTCGTAATGCGTCATTCAAATCCCGGAGCTGCTTACTTTTTGTCAAAAAATGTAAAAGCAAGTATTGTAAATGCAGGTGATGGAGCGCATGAACATCCTACACAAGCTTTATTGGACAGTTATTCAATTAGAGAAAAATTAGGTGATGTAGCGGGTAAAAAAGTGGTTATTGTGGGTGATATTCTGCATTCAAGAGTGGCTTTGTCTAATATTTATGCCTTACAAATGCAAGGTGCCGAAGTTAAGGTTTGTGGTCCTAATACATTAATTCCAAGGTATATTGAATCGCTCGGTGTTACGGTTGAACCCAATTTAAGAAAAGCGCTTGAATGGTGTGATGTGGCTAATATGTTGCGTGTGCAAAACGAAAGAATGGATGTGAATTTTTTTCCTTCTACCAGAGAATATGCACAACAATATGGAGTGGATAAAAACCTTTTGGATTCCCTTAATAAAGAAATTGTAATTATGCACCCGGGTCCTATTAATCGTGGAGTTGAAATTACCAGTGATGTTGCAGATTCACAACAATCTGTAATTTTAAATCAAGTAGAAAATGGTGTTGCGATACGAATGGCTGTTATCTATCTTTTGGCTTCCAAAATTCAGTAGTTTGACAGAAAGGTGGTAACTTAGCTTATCCGTAAATTAGAAATCTAAAAAAAGATGAAAGTAGATCAAAAAGGCCATACGATTACAATTAAAGACACACAAGGTGATCTTTCTTCTTTTTTGACGAAAGTCACCAGCCAATTTAAGACATTCGAAAGCCATAATATAATTATAGATTTGTTGCATTATAATAACTTGTCTATTGACCAGATTAAGTTGTTTTTGCCGTTATCTAAACAGCATAAAAAAAACAAAAAATCATTTATTATTGTTGCTTCCGATTTTGATTACAATGCAGTTCCTACTAAATTGACTGTTGTTCCTTCAGTATTAGAAGCCCATGATATTATTGATATGGAAGAGATTGAAAGAGACTTGGGATTTTAAACCTAAATACATGGATTTTTACAAAAACTCAAAAAGACTAAACATTTTTCGAATCATAGTACTTGTTGGTTTTTTAATTTTATTGGGTGTTAATTTGTTTAGCGTATTTGTAAATAAATCAACTAATTATTGGGGAATAGCGGGAAATTTATTGATGGCTGTTTCAATGATTATACAAATAAGACAATCCAAAAAAGAAAAGAATATTGATGCTATATAATTCAGTTTTAAATAAAAATTGGAATAAATTATAGAAAGTGTTCAATTTTAAGTCTATGCTAACTTTAAATTTAAACTAAAAATTGAAACTAACCATACTTGGTTGCTACGCAGCAACGCCACGAACTTTTACAAATCCTACTTCTCAGTTATTAGAAATAAAAAATCGACTTTTTCTGATTGATTGCGGAGAAGGAACTCAAGTACAATTGCGCAAAAACAAAATCCGGTTTTCTAAAATCAATCATGTTTTTATTTCGCATTTACATGGAGATCATTTTTTTGGACTAATTGGTCTGATATCTACTTTTACATTGCTTAACAGAGTCACTGATTTACATATTTATGGTCCAAAAGGAATAAAAGAAATTTGTCTGTTACAACTGCGTTTGTCAAATTCCTGGACAAATTATGGATTGTTTTTTCATGAATTAGAATCAAACGAAAGTGAAGTGATTTTTGAAGATGAAAAGGTTTTGGTGAAAACCATACCATTAAAACATCGTATTTATACCAATGGTTTTTTGTTTCAGGAAAAGGTAGGCGAGCGTAAACTCAATTTAGATGCTGTTCAAAATTATGAAATCGATTCCTGTTATTATCAAAATATAAAAAACGGAAAAGACATTATTTTAGATGACGGAAGAGTTATTGAAAACGAAAAGTTAACTTTTGATCCGCTTCCAGCAAAGAATTATGCCTTCTGTTCTGATACCGTGTATAATGAATCAGTACTCCCTATTATAGCAAATGCAGATGTTTTATATCATGAATCTACATTTTTGCAATCTGAAGAACATTTAGCAGAAAGAACCTTGCATTCTACGGCACAAGATGCTGCTAGAATTGCTTTTAAAGCAAATGTAAAACAGCTTATTTTAGGCCATTATTCTACTCGGTATGACACTATAGAACTTTTTAAAGAAGAAGCTTTACAAGTGTTCCCAAATGTACTTCTGGCTGATGATGGTGTGTCGTTTGAGTTATAATTAAAAAAATCGGTGATAACCGTTATAAAAATAGTATCAAAATGAAAGATTTAAGTAATTACAGGAAATCGTACGAAAAGAGCGAATTGTTAGAATCTAATATTCCGGAAGATCCTATTAACCTTTTTAACAGATGGTTTCATGAAGTGGAAGATTTTGGAGGCAATGAGGAAGTAAATGCTATGACAGTTTCAACGATTGGTTTAGATGGGTTTCCTAAATCAAGAGTGGTTTTATTGAAAAAATTTAATGAAGAAGGTTTTATTTTTTATACCAATTACAATTCAGAAAAAGGAAAGGCCATTGAGTTGAATCCAAAGGTTTGTCTCTCTTTCTTTTGGCCTAGTATGGAGCGTCAGGTGATTATAAAAGGAATAGCTAATAGAACTCCCGAAAATATATCTGATGGTTATTTTGATTCGAGACCCGATGGAAGTAAACTGGGCGCAATAGTTTCTAATCAAAGTGAAGTTGTACCTTCCAGAGCGTATTTAGAAGAGAATTTAAAACAATTAGAAGCTGATTATGAAGGTATAGTAATTCCCAGACCTAAACATTGGGGAGGTTTTTTAGTAACTCCTATTGAAGTAGAATTTTGGCAAGGCAGACCAAATCGATTGCATGACAGAATTCGGTTTATTGCCCAAGAAGATTATTCTTGGAAGATAGATAGACTTTCTCCGTAAAGTAAGAAAAAAGAATGTTTTTTAAATAAATAGATGTATTTTGTCGATAGTGTTTGTTTTTTAGCGATTTTTTTAGGCTGTAAAATCAAATAAAACCATTAAAGCGCAAATATTTCACGGAATATTTTTATTGTAAAAGAAACGTTAATTTTATAAGATGATTATTACTTTAGTAATTAAAGTGATAATCATATTTTTTTTTAACAAATTTATCTTCTTATATTTTTTCTTCACTAATTATAGTAGAATCGTCCTTAACCCCTTTAAATACGGTTGTTTTTTTTAGTACATTTTTTTTGATTTTTTTTATCCGGATTTTTTTCATTTTTGTACAATACTTTCTTTAAGTGCTATGATTTTCAGCGCTGTACAATTTTCATTTTTCACTAATTACCATTTTTTATTTTTTTAAATATTTTTCAAGTATTTTGTAGTATATATATTATATAAAATAAAAAAAGATGCATTTCATCGATTATTTTGTGTATTTTG